>Ga0213840_1000452_pt1 | contig 59775 bp, 48 predicted proteins | sample SWPATP22_FD_160132 | JGI IMG/M metagenome (GOLD analysis project Ga0213840, IMG submission 160132) | Coastal seawater microbial communities from Marineland, Florida, United States - SWPA TP2 #2 | ecosystem: Environmental > Aquatic > Marine > Coastal | place: USA: Florida | collected 2016-08-14 | reverse complement strand
GGTTCGGTCCAGGTACATAGGTCTCACTTCGGTCCAGGCACATAGGTCTCACTCGGGGCCATCGTCGACAAGGAGGTCGGCGATGCCCTGGAAGGAGACGTCCGCAGTGGACGAGAGAATGAAGTTCGTAGCCCTGTTCCAGAGCGGGGAGTTCACCGTGACGGAGCTCTGTGAGCGCTTCGGCGTGAGTCGTCGCGTCGGCCACAAGTGGCTTCGTAGGTACGAAGAGGAGGGCGTGCAGGGTCTCTTCGACCGGTCGCGAGCTCCGAGGAGCCGGCCTGGGAGGACAGCCCTGGATGCGGAGCAGCTCCTGATCGCCGCTCGCCTTGAGAGGCCGCATTGGGGGCCGAAGAAGCTGCTGCCATGGCTTCAGCGGCAGCACCCCGACGTGAAGCTGCCCAGCCGGAGCACCGCGCACGACATCCTCAAGCGTCACGGCCTCGTCCGGACTCGCAAGAGACGGCGCCGGACCGGGTCAGGGCCCACCGGACCGCTGCGGGCAGGCCAGCGCCCGGGGGAGGTCTGGTGCGCGGACTTCAAGGGGCAGTTCCGGCTTCGGAACGGACAGCTCTGCTACCCGCTGACCATTTCGGACCACCACTCCCGCTTCCTGATTCGCTGCGACGCGCTCTCGTCGACCGCGTCCGCGCCGTGCCTACGGGTCTTCGAGGACGCCTTCGAGGAGCATGGACTCCCCGAGGTCATCCGCACTGACAACGGGACCCCCTTCGCATCGACCGGCCTGGCGGGGCTCTCCCGTCTCTCCGCATGGTGGGTGCGGCTCGGCATCGAGCCCCAGCGCATCACTCCGGGGCACCCGCAGGAGAACGCGCGCCACGAGCGGATGCATCGGACGCTCAAGGACGAGACCACGCGCCCACCCGGACGCGACATGGGCCACCAGCAGGAGCTCTTCGACGCCTTCCAGCACGAGTACAACGTCGAGCGGCCTCATGAGGGCCTTGAAGGGGAGACGCCCGGGAGTCGCTACACGCCGTCGGACAGGCCTCTCCCAGAGGATTCCCACGACCCCGAGTATCCCGGTCACTTCGAGCTTCGCAGGGTGTCCAGGCGCGGCCGAACGAGCCTCTTCAAGCAGCCGGTCCACATCGGCGAGGCCTTCGCAGGACAACTCGTCGGGCTCGAGCCGATCGAGCACGACCGGTGGCGCATCCACTTCTTCGACTGGCATCTCGGTGTCTTCGATGAGAGCACCGGCCGCGTCGAGAGGTACGGCCCACGAAACAAGGTCCGACGACCACACCGACGGTCCGGCCCCCGAGCATCAGCCTCGAGGAGTCACGCCGAACACCCCGGCAGCCCACAAGGGCAGCCTCAACCCGAGACCGTGGGCCAGGACCGATGAGATGAAGTGAGACCTATGTGGTCGGACCGATGTGAGACCTATGTGGTCGCTTGCACACCCGCCTTTCCCGGGTTCCCGGTCCCACGACCATCGTCGCCGTCCCCCAGTCCTCCCCATCCTGCTTCAGCGTCGCAAGCCCCCGACCATCGCCGCCAGCCCCCAGTCCTCCCCATCCCGCGTCCCGCGCCGCTGACCCCCGATCGCCCCCCGGATCCCGCCTCCTCCCCCACTCCCGCCCCTTCGGCACATCGTCTGTGGACGCGCCCCTCCGGTCCCCTTATTCTCCGCGCCTTTCCCGGATCCCAAGTCAGCCCCACGGCCCGGAGGCGCCAAGTGATCCCGCGGTACTCGCGGCCCGAGATGGCCGAAATCTGGTCGGAGGAAGCACGCCTCCGCACCGTCCTCGAAGTCGAGCTCCTGGCCTGTGAGGCCATGGTCGAGCTGGGGCAGGTCCCCGCGGACGCCGCGCGCGTCTGTCGGGAGAAGGCCGACTTCGACATCGACCGCGTCCACGAGCTGGACAAGGTCCTCAAGCACGACGTCATCGCCTTCCTCACGGCGGTGAACGAGAACATCGGCCCCGAGGGGCGCTTCCTCCACAAGGGGATGACGTCATCGGACGTGCTGGACACCGCCACCGGGGCGCAGATCCGCAAGGCCGGGGATGTCCTCCTCGTCGCGCTCGACGCGGCCATGGAGGCCGTCAAGACCCGGGCGTTCGAGACCAAGGACCTCGTGTCCATGGGCCGCACCCACGGCGTCCACGCCGAGCCCATGTGCTTCGGCATGAAGTTCGCCGGCTGGTACGACGACCTGCGCCGCGCGCGCGTCCGTCTGGTGGACGCCATCGACGAAGCCGCTGTCGGCGCCATCTCCGGCGCGGTCGGCACCTACGCCTGGGTCGACCCCTTCGTCGAGCAGCATGTCTGCACCCACCTGAGCATCACCCCCGCTCCCATCACGACCCAGGTCGTGCCCCGGTGCCGCCACGCCGCGCTCTTCTCGGCCATGGCGCTGACCGCCTCCGCCCTCGAGCGCATGGCTGTCGAGATCCGGCACCTCCAGCGCAGCGAGGTCCGCGAGGCCGAGGAAGCGTTCAGCAAGGGGCAGAAGGGCTCGTCCGCGATGCCCCACAAGCGCAACCCGGTCCTGTCGGAGAACCTCACCGGGCTCGCGCGTCTCGTCCGCAGCTACGCCGTCCCCGCCATGGAGAACGTGGCGCTGTGGCACGAGCGGGACATCAGCCACAGCTCGGTGGAGCGCGTCATCCTCCCGGACGCGTTCATCGCTCTGCACTTCATGCTCCATCGCTTCACGGGGCTCGTGGCGAAGCTCACGGTCTACCCGGAGAACATGAAGCGGAACCTGGAGAGCCTCGGAGGCATCTTCTTCAGCCAGCGGCTCCTCCTCGCCCTGGTGGAGAGCGGGCTCACGCGTGAGGACTCCTACGCCATCGCCCAGCGCAACGCCATGCGGGTCTGGGCGGGGGAGGGGACCCTGCGTGAGCTCGTCGAGCGCGACGAGGACGTGAGCTCACGGCTCGATGCAACGATCCTGGACGAGGTGTTCCAACTCGACGCCTACGTCCGCAACGTCGACTTGATCTTCGATCGGGTCTTCGGAGGTTCCTGATGACCGGCGACGTGCTCAACGAAGGCAAGAGCAAGCGGATGATCACCACGGACGATCCGGCCGTGCTCATCCAGTACTTCAAGGACGAGGCGACCGCGTTCAACGGCGTCAAGAAGGGCATCATCGCGAGCAAGGGCCGCGTGAACTGCCAGATCAGCGCGCGGATCTTCGAGTGGCTGGAGCGTGAGGGGGTCAAGACCCACTACCGCGGCCTCAAGTCCGAGAACGAGATGCTCGTGGACCGGGTGGAGATCATCCCCCTGGAGGTCGTCTACCGGAACGTCGCGGCGGGCTCGCTCTGCAAGCGGTTCGGCCTCGAGGAGGGGATGGTCCTCGAGAGCCCGCTCCAGGAGTTCTTCCTCAAGAGCGACGAGCTCGGCGACCCGCTGGTGACCCGAAACCACGCCCTGGCCTTCGGCTGGGCCGACGACGAGACGATGGACCACCTCATCGCCGAGGCTCTGCGCATCCACGAGCTGCTCACGGAGTTCTGGGCTGGCCTCGGGATCCGACTCGTCGACCACAAGCTCGAGTTCGGTCGTCTCCCCGACGGCACCATCGTCCTCGCGGACGAGATCACTCCCGACGGCTGCCGCCTGTGGGAGATGGGCACCGACCGCAAGATGGATAAGGACCGCTTCCGTCGGAGCCTCGGCAAGGTCGAGGAGACCTACGCGGAGGTCTGCGCCCTCGTGGAGAACGCGCTCCCCCTGTCCGCCACCTTCTGAGCCTGCGTGAGCCGCCCAGGCGCGCTCACGCCCACCCCGGCCGCGCCGCACGCGTCCGATGCCCGGAGTCTTCGATGCGCATCCGAGTCCACGTCACGCCCCGGGTGGGCGTGCTCGATCCCCAAGGCAAGGCGGTGGCCGGCGGCCTGAAGTCGCTCGGCTTCGACGAGGTCGGTGAGGTCCGCGTCGGCAAGGTGATCGACGTGACCGTCGACGGCCTCACCGAAGAGCAGGCCCTCGACCGCGGTCGCGCCATGGCGGCGAAGCTCCTCGCCAACGAGGTCGTCGAGGACTTCGACGTCCACGTCTTCGCCGACTGATGCGTTTCGGGGTCGTCACCTTCCCGGGGTCCAACTGCGACCACGACGCCTACCACGTGGTGAAGCGCGTCGCGCAGCAGGACGTCCAGTTCCTCTGGCACAAGGACACGGATCTGTCCGGGATCGACGCGATCGTCCTCCCCGGTGGCTTCTCCTACGGAGACTCGCTGCGCTGTGGGGCGATCGCGCGGTTCTCGCCGATCATGGAGTCCATCCGAGCGTTCGCCGACGCCGGCGGCCCGGTCATCGGGATCTGCAACGGGTTCCAGGTGCTCACGGAGGCCGGCCTCCTGCCCGGCGCGCTCCTGCGCAACCAGGGCCTCACGTTCATCTGTGAGGACCAGCACCTCGCGGTGGCCAACGGGCACCTGCCCTGGACGTCGCTGTGTCCCGAGGGGCTGGTGGCGCCCATCGCTCACCACGACGGGTGCTACTTCGCAGACGAGGAGACGCTGGCGCGCCTCGAAGGGGAGGGCAGGGTCGCCTTCCGCTATGCGGACCGGGACGGCAACGTCACGCCGGAGGCGAACCCCAACGGCTCCCTGAACAACATCGCCGGCATCACCAACGAGCGCGGCAACGTGCTGGGGATGATGCCGCACCCCGAGCGCAACGCGGAGACCGAGCTCGGTGATGCGTCCGGCGCCTGGGTCTTCCGCTCGGTCGTCCGGGCGTTCCTGAACGGCGAGGTGGGACGATGAGCGTGCAGGCACCCGCGGTCGACCCGCGCCCCGGCGATCCCGAGATCACCCAGGCTCTCATCGACGAGCACGGGCTCGACGAGAAGGAGTACGGCCTCGTCCTCGACATCATGGGACGCCCGCCGACCTACACCGAGCTCGGCGTCTTCTCCGTGATGTGGAGCGAGCACTGCTCGTACAAGACCTCGCGGATCCACCTCAAGAAGCTCCCCACCGACGGTCCCCGGGTGCTCCAGGGCCCTGGCGAGAACGCCGGGGTCATCGACATCGGCGACGGGCTCGCCGTGGCCTTCAAGATGGAGTCCCACAACCACCCGAGCTTCATCGAGCCCTACCAGGGCGCGGCGACCGGGGTCGGCGGGATCCTGAGGGACGTGTTCACCATGGGCGCCCGGCCCATCGCGATCCTCAACTCCCTGCGCTTCGGCGCGGCGGACCACCCGAAGACGAAGTTCCTGCTGCCCGGCGTCGTGGCCGGGATCGCCGGGTACGGCAACTGCGTCGGCGTGCCGACCGTCGCGGGCGAGGTGAACTTCCACCCGTCGTACAACGGCAACATCCTCGTGAACGCGATGGCGGTGGGCCTGCTCCGCAGCGACGCGATCTTCCGCGGGGTCGCAGCGGGTCCCGGCAACCCCGTGCTCTACGTAGGCGCCCGCACCGGCCGGGACGGCATCCACGGCGCCACCATGGCCTCGGACACCTTCGAGGAGGGCGTCGAGAAGCCGCGCCCCACCGTGCAGGTGGGCGACCCCTACACCGAGAAGCTCCTCATCGAGGCCTGCCTCGAGCTCATGCGCGAGGACGCGATCGTCGCCATCCAGGACATGGGCGCCGCCGGCCTCACGTCGAGCTCGGTGGAGATGGCCGGGCGCGGGGGCACCGGGCTGCGCATGGACGTGGCGAAGATCCCCGCCGCCGCCGAGGGGATGACCCCCTACGAGTTCTGCCTGTCCGAGTCCCAGGAGCGCATGCTCATCGTGGCGGCGAAGGGCAAGGAGCACATCGTCGAGCGGGTGTTCGGCAAGTGGGACCTCGAGGCGGTCGTCATCGGCCACGTGACGGACGACGGCCTGTGGACGGTCGTCGAGGGCGACAACGTCGTCGCCTCCATCCCGGTGGATGCGCTGACCGACGCCGCCCCCATCTACGACCGCCCCCACACGGAGCCCGCCGACTTCGCGGCGCGCCAGGCCGAGCCCGACCTCGCCCCCACGGGGGACTGCGAGGACGTGCTGCTTCGGCTGCTGGCGAGCCCGAACATCGCGGACAAGCGCTGGGTCTACCGGCAGTACGACCACATGGTCCGCCTCGGCACCGTCGTTCGTCCCGGTGCAGCCGATGCCGCGGTCGTCCGCATCCCGAAGTCGGCGAAGGCGCTGGCGCTGACGACGGACTGCAACTCCGTGTGGGTGAAGGCGGACCCGCACCTCGGCACCCAGGGAGCCATCGCCGAGGCGGCGCGCAACGTGGCCTGCACCGGCGCCGAGCCGCTGGCGGTCACCGACTGCCTGAACTTCGGCAACCCCCAGCGGCCCGAGGTCATGTGGGAGTTCGTCCAGGCCATCGAGGGCATGGGCGCCGCCCTGCGCGAGCTCAAGATCCCCGTCGTCTCCGGCAACGTCTCCCTCTACAACGAGACGGGCGACGTCTCGATCCACCCCACCCCGGGCATCGGGCTGGTGGGGCTCATCGAGGACCGCAAGCACGCCGTGGGTCTGGGGTTCCCCGAGGAGGGACAGCGCATCGTCCTGCTGGGGACGCCCCGTCCCACCTTCGGGGCGAGCGCCTACGGGCGGGTCATCCATGACGTGGAGACCGGCGCGCCGCCGTCGCTCGACTGGGACGCGGAGCGCGCGCTACTCCTCACGCTGCGTGAGGGCGTGAGCGCCGGCCTGATCACCGCCGCTCACGACGCTGCGGACGGTGGACTCGGGGTGGCCCTCGCCGAGATGGCCCTCGCGGGCGGTGTCGCCGGCAACATCGGCCGCGGGCTCGGCGCCCAGGTGGCCCTGGACCTCTCCGGTGACGCCGGCGCGCGGGAGCGCTTCCTCTTCGGGGAGACCCACGGCTGTGCCTTCGTGACCGTGTCGGCCGATGACCTCCCCGCGCTCCTCGCCCTGGCCGCGGAGCACGGCTGCGCGGCCCAGAACGTGGGGGCCGTCGGCGGCGATGCCCTGGTCGTCACCGACGCCGGAGGCGCGTCCCTGGACGTGGCCGTCTCTGACCTGCGGAGCGCCTGGGAGGGCGGCTTGACCGCGGCGGTCGGCCTCGACGCCGCGCCGCCGCGCCCCTAGCCGCCACGAGCCTGCGATGACCGACGTGCACGACCTCGGCGACCACTTCCGCGACGAGTGCGGCGTCGTCGGTGTGTGGGGGCATCCCGAGGCGTCCACGCTCTGCCACCTCGGTCTGCACGCACTGCAGCACCGTGGCCAGGAGGGCGCCGGGATCGTCTCGTGGGACGGGGAGCGGATGAACGCCCACCGGGGCTTGGGCCTCGTGGCGGACGTGTTCGGTCGACCGAGCCGCATCGCCGCCCTCGCCGGGGACCGCGCCATCGGCCACGTGCGCTACAGCACCGCCGGGACGAGCACCCTGGCCAACGTCCAGCCTCTGCTGGTGACGGCCGCCGGGACCCGCATCGGCATCGCCCACAACGGCAACCTCGTGAACGCGGCGACGCTGCGGGAGGAGCTCGCCGAGGCGGGCGCCATCTTCCAGACGACCTCCGACACCGAGATCGTCGTGCACCTCATGGCGCGGTCCCGCCAGAAGTCCTTCACGAACAAGCTCGTCGAGGCCCTCGGGCGCGTCACGGGGGCGTGGTCGCTCGTGATCCTCACGCCGGACACCCTCGTCGCTGCCCGCGACCCCATGGGCTTCCGGCCCCTCGTGCTGGGCCGCCTCGCCAACGGCGGGCACGTGGTCGCGAGCGAGACCTGCGCCCTCGACCTCCTCGACGCCACCTACGAGCGCGACGTGGAGCCCGGCGAGCTCGTCATCATCGACGCCCACGGCCTCACCTCCTTCCACCCGTTCCCCGCCGAGCCGCGCAACCAGTGCGTCTTCGAGCACCTCTACTTCGCCCGGCCCGACACGCGGCTCTGGGGGCAGGACGTGTACGAGACGCGCTTGCGCCTGGGCGCCCAGCTGGCCGAGGAGCAGCCGGCGGACGTGGACCTCGTCATCCCCGTCCCCGACTCCGGTACGACGGCGGCCATCGGGTACGCGTCCGCGCTCTCGCTCCCGTTCCAGCTCGGGCTCATCCGCAACCACTATGTGGGCCGCAGCTTCATCGAGCCGTCCCAGCGCATCCGTGACTTCGGGGTGAAGCTCAAGCTCAACCCCGTCTCGAGCCTGCTCCGCGGCAAGCGGGTCGCGGTCGTCGACGACTCGATCGTCCGGGGCACCACCTGCAAGAAGATCGTGCGCATGCTCCGCCGCGCCGGAGCCGCCGAGGTGCACCTGCGCATCGCCGCGCCCCCGACCACGGGCCCCTGCTTCTACGGCATCGACACCCCCACTCGGGAGGAGCTGATCGCCGCCTCGAACTCGGTCACCGAGATCGGGCGGTACGTGGGCGCGGACTCGATCGGCTACCTGTCGGTGGAGGGCATGCACGTCGCCGTGGACGACGGCGGCGGCTACTGCGACGCGTGCTTCTCCGGCCGCTATCCGCTGGAGCCGGACCAGCCGACGCGCCCCCAGCTCGCCCTCTTCGAGTGACCCGGCGCCGCCCCGCGGCGGCCCTGTGACGCCCCCGCGTCCCCTCGGTCCCGATCTGTCCCCCGAGCAGATCCGTTCCCGCGTCCGCTGGTAGCATCCTCATTCGGGGAGAAGCGAGGGGACTCCTAGGTCCCAAACAGCTGGAGACCGCATGGGCGCGATTGTCGGTATCGACCTGGGCACGACGAACAGCTGCGTGGCTGTCGTCAAGGACGGGCGACCGCGGGTCATCGAGGACGAGCGCGGGTACAACATCCTGCCGTCGTGCGTGGCGATGAAGTCGCGCGGCCGGTTCGTGGTCGGCCACGGGGCGAAGGCCCTCATCCTCACGAACCCGAAGGACACGCTGTACGCCGTGAAGCGCCTCATCGGGCGCAAGGCCACCTCCCCGGAGGTCGCCGAGGTCCTGCGGCACGTGAGCTACGAGGTGGTCCAGGGCGAGCGGGGGGAGGTGCTCCTGCGGTTGGGGGACCTCGAGATCACCCCGGTCGAGGCGAGCTCGATCATCCTCACGGCGGTCAAGGAGATCGCGGAGAAGGCCCTCGGCGAAGAGGTGACCGACGCGGTCATCACGGTCCCCGCGAACTTCAACCACGCCCAGCGCAAGGCCACGATGGAGGCGGGGGAGAACGCCGGACTCAACGTCCTGCGCCTCCTGAACGAGCCGACGGCGGCGGCGCTCGCCTACGGGTTCAAGAAGGACATCGACAAGAAGATCGCCATCTACGACCTGGGCGGCGGCACCTTCGACATCTCCGTCCTCGAGGTCGGGGACGACGTCTACGAGATCCTGGGCACGGCCGGGAACACGTTCCTCGGTGGTGAGGACTTCGACTACCGCATCGTGAACTGGCTCGCCGACCACTTCCGCGGCCAGACCGGGGTGGACCCGCGCAACGACCGCGAGGCGCTCCAGCGTCTCAAGGACGCTGCCGAGCGGGCGAAGTGCGAGCTGAGCTTCGTGGACCGGACCCCCATCCTCATTCCGCGGCTCCACGGCGAGCACAACCTCGAGGTGGAGCTCACGCGCGACCAGCTCGAGACGATGGTCCAGGACCTGATCAACGAGACGGTGAAGATCACCGACCAGGCCCTGCGCGCCGCGAAGGTGAGCATCGAGAACCTGGACGAGATCATCCTGGTCGGCGGCATGACCCGCATGCCGAAGATCCAGGAGACGATCCGCATCTTCTTCGGCATGAACCCCTGCAAGGGCGTGCATCCGGAGGAGGTCGTGGCCATCGGCGCCGCGGTCCACGGCTACTCGCTGGAGTCCGAGACCCACAGCACGCTGCTCCTCGACGTGACGCCCTACAGCCTCGGCATCGACATGGCCGGCGGCTTCTTCAAGACCGTCATCGACCGGAACTCCACGGTCCCCTGCTCCGAGTCGCGGACGTTCACCACCGTCCGGGACAACCAGGACGAGGTGAAGGTCGTCGCGCGGCAGGGCGAGAGCAAGCTCGCCGAGGACAACGAGCTCCTGGGTGCCTTCATCCTCGGAGACATCCGCCCCGCACCGAAGCACGTGCCGAAGATCGACGTCACGTTCCGGATCGACAGCAACGGGATCCTCCACGTGTCGGCCGTCGATCGGGACACGGGCGAGGCCCAGGCCATCGAGATCCGCGACTACGTGGAGCAGGCCACGGGCGAAGAGCAGAAGTCGGTCCAGCTCGCCTCGGGCGACGTCGAGTTCCCCCACAAGGCGGTGGCGCTGGCGAACGACGCTCCGCCCAAGCCCGCTTCGAAGGGCAAGGGCGAGACGAAGTCCGGGATGTTCGGGCGGCTCAAGAAGATGGCCGGGTTCGGCGGCAAGGACAAGGCTGCCGCCTCGGCCCCCGCTGCCGCTGCCACGCCCGCCCCGTTCGACGCGGAGAGCACCGAGGTCGCGGCGCGGGACCACTCGGCAGACGCCATCGCGCCGCGGGTCGCCCCCGAGGCGGACGCGGTGGCCCCGCGGGCGTCCGTGGGCATCGCGGCGTCCAGCGCCGACACGATGGACATCGAGGAGCTGAGCCCGGACGCCTACCAGTCCATGGTGGAGCCGTCGCCCGCGGCGTCCGTCTACGACACCTTCAACCCCGAAGAGGACATCGCGGACGACCTGCGGGACGCGCTGCAGGCCTCCCTCGCCGGCATCTCCGCGGTCCCCGATCCGGACGACCCCTACGCGGTGGCGGCGCGCACGAGCGACCCCTCGGCGGAGACGGCGATGGGGCACCGCACCCGCGTGCCCGTGGACAGCAGCATCAACTTCGAGACGGGCCTCGCCGAGGCCCCGGCGGAGGACGTCTACGACGCGTTCGGGGTCGCCCCGCGGGACGGCGCGGCGAGCCCGTTCGGTGACGGCTTGAACCTCGGGAACGATCCGCTGGAGCTGGACGAGTCGGGCCTCGAGGAGCTCGACGCCTTCGCGCTGGTCGATCGGGACGAGGTCCCAGCGCCGCCGAGGCCCGAGCCGCCACCGCCACCGCCGCCGGAGCCGGCGAAGAAGGCGCGCAAGCCCGCGAAGCTGCGCATCTCCTACAAGAAGGCCTCGACCTTCGTCCGCGAGTACCACAAGAACCTGTCGCGGGGCGGGACCTTCATCAAGACGAAGAAGCCCCTGAGCCTCGGCCGCGACTGCATCCTCAGCCTCACGGTCCCCGGCCTGGACGATCCGATCCAGATCCGCGGGGAGGTGGTGTGGTCGAGCAAGGGCGTCGAGGTGGAGGACGGCCAGGACGAGGGGATGGGGATCAAGTACGACCCCGCCGACACCGCGGGCCTCGCCGCGGCCGAGGAAGCCCTCGTCTGGCTGGAGAGCCAGGCCTGAGCCGCTCTGGGCGGCTCAGGCCCGAGCCGTCTACATCGTCAGGCCGCCGTCGACGACGAGCGTCTGGCCGGTGATGTAGGACCCGCCGGGGCCGGCGAGGAAGGCGACGGCGAGCGCCACCTCCTGCGCGGTGCCGAGGCGACCGCACGGGATCATCTCCACCGCGCCCGCGATCATCGTCTGGTTCAGGGCGGCGGTCATGTCCGTCTCGATGAAGCCAGGGGCGACGCAGTTCACGAGGATCTTGCGCTTGCTCACCTCCTTGGCGACGGCCTTGGTGAAGCCGATGATTCCGGCCTTCGCGGCGCTGTAGTTCGCCTGGCCCGGGACGCCCACGCGACCCGACACGGACGTGATGTTGATCACGCGCGCGCCCGTCTCCCGGTTGCGGAGCAGGTGGCGGATCGACTGCTGGGTCACGTTGTAGACGCCGGACAGGTTCGTCTGGATGACCGCCTGCCAGTCGTCCTCCTTCATCGCCATGAGCAGCTTGTCGCGGGTGATGCCCGCGTTGTTCACCACGCAGTTCAGGCCGCCGAGCGCCTCCTTGGCCTGCTTCACGAGGTTGCCGGCGGACGCGTAGTCACCGACGTTGCCCTGGATGGCGAAGGCACGACGACCGAGCTTCTCCACCTCGGCGACCACCTCGTCGGCGGCGCCGGAGTTGCTGTTGTAGTTGACCGCCACGTCGGCGCCGCGGCGGGCGAGCTCGAGGGCGATGGCGCGGCCGATGCCGCGGGACCCGCCCGTGACGAGGGCGAGGGTTCCGTCAAGTTCCATGGAGGGTGCTCCGAAGGCTGGGGTGCGTGACCGCCCGCGGTCGGGCGATTCGGCGGGCGTTCTACCGGTCCCGTGCCCGCCCCCGCAAGTCCCGAGGGCTGGTCGGCCCGCCGCGTGAGCCCTGCGCCCTACGCGACCTCGCCGCAGCCCGAGCGGCGCGGATCGCCCACGGCTTCGAAGCGGCCGTCGGGGAGCCGGCGGGCGCAGTGGACGCCGCCGAAGTACAGGTGCCGGCCGGGGAACGGGGCGATCGAGGCCCCCGGACCTCCGGCAGCGGCCATCACCTCGTCCCCCTGACCCAGGTCCTCGATGGACACAGCGCCGGCCTCCATGTGGACCCGCGGGTACATCACCGCGTCCTCCAGGCTGAGCTCGCCCACGAGGAGGTGCGCCAGGACCTGGAGCATCGCGGTGCGGATGCGGTTCGCGCCGCCGGTGCCCAGGGCGATGACGCCGCCGTCGTCGTCCACGAGGAGTGACGGGCTCATCATGGTGGACATGCGCTTCCCCGGCGGGCCCACATGGAAGCCGAAGGGGTTGATGTCCTCCTCACCGAGGAAGTTGTTCACCGGCAGATCCGCGCCCGGCCACACCGTCCCGCAGCACTCCCCGTTGGACGAGGTGTAGGACGCGGCGTTGCCGTCGGCGTCCACGACCGAGATGTGGGTGGTGTTCCCCGGCACGGACCCTGGAGGCGGCCCCGGGGGTGGCACCTGCCGGGGAATCAGCGCGCGGTGCTGGAGCGCGGCGAAGAGGTGCTCCCGGTGCTCGCGCAGGGACGCGTCCCCGAGCAGCCGCTCCACCGAGCCGGGGTGCTCCGCCATCTCGTCGAACCACTCGCCGCGGGCGCGCTCGGCCTCGGCCATCACCGAGGCGAGGGCGCCGACGACGTTCGCGGGGCGGTCGTCGCGGCGCAGGAGCCCGAGGAGGTGCATCCCGAAGGCGAGGAGGGCGCCGCCGAGGCACGGCGGGGGAGGGGAGTACAGGGTGGCGCCGTGGAAGGTGGCGCTCACGGGCGCTCGCTCGACGACCTCGTACGCGGCGAGGTCCTTCATGGAGAGCGAGCCGTGCGGCTGGCCGAAGGTCTCCACGAGCGCCTCGGCGTAGCGGCCGCTGACGAAGGGGGCCGCGCCCTCCGCCGCGAACGCCTCGACCGCGCGGGCCTGGAGCTCCGAGGTCACCACGTCCCCCTCCTTCAGAGGGGTGCCGCCGGGAGCGAAGATCGCCGCCGACTCGGGCGTCATGGTGGTGATCGCCGCGAGCATGGTCGCCACGACCTCCGTGCCGGCGGTGGCGGTCCAGCCGTGGCGCGCGAGGTGTGCCGCGTGGTGGCCGAGCTGGGAGAGCGGCAGGTGGCCGCAGCGGCGGTGGGCGTGCTCGAGCCCGACGGCGACGCCGGGGACCGCCACCGCGCCGCGCCCCGCGTGGAAGGTCTGCGTCGCCGGGCCGTAGTCGACGGAGAGCGCCCGGAAGTCCCGCGGCGCGAGGCCCCCGTCCAGGCCGGGGAAGCAGCTCATGAAGTCGAAGACGACGACTTCGCCGGAGGCTCCGTCCCGCCAGGTGATGAGCCCGCCACCCCCGAGGCCCGTGAGCAGGGGCTCGCAGATCCCCGCCGCCAGCGCCGAGGCCACGAGGGCGTCCATGGCGTTGCCGCCATCGCGGAGGACGCCGATCCCGGCGGCGGTCGTCTCGGGGTGACCGGAGCTCACGGCGCCCCGTCCCGACCTGGCTGTGGTGCTGGACATGAAGACCGTGGATGGTACGGCACCGGTCCCGCGAATGCGCGGCCCCGTCGGCGCCACCCCGTCGGGCGCTCGGCGCTACCATCCGCGCCCGCCCTCCCCAGTCCTGCTGCCCGAGCGACCATGTCCGACCCGAAGAACCAGCTCGCCCTGTTCGGCGCCGCCAAGGCGTCCCCTCCCAAGGAGACCGAGGCGCCGACGCCGCGCAAGGCCCGACGGAAGGGGAGCACCTCTGCCCGCTCGGCCGCCGCCCAGCGCACCACGAAGAAGCCCCCCGTCGGCGGCGCCCCGGCCACCCACCGCGAAGGGCGTCCGCGGGTCTACCTCGTGGACGGGCCGAACATCGCGTACCGCGCCCACTACTCCATCCGCGGGCTCACGAACCGCAAGGGCGAGGCCACCGGCGCCACCTTTGGCTTCGTGAACATGTTGATGGCGCTGCTGAACGACGAGGATCCCGACCACATCGCCATCGTGTGGGACCCCCGCGGGGACACGTTCCGCAACGAGATGTTCGCGGACTACAAGGGCACTCGGCCGGACATGCCCGACGAGCTGCGCGCTCAGCTCGACTACTTCCCGCAGATCGTCGACGCGCTGGGCATGGCCTGGCTCTGCGAGCCGGGGTACGAGGCCGACGACGTGATCGGCACGCTCGTCGAGCGTCTCAAGGCCGACTGCGACATCACGATCGTCACGTCCGACAAGGACCTGATGCAGCTCGTGGAGGACCCGGGCGTCCAGGTCCTCGACACCATGAAGAACCTGCGCGCCAGCTCGGCCCAGGTCCGGGAGAAGTGGGGAGTCGAGCCCAGCCAGATCGTCGACATCCTCTCCCTGATGGGGGACAGCTCGGACAACATCCCCGGCGTCGCGGGCATCGGGAAGAAGGGTGCCGCCGACCTCATCGCCGCCTACGGCTCCGTAGCGGAGGTGTTCGCCCACAAGGAGGAGCTCAAGGGGCGGGTCCGCAAGCCGATCCAGGCCGAGGGCGCGCTCGAGTCGGCAGAGCTCAGCCGCGCCCTCGCCGTGATCAAGCGCGACGTGCCCCTCGATCTGACGCTCGCCGACCTCGACTTCAGCTTCCCGCCCGACGACCCCGAGGCGGCGCGCACCCTCTTCACCGACCTCGAGTTCCACAAGTTCCTGCCGCTGCTCGGTGCGGGGCGCAAGACGGTGGACCGGAGCTCGTATCGGTGTGTGACGGACGAGGGGACCCTCGGGGAGCTCACGGCGGCGATGGGCGCGGCGAAGGTGGTCGCCCTCGACCTCGTCACGAGCCCCCACGTGGCCACCGAAGCCGCGATCCTGGGCTTCGGGGTCTGCACGGAGGCGGACTCGTCCTGGTACGTGCCCGTGGGACACACCGGGGACGGCAGCGGCGAGCAGCTCCCGCTCCAGACCGTCCTCGACGCCCTCGCCGTCCCCCTGGCCGCGCGCCCCGTCATCGGCCACGACGTGAAGCGGGATCTCGTGGTCCTCGCGCGCCACGGAGTCCCCATGCCCCGCGTCGTCGGCGACACGATGATCGCGGACTACCTCATCAACCCGTCCCGCCGCTCCCACGCGCTGGACGGGCTCGCCCTGACCCACCTGCAGCACACCATGCGCCCCGTGGCCGCCGTCACCGAGCAGTACGGCGGCGAGCTGGCGGCGGTCCCCATCGCCGAGGCCACGTCCTTCGGGGCCGAGGACGCCCAGGTGGTCTTCCTCGTCCACTCCCGGGCGCGGCGGATGATGGACGACGCTGGCCTCACCGAGCTCTACGACGACGTCGAAGTTCCCCTCGTCCCGGTCCTGGCCCGCATGGAGCTCCAGGGGATCCGCGTGGACCTGGAGGCGCTGAACGCGCTGTCCTCCGAGCTCGCCGACCGGGCCGCGGAGGCCCTGGGCCGCTGCCACGAGCTCGCGGGGGAGGAGTTCAACCCCAACTCCACGAAGCAGCTCGCGCGGATCCTCTTCGACGTCCTCGGGCTCCCGGTCATCAAGAAGACCCGGACCGGCCCCTCCACGGATGCGTCCGTGCTCGAGCAGCTCGCCTCCCACCACGACCTCCCGGGGGCGGTGCTGCTCTTCCGGTCGCTGGACAAGCTGAGGAACACCTACGTCGACGCCCTCCCCGGGTACGTGAACCCCCAGACCGGGCGTATCCACACGACCTTCAACCAAGCCCAGGCGGAGACCGGGCGCCTGTCGTCCGAGGACCCGAACGTCCAGAACATCCCCATCCGCACCGGTGAGGGTCGGCGGATCCGCGCGACCTTCGTCCCCGACGCCGGCCATGTCTTCGTGTCCTGCGACTACAGCCAGGTGGAGCTGCGGGTGCTCGCTCACCTGTGTGGCGGCGAGGGGGGCTTCGCTCGGGCCTTCGCCAGCGGCAAGGACGTGCACCGGGCGACGGCAGCCGAGGTGTTCGACGTCCCCGAGGCCGAGGTCACCTCGCAGATCCGATCGGCGGCCAAGGCAATCAACTTCGGCCTCGTCTATGGCCAGGGCGCCTGGGGCCTCTCCCAGCAGCTGAACATCTCCCGCGCCGAGGCCTCCGACTACATCAAGAAGTACAAGGCCCGGTACCCCGAGGTGCAGGTGTACATGGACGACCGGGTCAACGAGGCGCGGGAGTTCGGCTACGTGACGACCATCCTCGGGCGGAGGCGTCGCATCACGGACCTGACCTCATCCAACTACCAGCAGCGTGAGGCGAGCAAGCGCCTCGCGATCAACACGCCGGTGCAGGGCTCGGCGGCGGACATCATCAAGGTGGCCATGATCCGGGTCTCCGCGATGCTCGCGGACGAGTTCCCCGACGCCCGGATGCTGCTCCAGGTCCACGATGAGCTGCTGTTCGAGGTGCCGCCGGATCAGGCGGACGCTCTCGCTGCGCGGGTCGTCGGTATCATGGAGGCGGCCGTGCCCCTGAGAGTCCCCCTGAAGGTGGACATGGGCGCGGGGAGCAACTGGGACGAGGCCCACTGATGAGCGGAGCGCCACAGCCCGAGCACCTGCGTCACGTCGAGGACGTGGCGGCCCTGGGGTACCTGCTCAACGCGATCGCTCACGACCTGAACAACCTCCTCACGAACCTCATGCTCGGGGCCGACCAGGTGCAGTACGGCGGCGGGCAGGAGGCGATCGACCTCCTCCTCGACCAGGTGCAGCGGATCTCGGGCATCACGCGGGCCGTGCAGCGCCTCGGCCAGCGGAACATGACCCTGAACGACGGGGTGCACGACCTCGGCGCGCTCTTCGCGGCGTTCGCGGCCTGGCACGGCGCGTCCCGCCCGGGGGAGGCGGTGGAGGTGGACTGCGAAGAGGGCGTGCTCGTGAAGGGCTCCAGTCGACACTTCGTGCATGCCCTCTCCCTCATGGCCCTTGCGACCGCCGACTGGACGACGGGGCCGCTGCACCTGCGCGGCGCGGCCGAGCAGCGTCCTCGGTCCGCCTGGGCCGGGTCGACGGAGACGGTCCCCATGGCGGTGGTCGAGCTGACCCGGGGGACGGTGGGCACCCAGGACAGCCGTGACTTCAAGAGCCTGGTGGACGGCTTCTTCGAGTCGGAGCGCTCCCCCGCAGAGATCGCGCTGATGGCGGCGTGGGAGGTGGTCCGCAAGGCTCGGGGGCGGATGAAGGTGCGCGGTGGCAAGGGCGCCCCCGGCGTCGCCGTCACCCTGGAGCTCCCTCTGCAGGCCGCAGCGTGATCTCTTTTCCGCAGAAACTTCCGCATTCGTCGAATGACCGGGGCCGGCCCCCCGTCACAAGGACGAACACGACGCACCGTGACCATGGGGGTCCCGGGCGTCAGCGACGGGAGTCAGCGTGGGCGCAGCGAGGAAGATCGTGAACAACCCGCTCGACCAGCTCGAAGACCGCGAGCTCATCGACCGGGTCATGGACGGTGACCAGGCCAGCTACGGCCTGCTCGTCCAGCGGTACCAGTCGAAGATCTTCGCTGTCGCCTACGGCGTGCTCCGGCACCGGGAGGATGCGCGGGAGGTCGCGCAGGAGGCCTTCATCAAGGCCTACCGGAACTTGCCGAGCTTCCGCCGCGACTCCAGCTTCTACACGTGGATCTACCGAATCACCGTGAACCTGGCCATCGACTTCCAGCGCAAGGCGCACCGGAAGCGGGAGACGACCTTCGAGGACGTCAAGCTCGGTCCAGACGAGATAAACAGCACGGCGGGGCGCCCCACCGGATCCCCGGGCAAGAAGCTCGAGGAGAAGCAGCTCGGCGAGGCCATCCGCGGCGCCATCGAGCAGCTCCCCGCCGACCAACGCACGGCGATCATCCTTCGCGAGGTCCAGGGCCTGTCGTACAAGGAGATCGCGGAGACCATGGGCTGCGCAGAGGGGACCGTGATGTCCCGCCTGTACTACGCCCGCAAGAAGCTTCAGGAGATGCTCGCGCACGTCCGTTAGGACGTGCAGAGAGGTGAGTCATGACGATGACGAATGACGAACGAGCGCAGTTGATTCAGCGCTACTACGACGGCGAGACCATCGGGAACGAGGCGGCCCTCGCCGAGCGGCTCATCGACGAGGACCCCGACGCTCGGGCGCTGCTCGAGTCCCTGCGGGAGATCTCGGGCGCGATCCGCACCGAGGTGTCGGCGGCGGTGGCCCAGGAGGACTTCAGCTCCTTCTGGGACGACCTGTCCGAGCGACTGCCGAAGGGTCCGCTGACCCTGGAGACGGGGCAGGACGCAGCGCGCAAGGCCCAGCGCCTCGCCGAGGAGGAGAACCTCCTGGCGCGCGAGCCGGAGCCCATCGCGGGCAGTGGCTGGGCCTGGCTCCGGAACCTGCTGAGCGGGCCCGGCCTCGCGGTGGCGGGAGCGGCTTTGTGCGTGGTGGCCCTGGTGGGTCCCCTGTGGAGCGGCGGCGGCGAGTCGCTGCCCGTCGCGGGGATGGACCAGACCATCGAGGTGGAGTCCATCGACAGCCCCGGCGCCTTCGTGATGGTGGTGCAGGAGAGCAGCGAGGTCCCGGCGATCGTGTGGGTCACCGAGACGGACGAAGGCTGATTGCCCTCGGGACAGGGCAGGAGGAGTTGATCATGAAGCGGCTGGTGTTTGTGGTGTGCCTGATGTTCGGCCTGGCCTTCGGCGGGACGGTGTCCCTCGACGACGGGAGCGTGAGCTTCGTGAGCGAGGCCCGAGCCGACGCGGACGCGAGGGTCTCCGTCGCGGTCATCAAGGCGACGAAGTCGGGCTCCGTCGACGAGAAGTCCAAGAAGTACAAGTCGGTGATCTCCCAGGTGGGTGGCTACAAGGGCTTCACCTACGTGACGGACCTCTCCTTCAAGGCGGGGCTCGGCAAGCAGGTGGTCAAGGACGTGGCGGGGCGCAAGCTCCAGGTCACCGTGAAGTCCATGGCTGCCGACAAGGTGACGACGGCGGTCACCGTGGTGGACCCGAACGGGAAGAAGCACGCGGTGAGCTCGTCCACGAAGCCCGGCGCCTCCGTGGTGGTCGCGGCGCGTTCGAGCGACGGAGGAGAGGCGCACCTCTTCATCGTGACCGTCCGCTACTGACCTGGAACTGAGCGTGAGCGGGGCGTGAGTGGCCGACGAGGCTGCTGGCGCCCCGTTCCTGCTTGGGGCGGAGGCGCTAGAGGTCGTGCGCCAGGCGGAACCCCACGTGCGAGCCGACGTAGCTGGACTCGACGACGGTCCGTGAGGCGCAGCGGGAGTAGATCTCCACGGTGCCGTAGGACCCGCCCCGCAAGGGGAAGCGCCCGGGGCGCTCCTCGCCCCCGTCGGACCACTCCACCCAGTCGCGCACCCCGCCGGCGAGGTCTCGGATGCCGTAAGGCGAGACGTCCCACTCGGCTGCGCCGATGCGGGGCAGATCGGGGGGCTCGGGGAAGCTCTCGGACATGATGCAGAACGAGGCGTCGAACCGGTCGCCCCAGGGGAAGATCCGCCGGTCCGTCCCCCGCGCCGCCTTCTCCCACTCGTTCTCGGTGGGCAGGCGCAGGCGCGGCCCGTCGGTGCGCTCGCTCAGCCACTGGGCGTAGTGCCGGGCGTCGTCGATGCAGATGGAGACGATGGGCTGGTCCGCGTGCCAGACGGTGCCGACCCGGTCCACGAAGGGGAGGGCGAACGACCCGTCCTCGGGGAGCACGAACTGGGGGGCAGTCGCTCCCCCGCGCGCGCCGCGAGGGCGCGGGGAGCGCTCCAGCGCGAGGTCCGGGTCGGTGCGGGCCAGGTCCGCGAGGAACGCGAGGTAGTCGGCGACGGTCACCTGGAAGACGGACAGGGCGAAGTCGGGGACGAAGGTGTCCGTCTCGGTGAGACCGGACAAGGCCGCTTCGTCGCCCCCGAGCGACACCGGTCCGGCGGGGATGTGTAGGAAGCCCTCGCGCACCGAGACCGCCGGGACGAGCCTCAGGTCCAGCTCCACGTTCTGCATGCGCCCCACGACCACCGGGGTCCGGACGGTCGCGTGATCCTCCGCCTGGATCGTGACGAGCCAGCGCCCCATCCCGATGGGCGTCCGCTTCACGGGCGACTTGCCGAGCTTCTTCGCGATCCCGGGCGTCCGCCGCCCGTCCACCTCGTCCAGGCTGGAGACGCGGACCTTCGCCCGCGCGGGCTCGGTGCGGACCGTGAGCGTCCCGTCCCCGCGGAGCCGCCGCGCGTACTCGGCCTCCGCCATGCGCTCGATGAGCTCCTGCCAGCGCCGCATCCACCGCGCGTCGCGCCGCTCCTCGGCCTGGAGGAACCGGATCCAGTACAGGTGGGCGAGCCCCAGGCGGGCCGGCCGGTAGTTCGCTACGTGGGAGAGCGCGGACTCGAACGCCGCTTCGCACTCGCCGAACGCCTGGTCGGCGAGGGCGACCGCGTCGTCCCGCTCCTGCTCGGCCTCCCAGGCGAGGCGCTTCATCTCCAGGGGATCCCAGGGCTTGAGCTCCGTCATGAGGGTGCGGACCCGCAGCTCGGCCTCCTCCGCCTCGGACGCCTTCGACGAGAAGTCCTTGAGCAGCTCGTGTCCGTAGGCGACGAGCCGGTCGGCCTCGTGGCGGGGCCCGACCCCTTCGAGCCACTCCCCGAGGGCGTCGGCGAGCTCGCCCGCGTGGGCGTAGCGATCCTTCGGGCGCCGGGACAGGGCCCGCATGCAGATGGCCTCGACCTCTGCGGGGATCTCCCGCTCGGGGGCCACGGACGACGGCGGCTGCGTGGCGCCCTTGGCCACGAGGTAGAGGAGGCGTCCGAGGCTCTCGGCCTTGAAGGGGCGCTGGAGGCTCAGCAGCTCGTACAGGATCACGCCGAGGGAGTAGACGTCGGACGCGGGGCTCACGTCCTCGCCCCCCTCCGTGAATTGCTCCGGCGCCATGTACGCGGGAGAGCCGACCATGGCGCCGTCTGCGGTGGCGAGGAGCGAGGCCCCCTCCCTGGCGACGCTCAGGAGCTCCTCGGGGGCATCGTCGAGCAGACGCGCGACGCCCCAGTCCATCACCAGGACCTCGCCGAAGTCGCCGAGCATGATGTTCGCGGGCTTGAGATCGCGATGCACGACCCGCCGGGTGTGGGCGTAGGCGACCGCGTAGCTCGCAGAGCGAAACACCGTCAGGAGGTGAATGAGGTTGTTCCGGGCGAGCGCAGCTGCGTCGCCGGCGCGGAGCTCGTCGAGGACCTCGTCGAGGCCCTCTCCCTGGACGCGCTTCATCGAGTAGAAGACGTCGCCGTCCTTGCTCACGAAGAGGTCGTGCACCGGGACGATGCCGGGGTGCTCGAGCTGGGCGGTGATCCGCGCCTCGGTCACGAAGCGAGCGAGCCGCACGTCGCTCATCTTCTCGGCGGGGATCGACTTGAGGGCCACGTCGCGGCCGAGGTTGCGATCCCGGGCGAGGTGGACGACCCCCATGCCGCCCTCTCCGAGGCGCTTGCCCACTTCGTAGCGGCCGGTCAGCGGTCTGAGAGGGGGAGGGGACGCGGGGGTGGAGCGCCAGGCGTCATCGACAATGGTGGCGGACGCCGTGTCGGCGTGAGGGTCCGGGAGGCGCTGGTCGCTGCGGATCCCGCTGCGGGCGAGGATGTCGACGGCCAGGGGAGCGTCGGTCTCGTCCCCCTGGTGTCCGGTCACGAGGCCGGCGATGACGTCGCGCACGCTCACAGATCGAGGGTAGCAGCGCCGCGGGTGGCCCCGAGTCGCGTGGAGCCGGTGCGGCGAAGTACCCTGCCCCTGCGGAGGGCGCATGGGCCGGGTCTACGTGGCGCAGATCGACGAGCCGGGCACGGAGGCGGACGTGCTCGGGCGAGCCTTCGCGGCCCTCGGAGGACTGCCGGCGGAGGACTGGGCGCTGTTGGCGGCTCCCCGCGGCGACCTCGCACGCGACGAGAGGTTGCTCGAGGCGGCCCTGCGCGAGGCGCTCCCGGCGCCCCCCACCCGGCTGCGGCCCGTCTCCCAGGGGGGCGAGCTTGCCCGCTACCAGCTGACGGTCCCCGAGCCGGGACGCCGAGTGGCGGCCCTCCACGCGCTCTACTCCGTGGGGCCTCTCGCCTGGCTCGCGCCGCTGCGATGGGACCGGCTCCTCGGAGGTCCCGGGGGCGCGCTGGCGGCGGCGGTGGAGGCAGCGTTGCCCGATCAGCCGGCCCCGACCGCCCTCGTGGACGCCCTGTCGGGCCTGTTGGAGGTGGCGGATCCCGAGGTCGTGGTCGGGGATGGCCGGCGCGTGGCCCTCGGGGCGGCGGCCGATGCGCCGCGCGAGCATCAGCTCGGCCTCGTCCTGGTGGCGGACAACGCGCTCGCCCACGACGTGGTGTGGGCCTGGCTCCTGGGAGAGACGCCGGAGTGGATCGGGGCGCTGGGGGAGCGTGGCTTCGGCCCGTCGCGGATCGAGGACGTCGAGCTGCTGGGGGACGACCCCGAGCTGGCCCGGCGTCGACTCGAGGGGTTCGGACGCCCGCCAGCGTTCACGTCGATGGGCGCTGCCTTTCAGCGGCTCACAGGCGTCCCGCTCCCGGTGGAGGTGCTGCCCTGCGCTCCCAGCCCGGCCGCGGCGCGGGCGCAGGCGTGGCTCGCTTGTCACACCGAGGACCCGGAGCGGCGGGAGGCGCTCAAGGAGATCCCGCCGTTCTCCCTCCTCGCGGGAGCTCGGCAGCCGGGGGTCGTGCCGGAGCATCCCCGCGTGCTGGCGGTGGGCCCGGACGCCGGACCGGCGGTGCTCGGCGACGTACACGTGGACCGGGCCCATCGGCGCTCGTCGCTGCCTGCCTTCTTCCGGCGGTCGTCGGCCACGCTGTGGGACCTTCGCCTCACCGACGGGCGACGGGTGCGCCTGGCGGCGCTGGAGGACGTGGCGCCGAGCCCGGAGCGGATCGGGCGAGCAGCGGCGATGCTCACGGGAGACTCACGGCTGCGTGAGCCGCGTGAGTCGCGCATGCGGGCGGTGTGGTCCTGGCTCGTACGGCGGATCCGGCGGGTCGGCATCCCGGCCCCCGTGGTCCACGCCCGGAAGATCAGGAGGCTGATGGAGCGGCCGTGGCGCCGGCTGCGGCTCGCGGGTCCGGCCCTGCGGGATCCCGAGGGTGCGCCGTCCGCGGGAGGGGTGGCCGATGGCTCGTAAGCTCGGCGATCGGTTGCGGGCTGCCGCGAAGGCCCTGCTCGACGAACCGGCAGCCGGTCCCCTGGGGGCGAGGCCGGTCGCCACGGCGGCGCCGTCGACGTCCGCGGCGCCGCGCCCCGATCCGCAGGCGGGGCTGCAGAACCTGGTGGTGGTGGTCCTCGATTCCTGCCGCTGGGACACCTGGCAGCGCGCCCTCGACGGCGGGGACGTGCCCCACCTTGCCCGGCTGGGCCGCGGGGAGAGGCGGTGGTCCTACGCGTCGTGGACCGCACCATCCCACTACAACCTGCTCACGGGCCTGCTCCCCCACCGCTCGCCGACCCGGGTCTTCGCGTCCGAGGTCTACAAGGAGGAGTACCTCGCGTACACGGAGCGTCTCGGCACCGAGGTGGAGTTCAAGAGCCTGCTCCCCGGCCTTTGGTTGCCCGGGTTCCTCCGGGGACTCGGCTACGAGGTGGGCGCCCGCGTGAGCCTGCCGGTGCTCAACCCCCGCACCGGCATCAACCGGGACTTCGACAGCTACCGACTCATGCCGTCTCACAACGACATGGGCGCGATCGTCGAGGACCTGTCCTTCGGGGACCGCCCGGCGTTCTGGCTGCTCAACGTGGGCGAGACGCACTACCCCTACGCCCTGCCCGGTGAGGACACATCGGCGCTGCCGCACGTCTCCGGGGTGCACGGGGTGGCGAAGCGGCTGGGGACGGGGGCCGGGCCGGTGGCGGCGGCCGATGTCCCCTCGTTCTTCGAGGGGGACACCCTGGCGTCGCTCCACGAGCGGCAGGTCCGCGCGCTGCGGGGGCTGGACCGCGCCTTCGAGCGCCTGTACGACCTGGTGCCCGAGAACACCTGGGTCATCGTGACCGCAGACCATGGCGAGCTGTTCGGCGAAGGCGGGTACTTCGGCCACGGACCCATCGCCCACGACAAGGTGTTCGAGGTGCCGTTCGTCGAGGGACGGATCCGCTGAGGCGCCCGCCATGACGTGAGGCCTCGGGGGTCCGTGGAGGCCCCGATCGGGGGCGCGCGGCCTGCTGTAGACTCCGCGGCCCGGACCTCTTGGAGTGACCATGGCGCAGCCTTCCTGGACCCCCGACGAGCAGACCCCTGTCGTCTTCGCCGACCTGTCCGGCGACCGCAACCCGGTCCACCTGGACCCTGAGCACGCGCGCGGCGCGGGGTTCGACACCGTGATCGTGCACGGCATGTGCACGCTGGGCGCCTCGGCACGGGCAGCGCAGCTCGCGGTCCCGGCAGGCAAGACCCTGCGGAAGCTCGATGTCCGCTTCGCGAACCCGGTGCTGCCCGGCGAACAGGTCGGGTTCGACTGGACCGTCAAGGACAAGGGCGACGAGCTGAAGGTCGGGTTGAAGACGACGCTCCCCGGTGACCGCAAGGTGATGAGCCCGGCGAACTTCGTGTTCGCGGATGCCTCCGCGGCGGTGAGCCCGCCGGCGGACGAGCTCGTGGCGCCGGACGAGGGCGACGTGGCCGGGGCGCCCTTCGCGTTCACGGAGCAGCAGCTCGCCGACTACGACCGCATCACCGTGGCCACGGACCGTCCGGCGGGGGAGGGGGTGCCTCGCATGGTCTCCCTGCTCGGCATGACGGGGGCGCTGGAGCAGGCGTTCAAGCGTGTCCAGCCGCCGGAGCGCGCCGGCACGTGGGTGCACCTGCGGCAGGGCGCCGAGTTCTTCGCCGACGTCGTGGCGGGGGAGCGATACCGGTGCCGGATCCAGACGTCTCGGAACAAGGTCCGGGAGAGCAAGCAGGGGGTGATGATCACGATCCCGTTCGTCGTCGAGCGCGACGAGGACGGCGGACTGGTGGCGACGGGCTCCTGCGGGCTGCTCTACGCGTTCTCGGAGGTGCTGGGATGAGCCGGGCGGCGATGGTGGTGGCGGTCCTGGGACTGCTCCTGGGGGCGGGCTGCCCCGCCGGGGAGGAAGGCCTGGGAGCGGCCGACTGCCGCGACGGGATCGACAACGACGGCGACGGCGCGGTGGACTGCGAGGACTCCGGCTGCTTCGGGGGCATCGACTGCGGGATCGGCGACGACGATGACGCAGTGGACGACGACGACGCGGTGGACGACGACGACGCGGTGGACGACGACGACAGCGCGGGCGACGACGACGACGCGGGCGACGACGACGACAGCGCCGGAGACGACGACGACAGCGCCGGCGACGACGACGACAGCGCCGGCGACGACGACGACAGCGCCGGAGACGACGACGACAGCGCCGGCGACGACGACGACAGCGCCGGCGACGACGACGACAGCGCCCGATGAGCACCACGTCGGAGGCCACCACCCGGGGCGTGCACGTCCGCGTGCGCAGCCGCTACCTCCCTCAGCGCAGCGACCCCGACGGCGGGGAGTGGTTCTTCGTGTACACCGTGCGGATCACGAACCGCGGTGAAGACACCGTCCAGCTCGTGACCCGGCACTGGGTCATCCGCGACGGCCTAGGCCGGGAGCAGCACGTCCGCGGCCCGGGAGTGGTGGGCGCGCAGCCGGTGCTGGAGACGGGGCAGGCATTCGAGTACACGAGCTTCTGCCCGCTGCCCACGAGCTCGGGCTCGATGCACGGCACCTTCCAGATGGTGACCACCGACGGCGCGGCGTTCGACGCGGAGATCGCGCCCTTCGCCCTGAGCGAGGAACTCGAGTTCTCCTGAGCGCGCCCGCGGAGTCCGGGAACGTCCTCGGCGCCGGCAGCGGCTGAGCCGCGACGACGAGCGCGGGTGCCTCCGACGCAGGAGGCGCCGGTGCTACGTTCCGGCCGATGGCCTCGACCAGCGATCGCCGGGCTCCTTCGGCTCCCCGCGCAGGGGAGGGCAAGCTCGCGGGACTTCGGGTGGCGCTGGTCTTCCCGGTCTTCATCGACCACGAGCTCGCGTCCTACCAGGACAACGCCCGCTACCTGGGGAGCATCCCCCCCATCTCCCTGGGCTACGTGGCCTCGGCCCTGGAAGCGGGGGGCGCCGAGGTCCTGCTGCTCGACTGTCCGACCCTGGGCATGCGCATGGACCGTGCGATCGAGGTGGTGCGGGCGTTCCGCCCCGACTACGTCGGCTTCACCCTCGCCACGGTCGACTGGATGAGCTCGCTGACGTGGATGCGGGGGTTCCACGAGCAGCTCGGGGTCCCCATCGTCGTGGGCGGGATCCACATGGAGTGCTACCCGGCGGAGACGATGACCCACGAGTGCATCACGCTCGGGCTCGTGGGGCACGCCGACCAGGGGGTCATCGATCTGCTGGCGACCCACCAGGCCGGCGGGGACCTGCGTCAGGTGCCGGGCGCGTGCTTCCGGGACGGGGACGGCGAGGTGGTGCTCGTCCCCGAGGCGAAGCGTCCCCGCACCGACGAGGGGATGCCGCTGCCGGCCCGACACCTGTGGCCCACGGACAAGCACTTCTCCATCGTGAGCACCGAGAGCCACTTCACCGCCGCCATGTCGAACTTCGGGTGCCCGTACCGCTGCGAGTTCTGCATCCTCCGGGGAGACGCCCTGCGCCAGCGCTCGGCCATGAGCGTGGTCGACGAGATGGAGATCTGCCACGTCGACTTCGGCATCAACGAGATGGACTTCTTCGACCCGGTCTTCACGATGCGGCGGGACCGGGTGTTCGCCATCTGCGACGAGATCAAGCGTCGCGGTCTGCACCACATGGTCTGGTCCATCCGGGCGCGGACCGACGCCATGGACGAGGCGATGCTCGATGCCCTGTGGGACGCGGGGTGCCGGCGGATCTTCTACGGCATCGAGTCGGGATCCAACGAGATCCTGCGGCGGGTGGACAAGCGCCAGACGTCGACCGAGCACATCCGCCACATCGTGGTCGAGACGAAGAAGCGGGGGTTCGAGGTCCTCGCCTTCGTGATGATCGGCAACCCGCTGGAGACGCGGCGGACCGTGGGCATGACCCGGCGGATGCTCAAGGAGCTCCCCATCGATCTCATCCAGGTCGCGAGCCTGTTTCCGCTCCCGAAGACGCCGATCTACGAGGAGCTGGTGCGCGTGGGCGGGCGCGACCCATGGCGGGAGCACGTGCTGCACGGTACGCCGTTTCCCACCCAGCGCCTGGACACGCCGCTCGACGACGAGACCATCCGCAGCCTCGTCACCCAGACCTACATGTCCTTCTACTTCCGCCCGACGTTCGCGAAGTTCGCCCTGAGCCGGATCAAGCAGCCGGCGCAGCTCCGCCGTGGGCTGGACGCTGCGTTCGGGATCGCCCGGACGTTCCTGGGATCGAACGTGGCGTGAGGCGCGCGTGAGCGCACGACTCCGCGCCGATGTGGCCGGCTACTCGGGGGCCCCGCAGCTGTACCACTCGTGCAGGACCAGCTTGCTGCTGTCGTCCATCTCCGCGTCGTTCGGCATGTTCTCCGTGTAGATGCGGCGCCACGTCTCGTCCGGATCCCGCTGCGCAGCGGCGGCGGTGTCGTAGTCCCAGCCGAGGGTGGCCGACTGGCGCTCGGTCGCGCTGGCGAGCGCGCTCGAGTGGCAGTGGGTGCAGTACTGATCGAAGACGGCGCTCGCGTCGGTGAACGTGAGGCTCGTGCCGTCGGCGCAGTCGTCGAGCTCGGCGGGGACCTCGACGGGGCAGCCGGCGATGGCGAGGGAGGAGAGGAGGACCAGGAGGGGGGCAGCGCGCATGGAAGGCCTTTCTCTGCGGATCCCGGGCAGCTTTCCCCGCGACGCCCCCGCGGTCAAGCGGACGGGTGCGCAGCCCAGGGGGGTGGAGTATCGTCGCGCCAATGTCGGAGGCGTACCTCATTCCGGAGTCGGCCCCGCTTCAGCGCCATCGCCTCGGGGCGCTGACGTCGCTGGGGCGCCACCCGGAGAACACGGTCGAGATCCCCGACCGCTCCGTCTCCAAATTCCATGCGCAGATCCAGCGGGACGTCCACGGGCGCCACATCCTCAAGGACCTGGGCTCGCGCAACGGGACGTGGGTGTCCGGCCGTCGCACCGAGACCCACGCCCTGCAGGACGGGGACGATGTGGTGCTGGGGACGGTGCGGTTCCGCTTCCGAGAGGACCGCTCCCAGCGGCAGGTCACCGGGGCGCTCCGCATGGGAGATCGCACCTCGGACTCGTCCCGGGGCCTTACGCTGCGCGGCGGCGCGGCCCAGGGGCGAGGCACGGTCCAGTTGATGGATCTGGCTGCCTCGATCGAGCACAAGTCGGCCTTCGCGGTGGGCGGGGACACGTTCCTCCCTGCGGATCAGGTGACGGATCTGGACCAGCTGCGCAGGGACTACGACAAGCTCCGGATCGCCCAGCAGCTCAGCGCCGACATCCGCTTCGACCGGGACCTGGACGAGCTCCTCCAGTCCGTCGTCTCCCGGATCTTCGACATGCTCCCCGCGGACCGGTGCGCGGTGCTCCTCATGGGGCCGGACGGGTCCACGCTGGAGCCACGGATGGTCATGGAGCGGGGAGGGGGCGCGCCGCTGGAGACGATGCCCCTGTCCCAGACGGTGCTCAACCAGGCCATCGCCGACCGCAAGGCGATCCTGTCGAGCGACACGCTGAGTGACGGACGGTTCGAGGCCGCGGAGTCCATCGTCGCCCTCGCCATTCGGGCTGCCATGTGTGTCCCGCTCATCTACGAGGACGCGATCTTCGGGGTGATGCACGTGGACACACGCTCGGTGCAGAAGCCCTTCACGCCGAAGGACCTCCAGCTCTTCTCCACCATCGCGAACCAGACGGCCGCTGCGCTCAAGAACGCCTCCCTCGTCCAGGAGATCCAGCGCGAGTCCGAGACCCGTGCCCGCCTGGGGCGGCTGCTCTCGCCCAACCTCGTCGAGGAGGTGGTCGCTGGAAAGCTGGACATGAGCCTCGGCGGGGGCCGGCGCCGGGCGGCGGTCGTGTTCACGGACATCCGCTCCTTCACGTCCATGTCCGAGCGCATGACGGCGGAGGAGGTCACCGCGATGCTCAACGAGTACTTCGAGGTGATGGTCGACATCGTGTTCCGCCACGGCGGCACCCTCGACAAGTACCTGGGCGACGGGATGATGGCGCTGTTCGGAGTCCCCAAGGAGGCGGACGACGCGGCGGCCCAAGCGGTGCGCTGCGGGCTCGAGATGCAGCTCGCCCTGCGGTCCCTCAACCGGAACCGCCAGGCCCGTGGCGAGGACCCCATCGCCATGGGGGTCGGCGTGAACTTCGGCGAGGTGGTCTGGGGGGCCCTCGGGTCCCGCAAGACCATGGACTACACCGTCGTCGGGGACGTGGTGAACACGGCGAGCCGCTTGTGTTCGGTGGCTCGGGGCGGTCAGGTGCTCATCAGCGAGAACGCCCGCAACGCCTTGCCCGAGAGGGGGTTCGCGATGGACGCCCTCGAGCCGGCGGACGTGAAGGGGAAGGCCGAGCGGGTGCCCGTCTACTCGGTGCTCGCGGTGGCCGGGGGACCGGACCTCCGCTGAGGGCCGGCCGGGCTCAGCTGCGGTCGATGCGGGGGTAGGTCCAGCGCAGGGCGGCAAGATCGCATCGCCCGCTCTCGGCGAAGAACACGCCCTCCTCCTCGAGCCGATCCAGCTGCTCCGTCGCCCGCTCGATGTCTCCGCGATGGGAGATGGCTCCCTTGCTGTTGATCACGCGATGCCACGGGACGTCGCTGCCCTCGGGGAGGGCGGCGAGGGCCCAGCCGACCTGACGCGCGAAGCGGGGGCTGCCGAGGACGCTGCCGACGTCGCCGTAGGTGGTCACGTGGCCGGTGGGGACCAGGCGGGTGACGGCCCAGACGCGGGGGTTCCACGGCTGGGACCGGTCGTGGAGCCAGTCGAGGAAGTCCGCAGTGCCGGGTGCCGGGGGGAGGCGATCCATGGCCCGAGTGTGCACGATCGGGCGGGGGGCGGCGGCGGTAGGATGCGCGCCATGTCACGCCTCGGCTTCTCGCTCACCAGTCTCTGCGCCCTGCTGCTCGCGTGCCCTTCGTCGGAGCCCCCCGTCGTGCCTCCTCCGTGTGAGGCGGTGGCCGGTCGGGCGGCGCTGGGGACGGACGGCGTGATGGACCCGTTCCCCAGCTTCCACGTGATGGCGATGACGGGCGACGGGTGCCGGGTCCGGGTCCCGGAGGCGGCGATGCCCGCGGTGATCGACGGGTCGCCCCTGCCCACGAGCCGGTTCGACGTCCGCGATGGCTTCTCCGCCGGTCAGACCGCCATCTGGCGGTCGGGTGTCGCGGTGGATCCGGGGAGCCTCCCGCGGTGGGATGACGTGGACGGCGGGCTCGGAGCGAACGACTCGGTGCAGCTGTGGGACGTGGACGCCGGGGTGCGTCTCCCGGCGTTCGCCGAGGTCGACGCGTATCCCGAGCAGGCGGACGACGACCGGGCCCTCCTCGTTCGTCCCCTCGCGCCGCTCCCGTTCGGAGCGCGGGTGGCGGTGGTGGTGACGGATCGGGTGCGCACCAGGGCGGGGGGAACGCTCGAGGCGCCGGCCGGCTTCGCGGAGATCCGCGATGCCGAGGACCCGGGGGACGACCCGGTCACGCTTCACTACGACGCGCTGCTCGTCCGCCTCGCCGAGCTCGGGGTTCCCCGCGAGGGAGTGGTAATGGCCTGGGACTTCCCGGTCGGGACCCACGCGAACATCGCCGCGCCGCTGGATGCGGTCCTGGCGCAGATGCGCGATGACCTGCCGGTGGACGAGGCTCACGAGCCGAGCGTGAGCGTCGATGCGCTCCTCGACCGGGACAACGGCGACACGCCGGCCAGCGGCCTGTGGCGTGAGCTCCGAGGCTCGTTCCAGCTCACGCACCATCTCTGGGTGGATGACGACGCTGCGCCGGACGAGGAGCACGACGGCGGAGCGTTCCGGGTGGACGCCGACGGGCGGCCCATCCCCCGCGGTGAGGCCCCCGCGTTCTTCGTCGCCGTCGTTCCCGAGAGCGTGAGGGACGCCGCCCCGGGGACCGTCCCCGTCGTCGTCTTCGGCCACGGGATCTTCTCCGCGCCGGCCGAGTACCTCGCCGCCCCGAACGACCCCAACGCGACGGTCGAGCTCCTCGACCGGATGGGAGCCATCGGCATCGGCGGCGAGTGGCGGGGGCTCACGGAGCGCGATCGGCCGGACGCCATCCGGGTGGCCGTCGACATCGGCCAGTTTCCGCTGCTCACGGACAAGCTCGTCCAGGGCGTGAGCAACCAGATCGCTCTCCCCCGCTTGATGCGCAGCACCTTCCGAGACCACGAGGCGTTCCAGGATGGAAACGGTGACTCGTACATCGATCCGTCCCGCATGTACTACTTCGGCATCAGCCTCGGCGGGATCGAGGGGCTCACGCTGCTCGCCCACAGCGAGGTGGTGGAGCACGGGGTGACTCACGTCCCGGGCTCGCTGTGGTCGACGATGCTCGAGCGCAGCACGAACTGGAACGCCTTCGAGCCCTTCGTGATCGACCACGTCCCCACGGCTTCGGACCGCCAGCTGATCTACGCGGCGAGCCAGTTGCTCTGGGACCCGGTGGACCCCGTGACCCACCACCGGGATCTCGGAGGCAAGAGCGTGCTCATGCAGGTCTCGATCGGCGACGAGCAGGTCCCGAACTTCACGGCGGAGGTGATGGCTCGCGGGGCCCGCTTCCCAGCCGTGAGTCCGAGCGTGACCGAGCCGGCAGGTCTGTCGACTCTCCCGGTGCCCTCCTCCCCCGGCGCGTCCGGGTACATGGAGTTCGACCTGGTGACCGAGCCGGTCCCCGAGGTGAACCGACCAGCCGAGGGGGCCACCGGCGCCCACACCGGCATCCGCGGTACCGATGAGGTCATCACGCAGGTGGTGGGGTTCTTCTCCGAGGGCGCCGAGGGAACGATCACCCACCCCTGCGGCACCGAGCCCTGCATCCTCGACTGATGGGCTGGCGGGTCGCCGTCGATCGGGGAGGGACGTTCGCTGACGTCGTCGCTCACGGTCCTCACGGAGCGGTGAGGACGGCCAAGCTCCTCGCCCATGAGGGGGTGGAAGGGCGCGCCGTGAGCGCGGTCCTCACGGAGCCGGAGGCCGCGTCGGGGGTCGACCTCAGAGTGGGGACGACCGTGGCGACGAATGCGCTCCTCACCGCAGCCGGAGCGCCGACGGCGCTGCTCGTCACGCGAGGCTTCGGGGATCTTCCCCGGATCGGCCACCAGGCCCGGCGGGAGATCTTCGCCTTGGCCCCCCGCTCACGCGGTTGGGGGCCCCGGTGGGTGGTCGAGGTGGACGAGCGCATCACGGCGGTGGGCCTCGTGGAGCGTGAGTTGTTGCGTGAGTCAGTGCGTGAGTCGTTGGTGTCGCTGCGGTCGGAGGGTTGCAGAGCCGTCGTGGTCGCGTTGACTCACGCGGTGGACTTCCCGGCGCACGAACTGGCGCTCCTCGCCCTGGCGCGTGAGTGCGGCTTCTCCGAGGTCGTGGCCAGTCACGAGGTCGTCCCGCGGGTGGGGCTCATGAGCCGGGGTGAGGCGGCGGTGCTCGATGGCTCGCTCACCCCCGTCGTGCGTGAGTTTGTCTGTTCCCTCGGAGATGTCGCTCGCTCACGCTTCATGACGAGCGGTGGAGGCCTGGTGGGGGCAGCCCGGTTTCGGGGCCGCAACGCGCTCCTCTCGGGACCGGCCGGAGGGGCGACCGCGTGCGCGAGACTCGCGCGTGAGCTCGGACTCCCCGCCGTCCTCGGCTTCGACATGGGTGGCACGTCCACCGACGTCTGCCGCTGGGCCGGGGACGTGGAGCGTCGCGAGGTCTCCTCCGTCGCCGGGCGCGAGGTCCCGTTGCCTGGTGTCGATGTGGTCACCGTCGCGGCGGGGGGTGGCTCACGCCTCCGCATCGTCGACGGGGTGGCGAGGGTCGGGCCCGACAGCGTCGGGGCCTCACCCGGGCCCGCCAGCTACGGGCGGGGAGGGCAGGCCGCAGTCACGGACGCGAACTGTGTGCTCGGGAGGATTCAGCCTCGATGGTTCCCCCGGGTCTTCGGGGAGGACGGCGCGCAGCCCCTGGCTGTGGAGGCCGCGCGCGCGGCCGTCCGGCGTGAACTCAGCACAGCGCTCACGCACGAGCGGGGACTCACGGATCAGGAGCTGCTCGACGCCGCCGCCGGCTTCGTCTCGGTGGCGAACCAGGCGATGAGCGAGGCCATCGCCGCGCTCTCGATCAGTCGGGGCCACGACCCGCGGGAGCACGCGCTCGTCGCCCTCGGAGGCGCGGGACCTCAGCACGCGTGCGCCGTCGCCGAGCTGCTGGGGATCCCCCGGGTGGTCGTCCACCCTCAGGCTGGGGTGCTCTCGGCTTGGGGGATCGCGAGCGCGTCTCCCGGCGCGGTGCGGGCGGCCCGGGTCGACCGGCTCTGGGGGGACCTCCCACCCGGCGACCGCGCGGCGGAGGCCGCCCGACTCGCCGAGCTCGCGCGCGCGGACCTCGTCCGGGACGGGGAGACCCGCGACGCGGCCGTCCGCGTGACCTTCACGATGAGACATCGAGGGGCTCAGGCGATCCTCGAGGCGCGGGACCGCACCCACTTCGACCAGGAGCACCGGCGGCTCTTCGGCTTCGCCCGCCCCGAGGCTCCGGTCGAGGTCCTGACCATCGAGGTGCGCGCGGAGGTGGAGGAGGAGGTCCCGCTCGCTCCGCCGGCGCCTCCCGGCATCCGCCGCGCGGCGGACGACGCCGTGGACCGCGTGACCCTGCACGTCCCCCGAGACGGGATCCGGACCACCCACTCCGCTCCCGTCTGGAGGTGGGAGGACCTCGCCGCGGGAGACGCGATCCTCGGGCCGGCCCTGATCGTGGGGCCGCAGACCACCGTCGTCATCGACCCCGGCTGGGAGGCCCTCGTGCGCCCGGGGCTCGTGCTCGATCTCTCGCGCGTCGACGCGGCCCAGCCGACGGCCCTCGCGGTCACGGACGCTGCAGATCCCGTCACGCTCGCGTTGTGGGGGCGCCGCTTCATGGGGATCGCCGAGCGCATGGGGGAGCGCCTGCGCCGGGTCGCGTGGTCCACGAACATCCGAGAGCGCCTCGACTTCTCGTGCGCGGTCTTCGACGCGGAGGGCCGCCTGCTCGCCAACGCCCCCCACATCCCGGTGCACCTCGGGGCGATGGGCGAGACCGTGAGGACCCTGGCGGCGCGCCTTCCTGAGCACGATCTGCGCTCCGGGCGGTCCTGGGCGGTGAACGATCCGCGCGCGGGGGGCAGCCACCTGCCGGACATCACCGTGATCACCCCGGTGTTCGCCGACGGGGTTCTCATCGCCTGGGTGGGCAGCCGGGGACACCACGCGGACGTGGGCGGGATCACGCCCGGCTCCATGCCGCCGTTCTCCACCTCCCTCAGCGACGAGGGGGTGTTGCTCGATGGTCTGCTCCTCGTCGACGAGGGGGAGTGGCAGGCCGCCGAGGTCCGCGCCGCCCTGACCCGCGGACCCCACCCCGCCCGGGATCCGGCCACGGTCGTCGCCGATCTCCAGGCCCAGGTCGCGGCCAACCAGCTCGGCGTGGACGCGCTGTGCGCCCTGCACGCCACCGTCGGCCCGCGCCTCGCCACCCACGCGGCCGCGATCCTCGACCACGGTGACGCCGTGCTCCGTTTGTGGCTCGCGGAGTTCGACGGCCCGCGCGCGTTCACCGACGCCCTCGATGACGGGACCCCCATCGCCGTCCGCCTCGCCCGCACCGGCAGTCCCGACGCCCCTCGGCTCGCGGTGGACTTCGCCGGCACCGGACCCGCCTCACCGGGCAACCTCAACGCCCCCCGCGCCGTCGTCCGCGCCGCCCTCCTCTATGTCCTGCGGTGCGCCTTGGGGCGGGACATCCCCCTGAACGACGGCGTCCTGCGATCGGTCGACCTCTACATCCCCGCCGGCTCCCTGCTCGACCCACCGCCCGGCGCCGCCGTCGTCGGGGGCAACGTGGAGACCTCCCAGCGCATCGTCGACGTCCTGCTCGGCGCCCTGGGCCTCGCCGCTGCGTCCCAGGGCACGATGAACAACCTGTGCCTCGGCACCTCCCGGGGGTCCTACTACGAGACCATCGCGGGTGGGGTCGGCGCGACGTCGGCGGGCCCCGGCGCGTCGGGCGTCCAGACCCACATGACGAACACCCGGATCACCGACCCCGAGGTGCTCGAGCGCCGCTACCCGGTCGTCCTCGAGCGGTTCGCCATCCGCTCGGGTTCGGGAGGGGAGGGGACCCACCGGGGAGGCGACGGCTTGATCCGCGAGCTGCGGTTCCTCGAGGACACCGAGGTCTCCCTCCTCTCCCAGCGCCGCGTCTGCGCCCCCTTCGGACTGGCAGGCGGCGGCGCAGGTGCTCCCGGTCACGCCGAGCTCGTCCGCGACGGCGAGACGATCGCGCTGCCTGGCGCCTTCGCCCGTCGGGTCCCGGCGGGCTCGGTCCTCCGCGTCGAGACGCCCGGCGGCGGCGGGTGGGGCCCGCCCGATGCTGAGGACCTGTGAAGATCCGCGGGATTGGGTCAGAAACACTGGTCTCGCCTCGGCGCCCGCGCTATCCGTGACCCGGTGCTCGTGACCTGGAAGGAGCCGGACATGCCCCGCCTCGCCCTCTCGCTCGCCGCCCTCGCCGCGGCGGCCCTCATGCTCCCCACCGCCGCCGAAGCGCGTCGCAACGACGAGCCCATCGCGGTCTGGAAGCTCCTCGCCGACGACATGGACCTCGCCGAGGCTGGTCCGGTCTACCAGGAGCTCGCGGACGCCATCGACGAGGTCCAGGACGTCACGCCGGACTCCAGCCTCACCTTCGCCCCCGACGTGCGCCCCTCCGAGGGCGTCGTCGTCGCCCAGACCACCGCCGCCCGCTGGCTCGACGCAGCCTGGATCGCTTTCCAGCGCCGGGAGTGGACCGTCGCCCTGGCCCTCGTGGACGACGCGCTCTCCCTGGTGGAGCCGTACCCGCACGCACGGCTCCAGAACGGCCTGCGCCGGGACCTGCACCTCGCCCGCGCGCGCACCCTCATCAAGCTGGACCAGAGCTTCGAGGCCCGCGAGGCGCTCCGGAAGGGGATGGTCCTGGACCCCGAGTGGGAGGCGCGTCGCAACTGGGAGCAGCCTGATGTGGTCGCCCTCTACGAGGAGATCCGGCAGGAGACGATCGGGGTTCCGCCGGCCCGTGTCTCGGTCACCACCTCCGTGGACGGCGCCACCATCCTCGTTGGCGGCGTCCCCCGGGGGACCACCCGTCTGGGCGAGCCCTTCGAGCTGCTCCTCCCCCCGGGCAACCACGAGATCACCGCCCGCCGAGCGGGCCACGCGAGCCACATCGAGGACGTCTTCGTCACCCCGCGCCAGGAGCTCGATCTCGAGATGTACCTCGACGTGCGCAACACCGCGCGCTTCCAGGAGCAGCTCGCCGGCGCCCTCGTCGCCCCCCGCGAGCAGCGGGCCACGGGCGTGTGGGAGGCCCTCGATCTCGCGACCGCGAGCATCGGCGCCCGGGGGGTCCTGAGCGCCCACTACGACGGTGTGCGTCGCGAGCTCAGCGTCGGCCTGTACTTGCCGGGCCGTCAGGGCTGGGCGTTCTACCGCGCCATCGAGCTTGGCGGGTCCGGCGAGCGGGCCCGCATCGACCGCGCCGTCGAGGACATGGTCGTCGCGCTGGACACCGCGCTGCACCCCGTGGTGCAGGAGGCCGAGGTCCGCTGACCGGCGGCCCGCGGCTCCCCCTCCCCCGATCCCTCGCTCAGTCTTCGGTCCCGCTCCGGTGGGCCGCCGTCCGCGCGTCGGTGGCTTCGAAGACGATGGCGTCTCCGTCGCCGTCCACGTCGAGGCGGCACGTGGCGGACCAGCCGGTCCCTTCGGGCCGCACCTCGTACTGGCCCCACAGGGACAGGTCGCGCTCGAACTTCAGCCTGTCCCAACACGCCGGGGCGTCCGCCCAGGAGACCGCCTCGGCACTCGGCGGCGCCGACGGGAACGGCCCGCACGCGCGCAGCGCCCGGGGGTTCTCCTGCAGCGTCGTCGCGATGAACTCCAGGTTCGTCAAGCACTCGGCGTGACGAGACTGGTCCCGCATCCCCTCGAAGAACGGCTGGCTCACGAGGAGCATCGCCGCGAACCCCCCGATGATCACGACGTACGCGACGGGTCCCGTGTGTCTCTTCTCGGTCGGTGTCGCGGCCACGTCCCTCAGCCTACCCCTCCAGCGGTGGGCGGGGGTGTCCGTGGTAACCTCGGCCGCCCCCCGGACAGGCCCCGATGACCAATCCAGAGACACCGATCCACCACCCGGGCGAGCTGCTCGGACCCTATGAGCTGGAGCGGCTGCTCGGTCGAGGCGCGGCCGCCGAGGTGTGGCAGGCGATCGAGACCGGGGATCTCGGCTTCCGGAAGCGTCAGGCCCTCAAGCTCCTGCGTCCCCCGCCCGGAGAGATGGAGGCCCAGAAGAAGGCCCTCATCACCGAGGCGCGCGTGTGCGGGCACCTCAAGCACCCCGGCGTCGTCGACGTGTACCGGGTGGGAGAGCACTCGGGCGAGATCTACGTCGCGATGGAGTTCGTCGACGGGCCGGACCTGAACACGCTCCTCGAGGGGCTCCGCTTCGATCGCGTCGAGATCCCGATCCCCGTGTGCATCGAGATGGCGATCGAGATCTGCGACGCCCTCGACCACGCCCACACGGCGAAGGCGGACGACGGCTCGGCGCTCCAGATCATCCACCGGGACCTGAAGCCCTCGAACATCCTCGTGGATCGCCGTGGCGTCCTGAAGATCAGCGACTGGGGGCTCGTGAAGTCCTCGATCAACCTCGAGTCGACGACGCGCGGCGTCGTGAAGGGCACGCCGGGGTACATCGCGCCGGAGGTCTGGGGCGGGACGCGGGACTTCCGGCCGTCCGTGGATCTCTTCGCCGTGGGCGCGATGCTGTACGAGTTCGTCGTCGGCGAGCGGCTCTTCCAGGGGCGTAACCTCGCCCGCATCGCCGAGCAGGTGGCCCGCCGCAAGCCCGAGGACGAGGCCGCCGAGCTTGCCCCGCGCGCGCCGGAGCTGGTCCCCGTCGTCGCGCGCCTGCTCCAGCGGGTCCCGGCGAACCGTCACCAGACCGCCGAGGAGGTCTCGGCCGCCCTGCGCGAGATCCACGCCGCGACGGATACCCGGCAGACGCTCAAGGACTTCCTCAGGGACAACTCCGTGCTCGTCGAGCAGATCGCTCCGGCGGTCACCGGCACGGGGCGCGTCGGCGCCGATCCCGAGATGACCGTGGAGACCCCGCTGCCGGGCCCCCCGACCCTCGACTCGGGCGCGGCCGAGCCGCTGTCCGCCGTCGGTCCTGCCGTCCTGGTCCCCGGACAGGGGGCGGGGATCGACCAGGGCGCTCCGACCGTGGCCGACGACCCCCTCGCTGGCGAGGACGCCGAGCCCCCAACGGACCCGAACCTCAAGCCCATTGGCGCCCGCCCGGCCCCCGCGGCGAAGAAGCCCACCTTCGAGGCCCCGTCCACGGTCACGATGGACCCCAGCGGCCAGATGCCCACCGCGGGCTCGGCCTTTGGACCCGACGGGCCCATCGGAACCACCGACGAAGAGGCGGCCGCTGTCCCCGCGACGCGCGCGATGGCGCAGATCGCGATGCCTGGTTCGGAGCCGGACACGGAGGCCGCGCCCGTGAAGGCCACCCGGCTCCAGGCCCCGCCGGTCCCCGAGGAGGCCGCGGACACCATCCCCCCCGAAGCGGGTCGCCCACTGCCCCAGCGCCCCGAGGCGCCGTCGCCGCCGCAATCGGCGAGCGAGTCGGCCCGCAAGCGCAAGCGGAAGCGCCACCCGGCGAAGCGGCGCCGCAAGGGGCCGCCCCCGAAGAAGCGTGGGACGAGCAAGCTAGCCCTGGTCGCGGTCGCCTTCGGCGTCGCCCTGCTCATCGTGGGCATCGTCCTCGTCATGACTCGCTGAGGGCGCGACCGCCACCCCGCCAGCGACGGTCCCAGCGCCCGCGTACACCGGCCCTGCAGCGGCCCGGGCCCTCACGTCGTCGGGCGCCTGTCCCGGCTTCCAGTCGCGCAGTGGCTCCTGACTCACGTCGAGCTGACCCTTGCCCGACCGGTACATGAACATCCACACGCCGAGGAGGAACAGCGTGATCGCCCCGTACTGCGCCGGCGTGAGCCCCCAGTAGCGGATGTCCGAGCGCCGCCCGAAGTCCTCGAGGTCGCGGGCGCGCAGGGAGTCGAAGAGCACCCGCATGGGTCCGTAGGCGAGCAGGGTCACCGAGCTGAAGAACCCGTCGAAGAACCAGGGTTTCTCCTGGATCTTGATGCGGTCGAGGATGACGAACGTCACGAACAGGGTCAGCAGCAGCAGGGACTCGTACAACCCGAGATCGTGTCTGGGTCCTCCGAGGCGTTCGGGGAAGTCCACCGCGAGGAAGAACGTGCTCTGCGCTCCGATGTGATCGTGGGCAGTGAAGCACCCCGCGCGCCCCATGAAGTACCCGAGCATGAACCCGATGCAGAGGTTGTCGAGGTACGGCCAGAGGGGGACCTTGCGGATCCCCTTGAGGAACAGGGGGATGGCGATCGCCGCGCCGAGGAAGCCGCCGATGGACGAGTAGCCGCCGTACCACGGCAGGATCCGGCGCCAGTCCTCCTCGAACAGGTGGTAGTTGTAGGCGAGGACGTGGACGAGGTGGGCGACCACGAAGCCCATCGCCACCATGAACAGCGTGCAGTCGACGGTGACCTTGACCGACAGGTTCTTGCGGATGGCGCGCGAGCGCGCGAACTCGGTGCCCGCGGCGATGCCCCCGACCGTCAGCAGCAGCCACATGTCCAGGTGCTGATCCGTGCCGGGGATCGGGATCGAGAGCGGGGGGAAGTAGGGGATCACGGGGGCTCCGGGTCTCTGCGCGTGCGCCGTCGGCGCCTAGAAGTACAGCTTCAGCACGAAGGTCACGATGGGCTGCTCGGCGGCGGACCGCCCGCGGATCCACAGGTCCGAGAGCGTCGACTCTTCGCCGAGTAGGCCGAGGCCGCCGTCCTGGTCAAGGCTACGCGCCACCGCGTCTTCCACGGCGGACAGCCCGTCCAGCTCATCGTAGGCCAGCCTCACGAGGCCGAGGAGGATGCGCGCGTCGGCGTCGTCGAGCTGGGGGTGCCGGGCGAGGATCGCCTCGACCAGGGCGTCGCTCCATGCGCCGGACGGCGTGGGCATCGGACCTTCGTAGGTCCGCGTCACCCAGCCACTCCCCGCGGGGATCCCGCTCGGCTCGTCGACCCCGTCGCCGCCGATGTCGACGGTGCCCTCGGGCAGCCCCACCAGCCAGTTGCCCGGGCCGACCTCGTCGCGACCGCCGATGCGTCGACCGGTCTGCCCCGCGCCCCCGTCCCGCAGCGCGCCGGGCTCCATCGCACCCAGAGCGACCGCTTGTCCGATGGTCTGCTCCACGCCGCGCCGGTCGTCCTGGACCACCGTCTCCGCCCGCCGCAAGCGCCGGACGGCCCGCCGCCGGAACCCGTTACTGAGCATCCCGTCGATCCAGCTCCGCCCGGTGCTGTAGTGGCGGACCTTGTGCTGCATGCGCTCGAGCGTCGCCACCGTGGCCGCGAGCCGCGCGTCCGTGCGGGACGCCTCGCGCACGAGCTTGTCGAGCTCCTCGTCCACCTGGCCGGCCGCGACCCGTTCGTCGATGGTCGCCACCAGGGCGTCGAGCTCGGCCTGGATGGTGTCGATCTCCTGGTTCACGATGCGCCGCTGACGCCGCCAGGACCGCACCACCCGGTCACGGGCGGCCACGTCCCGGGGGTCGGGAATGGCGAGGCCGGTGAACGGCGTCTGGATCCGCGCCCGGCCCATGTTCTGCGGGGCCGCGGTCACCTCCGTCGTGCGGGCGCGGGGCGTGAACCCCAGGTGGTACGGCTCCACCAGGGCGTCCCACATGAGCTCGAGCCGCTCCTCGAGCTCCACGAGCAGATCGTCCTCCTCGGCGCCCTCGGGGAACATGGCGATGAACCGGCGAATGAGCGCGCTCTCCAGCTCGGCCAGCTCCATGACCGCCTGCTCGCGGTCGGCCGGCGCGCCCTTGCTCAGGCGCCGCTGGCGGTCCGCGGCGGCCGCGTCGAACCAGCCGATCGCCTCCCGCACGTAGCCGGCGGCGTCGGCCCGAGACCACGAACGGGGGAGATCGTCGTCGCAGAGGTACAGCCGGCGCGCCGTCTGGGGCGAGTCGAGCCAGGTGGACACGAGCTGCCAGGCGTCGCCCGACAGGCCCTCGACGCTGCGCTCCCACAGCGCCCAGGCCTTGCGGTAGTTCTTCTGCTCGATGGCCGAGACGTGGACCACCCGCAGCGCGTCCAGCCCCGTGACGAGCTCGTCCTCGATGGACGCGAGGCAGCCCTCGAAGCGCAGGGTCGCCAGAGCGTCCCGCAGGGTCCCGTCGCCGACGGGGGCCCGGTCGAGGACCTGGTCGATGCGGACGCGGAACGGCTTGCCGATCTCGTCGAAGCGCGCGGGCGCGGTCTCGGTCTGGACGGCGGACGCCGGCGCCGCCAGCGCCAGGGCGCACAGGAGCAGGCAGCGCAGCCCGGCGCCGGGCCCGCGAGGGGAGGGGAGGGGCACGAGCCCCCGCAACCCCGGGGGACGGCTCCCTGTTCCGCGGAGCATCACCTCAGGCAAACGGCGGCCCCGCCTCGATGAACGTCCGCTGCACGCGCGGCCCCTCGAGGATGATGAGGAGCGAGCTGAACATGGGGCCGAAGCGCTCCATCAGCCGGTCCCCGCCGGGCGCGGCCATGCAGAACCGCTCGCCGGCCATGTGGTCCGTCGTGGCCTGGACGGCGAAGGCGGCGGCCCAGCGGGCGGCGGCGACGTACGCCAGCATCGCCCAGGGCAGGCTGGAGAACAGGGAGGTCTGGGCCACGAACACGAGGCGCTTCAGGGCGTCCCGCACATACGGCAGCAGCGGCTCCGGGACCTCGGGCCAGCGCCCGGTGTGCTCCCGGGACTCTGCCCAGCGCCGGAAGCGGGCGAGCCAGGTGGCGGTGGAGGTGCCGGGGTGGGCGGGGCCGAGGCCGCCGCCAGGCATGTTCTCCGCCCCGAGCTCCACGATCTCGTCGATGCACGCGAGCAGCGCGTCCATGCGCTCCTCGAGCCAGGGCTGGATGTTCGGCGGATCCTCGCGTGACGGGCGCTGGGCGAGGAAGCTCAGCACGGTGCTCGTGTCCAGATCCGGCAGCGAGAGCACGCGCAGGAGCACGTCCTCGCCCACGGGCAGCGGCCGCTCCAGAGCCCCCATGGGGTGGGACAGCACCTTGCCGATGAACTCCCCGGGGACCGGCGGCCCGCTCTGCCACGAACGGTGGTCCGACAGGCAGGTGGGTCGGATCCCGATGCGCACGGCGCCCCCCTCGGTCCGCACGAGCTGGAGCGGGAAGAGCTGACAGACGAGCGGCTTCTCCGCGGAGCCCGCCGAAGCGTGGATCACACAACCAGAGCCCTTGCGGAAGAAGGTGCAGAACCCGTCGCGCTTCGTGAGGAAGATGTCGGGATCACCCTCGTCCCGGGTCTCCTCCGTGAACCAGTCGTCGAGGGGATGATCCGGGAACGCCTCGGCCACCGTGGGCAACGCCGCCTTTACCCGCTGCACGTCGTCGGGGAGCAGCGGACCGACGCGGAACGAGCTGCAGCACGCCGAGCAGTGGTTGCACTCGGTGCGGGGGACGCCGAGCGCGGACAGGCGGGGTGGGGACGGCGAGGTCATGGCGCCGGAGACTACCCCGCGGGGGCGGGCTCCGGGTCGGCGGGCTCGTCGGGCTGAGGCCCGTCGTCGCCACCCCACGCCATCATCTCGGCCACGCGCATCGCGGTGCGCTCGGCTTCGGCCTGGGCCTCCAGGACCAGCGCGTCCGCGTACTGCTGCATCAGCTCCGGGGGCACGTCGCTGCGCTGGTTCTCGAGCCGGTGTCGCACGAACCGTCTGGCGAACCGTGCAGTCATCCCCACGCCCCGCACCGACGACAGGGCCGTCTCCACCGCGAGGGTGAGCGCAGCGCGTCGGAGCGACGGATCCGGCTGGTCCAGCCCCTCGGCCACGTAGTGCCGCAGGTTCCAGATGACGTCGGCGGGCTTGCGCTCCCCCGCCGCGAACCGTCGCCCGACGCCGAGCAGGACCGACAGCCCCGATCGCACCATCTCGTGCCCCGACCCCCGGCTCGTGGGGTGCACGGGCAGCTTCGCGTACGCGCTGATCTGATGGGGGCTCCACACGGCCGCCAGCCCCATCCCGACCATCCGCTGGCGCATGGCGTGGTCCATGAGGAGCAGGTCCGTGTGCCCGTAGCCCCAGCTCATGCCGAGCACGCCTTCGAGCTTGAGCCCCGACACCAGGATCGTGTCCCCGTCGAGGTGGCGCTGCCCGGCGAGGTGCACGACGTCCTCGTCGGCGATGTAGTGGCGCACCACCAGCTCGTGCCCTTCGCTGAGGCGCTCCTTCGCGAACCGCTTGTTCCGTCGGCTCAGGCCGGGGGCCTGAAACGTGACCACTTCGTCCACGAGGTCCGGCCACGTCGCGGCCGCCAGCTGCGCCAGCGCGCCCCCCAGGGAGTGTCCGGTGATGTGGGGCAGGCGCCCGCCCGCGTCCTTGATCGCGCCGAGGAGCAGCGCCTCGAGTCCCAGGTCGAGGACCGCCTCGAAGTGGGACTGGCCGATCTGCAGCTCCAGGTCCGTGCGGATGTCGTTCAGATCGTCGAGCTTCGTCCCCCGGAACACGACGATGGGCGGCAGCTCGCCGCGTCGCTCCTCGCTGGGCAGCACGATCCAGAATCCGAGGCCCTTCTTCGTCTCGAAGGCGTAGGTGTCGTCGTGGCTGTAGCCGTTGGCTGCGAGGCAGACGTCGAACGCGGGCGTGTCCGGGGCGTAGGCGAACCGGTGGGCGAGGAACTCGTAGAAGATGTCCCGGTCGGGGATGTCCGCGTGCGGCACCGGCGTCGAGCCCCGCCGCGCCACTGTCCGCGCGAGGCGACCGTCGAGCTCGCTGAGGAGCGGGGCGGTGGTGAACTCGTCCGGCGCCTCGCAGGAGCAGACCGCCGCGTACAGCTCGCGCCCCATCCGCTCGAGGCTCCCCAGGTCGAGGTCCCGGCTCCCGAGGCTGAAGGCGGCGAGGGCCATGGTCCCGTTCAGCTGCGGTGTCCCGTTGCGCCAGCCGAGGCTGAGCACGCCGCCGAGGTCCTGCATGACCCTGTCGAACATCGCGTCCGACGCCTCCTGGTCGCTGGCGAGCTTCGCGGGGTCGACGTCCTTGGCCAGGGCCAGCCCCCGGTCGAGGCGGAGCACCTCCGCGATGGACGTCCCTTCGGCCCGGCGGCTCCCCGCGGACGTGATGTGGTCGGCGAGGACCTCGAGGTAGATGCGCGCCTCGGGGAGCACCTGCGCCAGCATCTCCCTGTCCCAGTCGTCGATGGCCTGCTGGATGACCGCCATGTAGTTCGCGATGACCCACGGCGCCGAGGAGATGAAGTCCTCGCGCTGGGCGACCCAGGCGGCGACCTCTTCGGGGGAGGCGTCGTACCCCGGGAGCTCAGGGGGGAGCTGCCAGTCGGTGACGTGGGGATCGACCAGGCCCCCGCGCAGCCCGAGGCTGACGATCGTGCCGAGATCGAGCTGACCGATCGCGTCCAGATCGAGGTCGTCGAGGGAGCCGAGCATCGAGGCGGAGTCTAGAGCACGGAGCCCGCAGTCAGCGCTGGCTCCCGGCCCATCGGATGGCGGCTACTCGCACTGCCCCGGGGCCCAGGCGCCCCCTTCGTGCTTGCCCTTCGGGCACCAGTCCGGCGGGACGGCCATCACCCGGAACGTGGCGTCTTCCCAGTCGGGGTGGGAGAGGGTGAACGCGAGCTCGCCCGTGTCCTCCCCGGCGGTGAAGGTCAGGCCGTCGTTCGTGATCGGGGAGCCCGAGATCGGCTGGCCGGGCGCAGGGCTCCAGGTCCCCGCGGTGACGGTCACGTCGTTCGGGTCGACCTCCCCCACGAGGACGTCGTCGTTGAGGCCGCCTTCAAGGAGACCGTTGCCGCCCGACGCGTAGATGCCCGGGGTGATCGTGTGGCTGCCCAGCTCGGTGATCCCCGCGCCGGAGATCCGGAGCCAGGCGTCCACCATCCGGTCCTCCTCGGACATGTTGTTCAGCTGATCCCGGTCGTACCCCAGCCCCACCGGCGTGGGGCCCGGGACGACCGACATCGTCACGTCCCCGACGGTGTCGGCGAAGGGGAGTCCCGTGGCGCGGACGGTGAAGGTGAAGGTCCCCAGCCACTGGGGCGAGCCGCTGATCACGCCCGTGGCGCCCAGCGCCAGGCCTGGAGGCAGCTCGCCGCTCTCGACGGTCCAGGTGGACTCGCCGCCCCAGCCCGCCACCTGCAGGCCCGCGGAGTAGGGCCGCAGGATGTCCGCGTCGCCGACGGCGCTCGCGTCGAGGTCCCGCGCGCTCCCGTCGGTGCTGTCGTCATCGTCGCCCGGCGTCCCGCCGTTGCCGCCCAGGGTCCCGGACCCGGTGCATCCTGCGAGGAGGACGGCCAGGAGGAGGGGGACCCGGCTCGGTGCTAGCTTCGGTCGGTTCATGCTGGGTGCCTCTCTCGCTCTTGGAGGGTCATCGAGGATCGCGTGAAAGGAAAACGCCGTGAAGACCCTGTCGGTTCTGCTCTTCGTCGCCGCTGCGGTGCTCGTCTCCCTCCCCGGCTCCGCTGACGCCGGGGTGTTCCTGGGCATGGACCAGGAGCTCGTCGACCCGAAGAAGGGCGAGAAGCCCACGCTCATCGTGAGCTTCGACGAGAAACTGTATCGCGCCGCGGTGAAGGTCACGGCCGAGGGCGGGTTCAAGAAGGAGTGGGCGATTCCGTCGGTCTCGCCGGGCAAGGACCTGCGGTACAGCTGGACGCCGCCGAAGGGGGGCGAGGTCATGTACACGGTGTGGGTCGAGATGGTCCGCACCGACGGCTCCACCGAGGAGCTCGAGGACATCTTCTTCTGCTCGTCGGCGTCGCCGATCACGGCCTCGATCCCGCCCACGTCCGTCGATCTCGACTCCCGCTCCTTCGATCTCGTGACGAACCACAAGCCGTCCTACGTGGAGATGAAGGTCCTGTCGGACACCATGGAGGTGCTCGGCGAGGCGTCGGTGGACACGGCCGACGCCAAGGACGGCAAGGCCACCCGCGTGACCTGGCCCCAGGACAAGAACGGCAACGTGCTCCGCGTCTCCGTCGTCGCCCACGACGAGTTCGGCTACTACAGCGAGGTGGAGATCATCCCGTGGTCGCTGACCATCCCCCACGAGGACGTGATCTTCGAGAGCGGCAAGCACGACATCCTCCCGGAGGAGGCGCCGAAGGCGGACGTGGCGTGGTCCCGCATCGAGGACGCCGTGAAGAAGTTCGGCGAGCTCGTGACCGTCACGCTCTACGTCGGCGGATACACGGACACCGTCGGGGACGCGGGGAGCAACCAGGCCCTGTCCGAGCGCCGCGCCCGCGCGCTCGCTGAGTACTTCAAGGCGAAGGGTGGCGGGATCACCATCCACTACCAGGGGTTCGGGGAGTCGGTGCTCGCCAAGTCCACGGGCGACAACGTGGACGAGGCAGCGAACCGGCGGGCGGTCTACGTCCTGACCGCGGGACCGGCGCCCCGGAGCAAGGAGACGCCCCGGGCGAACTGGAAGAAGCTGTGAGGGGCGCCCTCAGCGTCCTCATCCTTGCGCTGACGGGCTGCCCTTCCTCCGTGGATCCCGAGCCCGAGCCGACCCCGGCCCCCTGGGTCGAGCGGGACATCCAGGTCCGGTGGGACCCCGCTGACGGCACGGACTACTGGCGGGTGGGCATGCCGTCCGACCTCCGCCTCCAGGACGACGGAACCTGGGACCTCTCCGACTGGCCCGGTGGCCAGGACGACGACCTGGTCGCCATGTGGCTCAACGCGGCGGACCGGCGCCTCGTGGAGGGCTGGGGGGTGAGCTCCGGCGTCGTCACGACCTTCTCCGGGCCCATCGACGCTGCGTCGCTGGGCGCGGACGCCGCGCCCACCCTCGAGGACGACGCCCCCGTCTACCTCATCGACGTGGACCCCGACTCGCCGGAGCGGGGCCGCAGGCTCCCCATCCGCCCCCGCTTCTCCCGCTGGGGCTCCGACTACGCCCCGGACAACCTCCTCACCGCGGTGCCCGTGTGGGGCCACGTGCGTCGGCCCGAGACGACCTACGCGCTCGTGGTGACCGACCGGGTCACGGACGAGTCTGGGGATCCGGTGGGCCGTTCCCGCGCGTTCCACGATGCCTTCGAGGGGGCCGACGGCGCGGACGCGGCCCTCGTCGCCCACCTCGCGCCCCTGAAGGCCACCCTCGAAGCCACCGACGCCGCCCGCGTGGTCGGCGCGGCCGTGTTCACCACCCTCGACGTGGATCGCCAGCTGCGGGCCCTGGGCGCCTGGGCGGAGACGCAGCCCCTGCCGGAGCAGGCCGAGCCCTGGACGGTGGTGGAGGAGTTCGCCAGCTACACGGTGCTCCGGGGGCGCTTCCGCGTGCCGGTCATCCAGGGCGGGGAGCGCCCGTACTCCGAGCTCGGCGAGGGCCTGATCGTGTGGGACGGCGACGCTCCGGTGGTCCAGGAGACCCAGGACGTGCGCCTCGCCCTGACGATCCCCAAGGCGCCCATGCCGGACGACGGCTTCCCGCTCCTCATGTACCTGCACGGCAGTGGCGGGAACTGGACGCAGGCCATCGACCGGGGGCCGGTGGACGAGAACGGCGGTGGGGGGCCACCCGGACCCGGGATGGGGCCCGCGGAGTGGCTGGCGCGGCGTGGGATCGCGACGGTGGGCCACGACTTCCCGCTCCACGGCGACCGGCACGACCCGCCGGACGTGACCGGGCTCCAGCTCTACAACCTGCTCGGCAACATCGACGCCACCATCGACAACTTCGATGTCTCGGCCATGGAGCTCACGCTGCTCAGTCGCTTCATGCTCGCCGCGACCGTGGACCAGACCCTGGATGCGAACCTGGACGCGGGCGGCGCCGCCGACGGCCTCATCCGGTTCGATGAGGACCGACTGACCGCCATGGGGCAGTCCATGGGGACGACGCTGGGGGTCCCCTGGGCGACGATCGATGGCCGCCTGGATGGGGCGGTCTGGTCCGGCGCCGGCGGGATCCTCGTGGAGATCGCGACGACGGCGGTCGAGCCCTTCGACATCCGGCCGCTCCTCGCCTACCGCCTCGGCGTGGAGCCCGACGAACTCGACGAGTCCCACCCGCTGCTCCACGCGTTCCAGAACCTGTGGGATCTCGTGGATCCCATCGCGAAGGCGGAGCACGTGACCCTCGCCCCCCACGAGGGCGTGGCGCCGAAGCACTTCCTCATGACGGCGGGGGTCCGGGACGGCTACTTCCACCCCCGTAGCGAGGCGGCGATGGCGGCAGCGCTGGGCGCTGAGCTCGTGGGCGACGAGGTGGAGCCGATCCTGCCCGAGGTCCTGTCCCTGGACGGCCGCGCCACGCAGCCGTACCCGCTGACGGCGAACCTGAGCGAGCGGGTCGCCGGCGTCGTGCTGTACGCGGCGCCCAACACGCTGGGCCACTACGTGGTCTTCAACCAGGAGGGCGCGCGCCACCAGTACACGTGCTTCGTGGCGAGCGTGGGGACGACGAACGAGGCGATCAGCGCGGCGGGGAGCCTCGACGATCCCTGCCCTTGAGGGGCGTCACTGCAGCGGGATCGTCACGCCCGCGGTGCCGGCTGCCACGGGCTCGGCGACGGCGCCGCTGAGTCCCTCCTTCGTCCCCGCGTTGCCGTCGAGGTCGAGGCGCGCGGCGAGCGAGACGCTCTCGGGGAAGGGGCGGCGCCCCATCATGGGCGGCATGTCGTCGGGGCCGATGGAGAAGGGGACCGCGCCGACCTTCGGAGCGATGCGCACTGCGGCCAGCGGCGGGCCCGCCACCTGACCCGCGGGGCGGGCGTACACGAAGATCACGGCGCCGCTTGGGATGTCGGTGCCCGCCGGGACCTGGACCGTCCCCGTGATCGGGGCGGGCCGGCCGGGCTGCGTCGCTTCGCTCGGCTGGGTTCCGTCTGCGCGCTGCGTCGTCTCGGCTGGGGGGAGGGCGCCGTCACGGTCCCCCGCGGCCGGAGCACCGATGGACGTGGGCGAGATCTCCCCGTTGGCCATCTTGAGCAGCTCCGTGAAGCCCTCGTCGGGGTGGAGCGACTGGCCCTTCGTCCAGACGGCCTTCGCCGCCTCCTTGTCGCCCGCCTGCCAGCGCAGGGAGCCCTTCCAGGCGAGCCCGCGCCCGTGCTCGGGGTCGAGGCCCAGGGCGGTGTCCAGCAGCTCTTCGGCGACCGTCCGCTGGCCCATGCGGACCCGCACCACCGCCTGCTGCACGTAGGCGTCGGGGCTCTCGGGAGCCAGCTTGCGCAGCTGTTCGGCGTTGTTGAACACGTCGATCCAGCCCTCGGCCTCGATGAGCGCCCAGCCCAGCTCCACCCGCGCTTCCACGCTCGACGGGTCCGCCGCCACCGCCGCGCGCGCTGCGTCGACGCGGGGGGAGGCCTTCGGCTGGAGCGCAGGGGGCACGCCGGGGACCGCCTCGCCCGGTCGGCCGGATCCCGGCGGGGGCAGGTTCGACACCTGCTCGGACGAGCCGGAGATGTCGCCCCCCGTCATCGGCATGTCGCCCGTGCGCGTCGCGGTGCCGGTCTGGAGGGAGAACACGAGCAGGGCCGCAAACCCCACCACTGCGCCGCCCGTCAGCGCGCCCTTGAGCTCGGGGGACATCCCACCCCGAGGCGCGACCGCCGGCGCCGGCTTCTCCGCGGACGCCTTCGCGCCCTCGGCCTCCGCCTGCTTGCCCTCGAGGTGGTGCAGCTCGCGCAGCACCCGCGCGGCCTCTTCTTCGAGGGCTGCGCGCTCCTCGCTCGCGGCGGCGAGGCCCTCGGCCAGATCCGTGTCCTCGAGGTCGCGGATCTGTTGGATCAGCTGCGCCTTGCGCTGGCGCAGGTCCTCGATGCGGATGGCCCGGGCCTCGGCCCGTGTCCGCCCCTCGTGCTCGGTGTCCGCCGGTCCCGACGGTCCGCGACGCGCCCGCAGCGCCGCCACGATCCCGAGCACCACGCCCACGACCGCCGCGGCGATCCCGGGGATCCAGTCGACCTCATGCCCCACGGTTCAGCTCCTCCCGGATCTGCGCGAGGTACGGATCCAGCTCCTCGTCGCTGTCGCGGGCTGCTTGCCGCGCCGTCGCCGGCAGGGCCTTCTTCGCGTCCGGCTTCGTCCGGCGCCGCACGGTGCCCCGCCACAGCAGCACCCCGGCGACGAGCCCGAGCGCGGGGATGATCCACGCCAGCAGGTTGAACCCCGTGGGCTTCGGCACCATCCGCACGAACTCGCCGTAGGCCGTCTCGAAGTACAGGAGCACCTGGTCCTCGTCGTAACCCGCGGCGAGCATCGCCCGCACCTGCCGCTTCATGTTCCGGGACGACTCGGACGGGCTGTCCGCGATGGACAGGCCCTGGCAGACCGGGCAGCGCATCACGTGGGACAGGGCGTCCGTCGCCGCTTCGAGCGCGTCCCCGCTCAGCTCGGGCCGGGCCGGCGGCCCCACCGTCCGCTCCACGTCAGGTCCGAGGGCCAGCGCGGCCTCGTCGCCGCCCTGCTCGCCCCGGTCCTCCTGTGCGGTCGCGGGGAGCGCCAGGACTGCCACCAGCGCCGCCAGGGCCATCGCGCGCAGCAACCTCACGACTCGCTCCGCAGCTTGCCCACCTGCTCGGCGAGCACCGGCCAGGGGATGGGGCCCACGTGCTTGTCGCGGATGACGCCGTCCGCGCCGATGAAGTAGGTCTCCGGCACGCCGTAGACCCCGTAGGCGATGGCCGCCTTCGCGTTCACGTCGATGAGGGTCGGGTAGGCGCGGCCGCCGTGACGGTCGAGCCAGGCCTCCACCGCCTCGTTCTTGTCCTGGTAGACGATGCCGACGAACTGCACGTCGTCGCCCCAGCGCTTCGCCGCCTCCACGAGGTTGGGGTGCTCCTGGGCGCAGGGGACGCACCAGGTGGCCCAGAAGTTCACGACGACGGGCTTGCCGAGCAGGGTCTCGCTGCCGATGTCCGCGCCGTCGGCGAGGCGCGGCAGCGTGAAGGACGGCGCCTGCTTGCCCACCAGCGGCTTGTCCATGGAGTGGGGGTCGCTCGTGAAGCCCCACCCGAGCAGTCCGATGAGCGGCGCCACGAGCGCGAGCCCGATGAGGAGCACCTTCAGGTCGACCCCGCCCTGCGGGGCGTCCAGATCCTCGAACGCATCGCTCACGCCGGCACCTCGGCACCGGTCACCCGCGCCGGAGCCGCCGCCCGGGCCGGCCAGCCCGCGATCAAGCAGCCGAGCACCATGAAGCCCGCCGCGATCCAGATCCAGTAGATCATCGGGTTCACGAACGCGCGCAGCCCCACGTAGGAGCCGTTCGGATCGATCGTCATCACCGACAGGTACAGGTCCTGGGTCAGGGACGAGCGCACGGCCGGCGTCCCGATGGGGTTCATCTGGCCGCGATAGTGGTTCATGCGGGGCTCGAGGTTCCCCAGCACCTTGCCCCCCGCGGTCTTCACGGTCATCTGGGCGATGGTCGACCGCCGGTGGGGCAGCGTCTCCTGCCGCGCACCGTCGAAGGTCACGACGTACCCGCCCACGGCGAGGCTCTGGCCCTTGTCGATGACCCCCTCGGTCGTCACCTGGTAGCTGGACGACAGGGCGATGCCCACGGCCATGACCGCCACCCCGAGGTGGACGATCTGCCCGCCGTAGCGGCGCCGCCCACGGACGAACGCTTCGGAGACGGCCGTCCCCCAGCCAACTCCGCCCCGCCGGTGGCGGACCACGATGGGATGCAGCATGTCCCGGATGGCCACCTGCCCGGCGAACGCAGCCACGAACAGGGTGATCGCCGGGAGGACGTCCCGGACCCCCGCCGCCGCGCCGACCGCCGCCACGAGCACCCCGGCGAGCGTCGGAGGTCCGAGCAGCTTGACGAGCTCGCCGTCGCCGGTGCGCCCCCAGGGCAAGGCCGGGCCGATGCCCATGAGGAACACGATCATGATCGCGATGGGCACACCGAGGCGGTTGAAGTAGGGCTCGCCCACGCTGATCTTCACGTCCCGCACGGCCTCGGCGAGGAGCGGGAACACCGTCCCCACAAGCACGAGGAACGTGAAGAACACGAACAGCATGTTGTTCATGACGAACGCCGACTCGCGGGACACGGGCGAGCGCACCTCGCCCTCCGGGGTCAGCAGGTGCATCCGCAGCGCCACGAGCAGGATCGACGCGACCATCACCAGGGCGAGGAACACGAGGAACGCGGGGCCGATGGGGCTCTGGGTGAAGCTGTGGACCGAGTTGAACACCCCGGACCGGGTCATGAACGTGCCGAGGATGGTCAGGGAGAACGTCGTCAGGAGCAGGATGAGCGTCCAGCCCTTGAGGATCCCCCGGCGCTCCTGGAGCATCGCGGCGTGCAGGAACGCCGACGCCGTGAGCCACGGCAGGAAGCTGGCGTTCTCCACCGGGTCCCAGGCCCAGTACCCGCCCCAGCCGAGCACCTCGTAGGCCCACCAGCCGCCAAGGACGATGCCCGCCGTGAGGAACCCCCAAGGGATGAGCATCCAGGTGCGGATGGGTCGCATCCAGCCCGCCCCGAGGCGCCCACGCAGCAGCGCCGCGACCCCCATGGAGAACGGGATCGTCATGCCCACGTAGCCCAGGTAGAGCATGGGCGGGTGCACGATCATCAGGATGTGGTTCTGGAGCAGCGGGTTCGGCCCCGGGCCGTCCGTCGGCGGGTTCGGCACGTCGAGGAACGGGTTCGCCGGGCCCGCGAGGAGGACTCCGAAGAACACCCCGATCGTGAGCAGGGTGCCGATGGTGTACGGCGCCATCTCCCGGTGGCGGTCCGCGACGCGCCACACGAAGGCGATGGTGTAAGCGCCCAGCACCGCGCCCCAGAAGAGGATCGAGCCCTCCAGCGACGACCACAGCGACACGATCGTGATGTGGACGGGCGTCGCGAGCGACCCCACCTGCGCCACGTACCCCACGGAGAAGTCGTGCTGGAGCAGGGCCTTGATCATCACCACGTTGGCGAGGATGAGCGTGAACCCGAAGGAGTAGGCCAGGGCCTTGCTCCACTGGTGGGCGGCCTCGGTGCGTCGGCGGCCGCCCCAGAACCCGACGACTGCGCCGGCGGCGGCCAGGACGATGGCGAGCAGGATCAGCCCGCGGCCGAGCAGAGCGTTGGTCAGCATGGGGGTCTCAGGTCTCCGTGAGGCTCTTGCGCAGCGCGTCCATGTCCGGCGCCTCGCCGTCCTCGGGGGCCTGGTACTGGTTGTCGTGCTTCACGAGGAGGCGGTCGCACTCGAAGACGCCGTCGTCCCGCAGGGTCCCCTCGACGATGACGCCGATGCCTTCCCGGAACATCTGGGGCGGCACCGACCGGCCCTCCACCTCCACGACGGCGCCCTTGTCGTCGATGACGTCGAACTTGAGCTCGTTGGCCTCCTTGTTCCAGGCCAGCGTGCCCTCCTTGACGACTCCGCCGAGGCGGATCTGGGCGCCCTTCGCCTCGTCGCCGTGGGCCGCCATCTCCGACGGAGTCCAGTAGTACACGAGGTTCTCGCCGATCCCGCCGAAGGACAGGAAGGCGAGCGCGCCGCCCGCGATGAGGACCGCGATGATCGCAAACGCCTTCATCCCGTCGGAGATCCCACCCTGCTCGCTCATGTCCGCTCCTTGCTCGCCCGGGCCAGCCGCGCGTTCGTGACGATGACGTAGGTCACGAACAGGGACAGGGACAGCCCCCAGGCCGCCCACACATAGCCCCAACCTCCGACGATGACACCGTCCACGTCAGCCCCCCGCCACCAGGGGGCTCGCCTCGGGCGCCTCGTCCCCCTCGACCGCCCGGGGACGCACGAGGTACGCCAGCCGGGCGCGCCGAATGATGAGCCAGGTGACCATCAGGGCAAGACCGAACCAGTTGAAGCCGAAGGCGGTGCCCATGGTGTCTTCGATGTCTCGGCGCCCCGTGAAGTCCTGGTGCAGCGTGCGCCACCACTTCACGGAGAAGTAGACGATGGGCACGTTGGCGAAGGCGACGATGGTGGCGACCGCGCTCCAGGAGGCTCGCCGCAGCGGGTCCTCGACGAAGCTGCGCAGGGCGAGCACGCCCACGAACGACGCCATGAGGATGGCCGAGCTCGTCAGGCGGGGGTCCCAGTCCCAGTAGACGCCCCAGGTGGGCCGGGCCCAGATGGAGCCCTGGATGAGCATCATCGCGATCAGCAGGGTCGCGACCTCGACGCAGCCCTCCAGAGCCGCGTCCCAGCGTGCGCCGCCCCGGACGAGCACCCCCACTGCCACGACACAGGCAACCGCGGGCACGAGCAGCCCGATGGTGGCCGTGGGGACGTGGATGTAGAAGATGCGCCCCACGTCGCCCATGAACTTCTCGGGCGGGGCGACGAACAGGCCGAGCCAGGAGCCGTACAGGAACAGGGCGAGGCCGATGACCCCCGCGACGTGCTCCTTGTGGAACCCCTGTCCGCTCATGCTGCTCCCCAATCGTGGCTGCGGCGCTGTCCTGCACCGGCGGCCGACTCTAGACGACACTCGGTCCCGTGCCGATGCCGCACAACGTTGCGGGCGTACTCCCGTTGTGTACGCCGGTCAACCCGCGCCCCACGACCAGGGGACGCGGGGCTGTCATAGGCCTCGCGCGGCCGGACGAGAATCCTCCGCTCAGTCGTCGAGCACGCGGCCGAACAGAAGGGGACAGAGGCTCCAGTAGACGAGGTCGAACACGCCGAGGATCGCGCTCCAGGACGGCAGCTGCCCCATGGGGTCGCCGCCGAGGGCGAGGCTCGTCGCCTTCGTGGCCGCCAGGAGGACCGGCACCACCAGCGGGAACAGCAGCAGGGGCAGCATCACGTCCTTGCCCTTCGCCCGGGACGTCATGGCGGAGTAGAGCGTGCCGGGGGCGGCCAGGGCGAGGCAGCCGAGGAGCAGCACTCCGAGGAGTGCGAGCCAGGATCCCTGGACCGAGGTGGCGTACAGCGCCAGGGCCACGGGGACGAGGACGACGCCCAGGACGACCAGCTGGAGCGCGTTCGCCGCCGCCTTGCCGAAGAAGAGGGCGCGAGGGTCGACCGGGAGGAGCATGAGCCCCTCCAGCGCCGCGTCCTCCAGCTCGAGCTGGAAGCTCTGGCCCAGCGCCAGGGTGCTGCTCAGGAGCAGGGCGAGCCACAGGTAGCCGCCCGCGTGCTTCGAGAGCACGTCCGTGGCCGGGCCCACCGCAAAGCTGAACAGCATCAGGGTGACGACGGCGAAGCTCACCATCGCGACGATGCGGGCCCGCCCCCGCCACGACAGCACGAGATCCTTGCGGAGCACCGCCACCGCCTGGCTCGTCACCGACGCGCTCACGCCGCCCCCTCGGCGTTCAGGGCCTCGTGCAGGTCTGAGGCGGCGCCGACCCACGTGGGCCGTCCGCCAGAGAGCAGCAGGCCGTGCTCCAGCAGACCCCCCGCGCGCTCGACGAGGTGGGTGGCCACGATCACGGCGACGCCCTGGTCGGTCAGCTCGCGGAGCAGCCCGTCGACGAACCGGAAACCCGCGGGGTCCAGCTGGCCCCAGGGCTCGTCGAGCAGGACGACAGCCGGCTCCTGGAGCAGGATCCGCCCGAAGGCGAGGCGCTTGCGCATCCCGGCCGAGAACGTGCGGACGGGGTCGTCCGCCCGGTCAGCGAGGCCCACCCGCTCCAGGACCGCGGTCACCCGCCCCGCGTCCTTGCCGAGCAGCTGGGCCGCGAGCCGCAGGTTCTCCCCCGCCGACAGATCCAGGTAGTGCTGCCCCTGGTGCGCGATGAGGCTCACCTTGCGGCGTGCGCCCCGCAGGTCCCGTCCGGGGTCGACCCCGCCGACGGACACGGTCCCCGAAGTGGGGCGCAGCAGCCCTGCCAGGATCCGCAGGAGCGTGGTCTTGCCGGCGCCGTTGTGCCCCGCGAGCAGCAGGGAGCTCCCCGCGCGCACCCGCAGGTTCACCCCTGCGAGGGCCCACCGGTCCCCGAAGCCGCGCGACAGAGCGTCCGCGCGGACCGCGATGTCCTCGTCAGTCACGTCAGTCGCTGGCCGGGCTCTCGTTCGCCCACCAGTAGATCCCGCCGCCGCCGCTGCCCCCTGCGGCGAGCGCCGGCGCCCCGAAGAAGACGTGGCTCGTCCGGGCGGCCTGGGGCGCGCTGCACCGGCTCATGGCGCCGAAGCCGTCGTTGAGGCCCGGCGCCTCGAACCGGGTCGCTTCGGTCTCCCGCTCGGCGACGTTCACGTCGTTGAGGACCTCGACCCAGCGCTCCCAGGGGCGCCCGGGGTAGAGGCGCGCCTCGCCCACCCAGCCGGAGTCGACGCCGGGCGCGGTCATCACGAGCTCTTCGTTGTCGTCCCCGTCGATGTCGCCCACGGCGCACAGGGTGCGGCCGAGGTTCGCGTCCTCGAGGTTGTCCACGAAGTTCACAGCGTGGTTCTCGTTGAAGAGCAGATCGCCGCTGGCCGCAGGCACCTCGGCCCACTGGGCGGTGGTGAGCCCCCCGCGGATGAGGCCCACGAGGCCCGTCGACGAGTTGCCCTGGAACTCGGCCCCGGGGACGCCGAGGGCGAGCTCGAGGCTTCCGTCGCCGTCGGTGTCGAGGCTGAGCGCCGAACGCACCCGGAATCCGAGCTCCACGTCGTTGGGGCGCGTCCCCCCGAAGCCGTCCTCGGTGAAGCGGATGCGCGTGGCCTCGTTGGGATCCCCGAGGACCATCTCGTCGAGCCCGCGTCCGTCGAGGTCGCCCACGACGAAGCAGTCCATGGCATCCGGTGCCTGGACCGCCGCGCGGGTCCAGCCCGCCACTTCCTCGAGCGCGTCGCCGGTCGCGGCGATGCCCAGGACGGCGTACCCGATGGTCGCGGTGCCATCGAGGCCCACGAGGACTTCGACCTGGTCGCCGCCCGTGCCCTGCAGGTTTCCGACCCCCAGGCAGGTCCCCACGCTGCTCCCCACCGGCAACGCGCTGCCGCCGCTCCAGCTGTAGTCGGCGTCGCCGTCGTCGATGACGAAGTCCTCAGCCGGCAGGGACGCGCCCGAGTAGATGAACACGCCGCGCGCCGACCCGTTGCTGCCGCCGAAGGCGTTGACCACCAGGTCGTTCGTCCCATCGCCGTCCACATCGCCCGAGCAGTCGACCGAGCCGAAGGGGGCCAGAGGGCCGATCGCTCCCTCGACGCCCGACTCCTTGCCGGTGTCGCCGAGGCGCGCGGCCGGGTCGTAGAGCAGGTAGACCCAAGCGCCGGAGCGGATGCAGACGTCAGCCGCGGCCTCTCCGCCGACGTTCCCCCAGGAGATGGCGCTGCCGAAGGTCGAGGTGTTGGGCGGCTCGAGGAGCCCGGCGGTGCCCGGCACCGTCGGCTCGTCCGTCCCCACGAGCACCTCGACGTGGCCATCGCAGTCCTCGGGCTTCAGGTCGAAGAGGACCTCGGGGGCGGTGGGGTATCGGTTGGGGTCCCCGTCGTCGCAGTCGCACTCGTCGGCCTGGCCGCCGTCGCCCTGGGACTGGACGGGCCAGCCGTCGCCGTCGCTGTCGTGGACCCCGGGGAGGGTGTCGTCGAAGGCGCAGGGCGGGAGCTGGGGCTCGGTGCTGTCGTCGTCATCGACCGCGTCGTCGTCGTCCACCGCGTCGTCGTCGTCCCCGGCGCTGTCGTCGTCGTCCAGCAGCGGGAAGATCTGACCCGGGGGGAGCAGCAGGCAGCCCGGGAGCGACACGAACAGGAGCGCGAGGAGGAGGGCACGGGTCATGGGACGTCTCCACCCAGAGCATGGGCCTCGGCCCGTCGTCGCTCCAACGCCCGGCGGCGCTGGGCGGCCACCGAGTTCCCCTTGCCTGCGTTCGCGCCGGAGACGATGGCGACGATGAGCCCGGTCCCCGCGGCCACGGCTCCGGCGATCCCCATGGCGAAGCCGGCGCGGTTCTCGCGGAAGGCGGCGGTGTACTCCGCCTCGTCGGCGTCGTCGGCGAGGATCTTGTTCCCGTTGTCGAAGGCGAGCCCCGAGATCGTGAAGCCGGCGCCGGCCACTCCGGCGCCCACCCCTGCCAGGACGCCACCCGCCACCGCGCCGGGGGCCGGGGCGGGCCTGGGCGTCGTGGTCTTCGGTTCGCTCGCGATCGGCGTCTTGTCGTCCGGCGACGGAGCCGAGGGAGGACCCGAGAACGCCGCATCCGCGACGGAGAACCGCGTCGCGCCGAGCTCGCTGACCAGGAGCACGTCGCTCCAGCCCTTGTCGGCGAAGCGCTCCGCGAGGAGCGTCGCCACCCCGTTGTCCGCCTTGAAGGCCCGGGTCGCGACCGACGCCGGCGTCGTCATGCTCAGCCACCCGTCCCCCGAGGGGAGCTCCAGCAGGATCCCCGATGTCCGCTCGTCATCCCGCACCTGCACCAGGTGGGTGCCTGCGAGCAGCGTCCCCGTACCGTCGAAAGGCTGTCCGTCCACGAGGATCTCCCCCGTGACCCCGTCGTCCCTCCCGAGGGCCCGGCCCTCCTTGGCGAGGGCCGACTGGAGCGCGGCGAGGAACACCCCCTGCGGGGCGGGCGCATACGCGTCGTTCCACTGGCGGGTCGGATCCATCGCGGTGGCGATCTCGAAGGCGGCCTGGGCTTCGTCCTCCTTGCCTTCGTGGAAGGCGGACAGGCCTTCGAGGAACCACACCTGGTAGACGGAGTCCAGGGGGGCGACGTCATCCAGGCAGGGCATCGCTGCGCGGGCGGCGCCGAGGTGCTTGCGGGCTTCGGCGAACTCCAGCGAGTCCACCGCGTCCGAGGCCTGCTTCACCCGCTGGTCGAAGGCGACGGTGGAGACGGGCTCGCCTTCGCAGACGGCCTGAGGGACCCCCAGGACCCAGACCGGAGCCCGGTCGAGCCCCGCGGCGATCCGGAGATCCCCCGCGAGCTGGAAGTCGCTGCGCCCCAGGACCGCCTCGGCCGCGCCCGCCACCTCGGCCGTCGACGGCGCCTCGCCCCCCGCCGAGCCCGACAGGACGACCGGCCCCGCGGCTGAGGCGAGAGCGGGCAGGAGGAGGCAGAGGAGGGCGAGGGGGAGAGCGCAGCGCACGAAGAGGAGTCCTTGCAAGGTCCCCACCATCATACCGGGCGGGGCTGCGGCCGCTCCGGTGCCGAGACGTCGGAGGCGAGGCAGATCCTGCGTGTTAAGGTCCCGGCCGCTCGCTGCGAGGGAAGACGGGCGACCCGTCAGGGGTCTCGCAGCGCGGAGACGCTGCGCATGGCGAAGAAGAACAAGAAGAGCAAGAGCCAGGGCACCCCGGCGGCGCAAGCCCCCGCCCCCGAGCC
>Ga0213840_1000448_pt1 | contig 60567 bp, 52 predicted proteins | sample SWPATP22_FD_160132 | JGI IMG/M metagenome (GOLD analysis project Ga0213840, IMG submission 160132) | Coastal seawater microbial communities from Marineland, Florida, United States - SWPA TP2 #2 | ecosystem: Environmental > Aquatic > Marine > Coastal | place: USA: Florida | collected 2016-08-14 | reverse complement strand
AATAAACCCCGTTACCAATGCGATAAAAGATATCCGCGAGCGCACCGATGCGCTTAGGGGGTATCTTTGACTTTGATGCAAAGTCAGAGCGTTTAGAAGAAGTAAGCCGAGAGTTAGAAAGTCCTGACGTTTGGAACGAGCCAGACAGAGCACAGGCGCTTGGCAAAGAGAAAGTTGCGCTAGAGCAAATTGTTGAAACTATTCACAAGCTAGAGCAAGGTGCAGAAGACGTAGAAGGGCTGGTGGAACTGGCCGTTGAAGCGGAAGACGAAGACACATTTAATGAAGCCGAAGCTGAACTGCAGGGGCTTATTGAGCAGTTAGAAACGTTAGAGTTTCGACGCATGTTCTCAGGTCCAAACGACACCAACGATTGCTACATTGATATTCAGTCTGGTTCAGGTGGTACTGAAGCACAAGACTGGGCAAACATGCTTTTACGCATGTACTTGCGATGGGGCGAGGCTCACGGCTTTAAAACAGAACTTATTGAAGTGTCTGAAGGTGAAGTAGCTGGCATTAAGAGTGCAACATTGCGTCTAGAAGGCGAGTATGCGTTTGGATGGCTGCGCACTGAAACCGGCGTACACCGTTTGGTTCGAAAATCACCTTTCGATTCTGGAAACCGCCGACATACATCGTTTTCATCAGCTTTCGTGTATCCTGAAATTGATGACGATATTGATATCGAAATTAACCCTTCTGATTTACGTATCGACACTTATCGCGCATCAGGTGCAGGTGGTCAGCACGTTAACAGAACAGACTCAGCGGTACGTATAACGCATGAACCCACAGGTATTGTGGTGCAGTGTCAGAACGACCGCTCGCAGCATAAAAACAAAGATCAGGCGATGAAGCAGCTTAAAGCTAAACTCTATGAGTTTGAGCTGCAAAAACAAAACGCTGAGAAACAAGCGATGGAAGACAGTAAGTCGGATATAGGCTGGGGTAGTCAAATACGTTCTTATGTATTAGACGACTCTCGCATTAAAGACTTACGTACCGGCGTGGAAACACGTAATACTCAAGCCGTACTTGATGGCGACTTGGACAAATTTATTGAAGCCAGCCTAAAATCTGGGCTGTAAACCGAACAACGAAGTGAAAGGTTATGACTGACCAACAAACAGACGATAACAAATTGATTGCAGAGCGCCGTGCAAAGCTAAGCGCTATTCGCGAGCAGTGCCGTGCAAACGGTTTCCCAAACAGCTTCCGTCGTGAAAACTACGCTGATGAACTTCAAGCTAAGTTCGGTGAATTCGACAAGGAAACCTTGCAAGAGCAAGACAACAAAGTAAGCATTGCTGGCCGTATTATGGCTAAGCGTGGACCTTTCTTGTTACTACAAGACATGACTGGCCGTATTCAAGCTTATGCAGACAAAGACACGCAGAAAGCGCTTAAAGCACAATACGGTGCGTTGGATATTGGCGACATTATCGGCGTAGCAGGAGCCCTTCACAAGTCGGGTAAAGGTGACCTTTACGTGAACATGGAGCAATATGAACTGCTAACTAAAGCACTTCGTCCGCTACCTGAAAAGTTCCATGGTCTTAGCGACCAAGAAACTAAATATCGCCAGCGTTATGTTGACCTGATCACCAGCGAGCAAACGCGTAAAACCTTTATGATCAGAAGTAAGATTGTAAATGGTATTCGTAAGTACCTTACCGAGCGCGACTATTTAGAAGTAGAAACGCCAATGCTACAGGTTATTCCAGGTGGCGCTACCGCGAAGCCGTTCGTTACTCACCACAATGCGCTAGATATCGATATGTACCTGCGTATTGCGCCAGAGCTTTACCTAAAGCGTTTGGTTGTAGGTGGCTTTGAGCGAGTATTCGAAATTAACCGTAATTTCCGTAACGAAGGTTTATCAACGCGTCATAACCCTGAGTTCACTATGCTTGAGTTCTACCAAGCATACGCAGACTATAATGATTTGATGAACCTTACGGAAGATATGTTGCGCACGCTAGCACAAGATATTCTTGGTACCACTAAAATCACCAACACCACGAAAGATGCAGATGGCAACGTAACAAGCGAAGTAGAATATGACTTCGGTAAGGCGTTTGACCGTTTAAGTATGGGTGAGGCTATTTTGAAGTACTGGCCAGAAGCCAATGAAGCTGCTATTCGCGACCCAGAAGCAAACTTAGATGCGCTTAAAGCAATGGCAAAACAGCTTCATATTAAAGAGCCTGAAGTAGACGGTATTTGGGGTGCAGGTAAGTACCTGTGCGAAATCTTCGAAGCCACTGCTGAAGAGCAGCTTATGCAGCCAACGTTTATTACTGAATATCCGTGGGAAGTATCGCCGCTTGCGCGCAGAAACGACAATAACCCATTCATTACTGACCGTTTTGAATTCTTCGTTGGTGGTCGTGAACTTGCTAACGGGTTCAGCGAGCTTAACGATCCTGAAGACCAAGCTGAGCGTTTTGCGAAGCAGGTTCAAGAAAAAGACGCTGGCGATGATGAAGCAATGCACTTTGACGATGACTACATTCGCGCGCTTGAGTATGGCTTACCGCCAACAGCGGGTGAGGGTATTGGTATCGACCGTTTGGCGATGTTGTTTACCGACAGCTCAACCATTAAAGACGTGATTTTGTTCCCGCACATGAAACCACAAGCGACCAAAGAAGCGTCCGAGTCTGAAGAGTAAGGTAACGCTTACTTAGCAAAACCGTAGTAAGCGCTGCGTATTAATGCTGAACAAGTGCTAGACCAAAAATGAAAAAGGCGAGATTGAATCTCGCCTTTTCTGATCTCGTTTTCCAGAAGTTCTACAGCGTTTAACTTACATATTAATGTTTGTATTAAAACTGCTCTTCAATCTCTTTTATTTGCTGAGTGAGTAGCGTATTGATAGGCGTTGCGATGCCTTTTTGCTTGGCTCTTTCTACAAGATAACCGTTAATAGCACCTATTTCGCTAGGCCTTTTATTAACGATATCTTGATGCATGCTTGAATAATTCTCGCCTGTCGCTTTTGCCACTGCCATTACACGCTCATGCACCTGCTTCTCACAAAATGAAAAACCATATGCATTGGCGGTTGCAGTAAATTCCGAACAAATAGCTTGCCGTTGTTTATCGAATTGCGAGTCTAAAATGTGTTTGTTTTGAATATTATTTATTGCCGTAAGCGGGTTGATAACGGCGTTTACAGCAAGCTTGCTCCAAAGCGCTTTTTGAATGTCGTCACAGTAATGGGTAGGGGGTAACGCTGCGCTTATAAGTGATATGGCATTGCTAAGCTTAGACGGAAGTTTAGAACAGAGCTTAGAAGTCAGTATCGAAGAGGTCTTATTAGAGCATCCAAAAGCTTGAACGTCTAACGCACCTATTTGCGTCTCGCCCTTCCCCGTATACTCAACGATAACACTGCCATTTTCGGTTTCTTTTTTAAGCGCACCATGACTTGTGGTTGCTAGCAATAATGGGTAATCGGGGCCAAGTATATCATTCGCTATTTCTGCGCCGCCCATACCGTTATGTAGCAATACCACAGTGGGTTGGTTTACTAAAAATGGTAGCCAAGAATGAAGTGCTTGTGACAGTTGATAGACCTTTAACGGAAATACGAGTACATCATCAGCTTGTAATACTGAAGGCATAGAGCACGCTGGTTGTAAGGTGACGATTTCGCCGTTAAGCCATACAGCAGAAGACGGGCAATGTTTAACATTTCGAGGGTATTGTTGATAGGGCACGCCATGCTTTTGCGCCCCTGCAGCCACTAACGAACCAATAGCGCCGCCACCAACGATATACAGCATTGCCACTAATTAGACTCCTTTGGTGCCAGTTCATTCACAGAGGCTTCTTCTAATACCTTTCCCTTTAATGGGCTCAAACCTTTAGGTAAGTTTGGCCACGGTAGAGTTTCGGGAGGCTGAAGCTGTGAAAACCACTCTTGTATTTGCGGGTCGGCAAAGCCGTCTTCGTACTGCTTGAAGGCAAAGTCGTTTTTCTCAAAAAACGCAATGCGAGTCTCAATATTTGCGCTTACGCTAACCAGCCCAGTTTTTAGTGGCAGCATTAAGCGCCAAGCGTGAAGATTGAGTCGTTCTGCATTATTGCCGCCGTAAAGTGCATCGCCATTTATAGGTGCGCCGATACTTTTAAGCGCAACGCGAATTTGATGGGTTTTGCCAGTAAAGGGTTTTACGATAAAGCCGCGCACGCCGGGCTTGGCAGATTGACTGAAAAACTGGGTAATAGCTGGTTTTTCAGTAGTTTTTAGCAAAATCCTTTGACCGCCTCGTCGGTTTTTCATGTCGCCAATTATTGCGCCTTGCTTCTTTTTAGGCTTGCTCTCGCTTAAGGCTACGTAGTATTTACCCACCGCTCTTGTTTTGAACAGCTCGCCTATTTCAGCTGCAGCCCGTTCATTTTTAGCTAAACAAAGGCAGCCCGATGTGCCGGTATCAAGGCGATGGCATAAATGCAGCTGCGACAAGTTTAGCTGCTTTTTAAGCAACGTTACTATACCTGGAATAGTGAGTGTTTCTTGAGCACTAGGTTCAGTCGAAGTAAATTGCTGCGAAGTAAGTGATGAATTTTGGATGGCTTGGGTATCGTGCATGCCGATACCCGAAGGTTTATTCACAACAACAAGTTCATCGCTGTTGTATAAGATACACAGGCTTTGCACTAGCTATTTTCTAATTCAGCTATAGCGGCTTCGTAGTCTAGTTCGTCAACAGCATCAACAATTGCAGCTTGTTTATCGTTGGGAAGAGAAAGGCTGGCAAGCCATGAATCAAGGCGTTCTTGTGAAATAAATTCACTGGCCTTAAGTGCCGCTAAAAGCTGTGTTTTCGCTTGTTCAGCCGCAGCGTTATTTACAGGTGCGTTTTCAGCACTGTTTGTGTCAGGCTCTGCTGTTAGTGCATCTACCGCTGCCATAGTTTCATCTAAACAAGCGATGAACGCTGGGTAATCGTCGGAAATACGCTGATCGTTTCGCAAGCTGCTTTCAATAGGCTTACTAGCATGATGCAGGGCAAACAACCCTAAGTTACCAGTAACACCTTTTAAGGTATGTACAAGAGAATAAGCTTCTGTGAACTCGCCTTTTTCTACATGTGTTTGAATATCTGCGTCAATCGAGCGATATTCTTCGGTAAACTTTCCTAGAAGGGTAAACAACAGCGTTTTGTTACCGCTAAGCTGAGACATTCCAAAGTCAATATCGAGTACTGTTGTCGACTGATCCATTAAACGTTCCTTTTAACCTCATTATTGCTTACGGTTCAAACTCGGCCTTTTTATCTGCCAATGACTACCAATAAGCGCAATCAACTGGAATAACCAATGAGTAGTGTAGATGATTATTCATTAGTGTATTTCAGAATTACATAAATTAATACAATCATAGCAAAGTCAGACGAAGTAAACCGTTTAAAAGTCTGGTAATCTTCTGAAAATTAGTATGGTTATTACCACACTTATCTAGGTGTGTTGAATAGGAAAGGAATAGTCATGTCAGGAAAACTGACCCTCAGTTCGCTGGTAATTGCGCTCGGTATTTTAGCGGTTTCAGGTTGCCAGCGTGCGCATGTTGAAACGCCAAAAGCTGCCAACACCGTATCAATAGATTATGAAAAGTACACATTAGAAAATGGCTTAACCGTCATTCTTCATGAAGACCATTCAGACCCACTTGTCCACGTTGACGTAACGTATCACGTTGGTTCGGCGCGCGAAGAAGTGGGGAAATCAGGTTTCGCTCACTTCTTTGAGCACATGATGTTTCAGGGGTCTAAACACGTTGCTGATGAACAGCACTTCAAAGTTATCACTGAGTCGGGTGGCAATTTAAACGGCACTACAAATACCGATAGAACCAATTATTTTGAAACTGTTCCTGCTAATCAGTTGGAAAAAGTGCTGTGGCTTGAATCAGACAGAATGGGCTACTTACTTGAAGCCGTCGATCAAGAAAAGTTCGAGAACCAGCGCGAAACCGTGAAGAACGAGCGAGCACAGCGTGTCGACAATCAGCCCTACGGCTTGCGTTTTGAGCTAAACGGTGAAGCGCTGTATCCTGAAGGGCACCCTTATTCTTGGCTAACCATTGGTTATGTAGAAGACTTAGATCGCGTAAATGTTAACGATTTAAAAGCGTTCTTTAAACGTTGGTACGGACCAAACAATGCGGTGTTAACCATTGGCGGCGACATTGATGTTGCAAAAACAAAGGAATGGGTTAAGAAATACTTCGGCGACATTCCTGCAGGCCCTGAAGTTGAAGAACCAGAGCCAGAACTGGTTACATTGCCTGAAACGCGCTACATGACGCTGGAAGATAAAGTGCATCTGCCGCTGTTACAAATTACCTTCCCAACGGTATATGCAAGGCATGAAGACGAAGCGCCGTTAGATGTATTATCTGATATTTTAGGTGGCGGTAAGACATCTTTATTTTACAAGAACCTGGTAAAAGAAGGTTTAGCCGTTCAAGCCGTCGTGTCACACCCTTGTAGAGAACTGGCTTGCGAGTTCCAGCTATTGGCATTAGGTAATCCAGCAAAAATGCAGTCGCTTGCTACTCTTGAAGAAGTAATGGCCGATACGTTAAACGAATTTGAAGCTCGAGGCGTGATGCCAGATGACCTAGCGCGTACAAAAGGACAAATTGAAGCGCGTACGGTATTCGGCTTACAAAGTGTATCGGGTAAAGTATCTGCGCTAGCAGCAGGTGAAACTTTTCATCAGACTCCCGACCTAATAGCCGATGATATAGCACGTTATAACGCGGTAACTGCACAGGATGTAATGCGTGTGTACAAGAAGTACATTAAAGATGCCAACAGCGTTGTGCTTAGTGTTGTACCTAAAGGTCAGCCTCAGCTTGCTGCCGCAGAGCCTACTTTCGAACGCCCAGTACGCAATATTCCTGAGTCGCTAAGCGATGACAAAGAATTAGCTAGTAATGCGCTTTCTGACGAGACGTTCGTAAGCGCACCTTCTAGCTTTGATAGAAGCAAGATCCCTAACGCAGGGCCAGCACCAGTGGTAACCGTGCCCGACTTTTGGGAAGCGAAGCTTGGTAATGGTATTGAAGTGCTTGGTGTTACCAGTGATGAAACGCCTACTATTACGATGACAATCGGTCTAGATGGCGGCATGTTGCTGGATACCAGTGAGAAAGCAGGCACCGCTTACCTTACTGCACTTTTAATGAATGAAACCACGGCGAATTATTCTAACGAAGCACTTGCTAATCAGCTTGCCAAGTTAGGTAGTTCAATAAGCTTCAGCACCGGCGGTCGCTATTCTCAAATTTACGTTTCTACGTTAACTAAACACTTAGATGCAACGCTTGAACTTTTGAAAGAGAAGCTGTTTAACCCCGCTTTTACTCAGACCGATTTCGATAGAATGAAAGAGCGTGTGCTGCAAGGGCTGCAGCAGCAAGCTAAAACACCATCAAGTATCGCTAAGCGTGCTCGCGACTTAGTGTTGTTTGGCGCTGAAAACCGAGTAAGTCTGCCTGATGAAGGCACTATTGATACAGTAAACGCCATTACGCTTGATGATATTAAACGCTATTACCAGCAGTACTATTCTCCGTCGAAAGCAAGCATTGTGGTAGTGGGCAACTTGCCTCAAGAAGCTGTGCTAAGCAATCTAGACTTTTTAGCTAAGTGGCAGGGTAATGATTACGAGTTTAACGAGTACAGTGCCTTTCCTGAGTACCAAGAAAATACCATTTACTTGGTAGACAGCCCTGAAGCGGTTCAGTCTGTTGTGTACATTGTTGACCGCAGCCTGCCGTTCGATGCCACAGGCGACCATTTTAAAACACGTTTGATGAACTTCCCTCTAGGTGGTGCTTTTAACAGCCGTATTAATTTAAATCTGCGAGAGGATAAGGGCATCACCTATGGTGCAAATAGCGGCTTTATTGGCGGTAAAACGTTAGGTTGGTTTGAAGTAAGCACCGATTTAACGGCCAACAATACCGCTGAAGGCATTGCTGAAATTCTAAGAGAGATTCAGCTGTACAGAATGGAAGGGGTAACAGAAGAAGAAATTCAATTCATGCGTAACGCCTACACGTTAAGCGATGCATTAGAATTTGAAACGCCTACCAGTAAGGCGCGCTTCCTTCGTCAGTTGCTAAGTTACGATTTAGAGAAAGGGTATCGCGCTGAGCAGCTCGACATTATCAACAACATTGATAAAGACACCATTGATGCGCTTGCCAAGCAATATTTGAATATAGAACAGATGCAAATTATTGTAGTGGGCGATAAAGCGAAAATTTTGCCTCAGTTAAACGCGTTATCAATGCCAATTATCGAGTTATCAGTAGAGAGCAATACGCGAGAAGCGTTAAACTGATAGATTGATTTTTGTTGAATTTACACTATTGCCCCCCATAACTGGGGGCAATAATGACATAACGGACCATCATTTTGACTGCAAACTCAACCCGTTTTGAGGCGCGTATTGAAGCGCTTCAGTCTTCAGAGTTTTTATCTTCGCTTAAAGATATCAAGCGTGGTGTTGAACGAGAAGCACTGCGAATTAACCCCAATGGTACGCTGGCGCAAACTCCGCACCCTCAGCCGTTAGGCTCAGCACTTACACATGAATCGATAACGACAGACTTTTCAGAGTCATTGTTAGAGTTTATTACGCCTCCTGAAAGCAGCGCAGCAACAACAACAGCGCAACTTAAAGACATTCATAAGTACGTAATTGATAACATTGGTGAAGAGCAAATTTGGCCGTTAAGCATGCCTTGCTTTATCGATGATGAAGCGCATATTCCCATTGCTTATTTTGGCGAATCGAATGTAGGTAAAATGAAGCGCGTATACCGTATTGGCTTAAAAAACCGTTACGGCAGCATGATGCAGGCCATTGCAGGCGTACACTTTAACTTCTCATTACCAGACAGTTTCTGGGCGCAATGGGCATCGTTAAACGGTAAAGCGCATTCACAAGAGCAAACGTCTGCCGACTACTTTGGCCTTATTCGTAATTATCGACGTTTCTGCTGGCTAATCCCATTCCTATACGGTGCGTCTCCAGCACTTTGCGGTTCATTTTTAAAAGGTAAGCAACATGCATTACCCTTTGAGAAAGTAGGAAAAGGCACTGTTTATATGCCATATGCCACGTCACTTAGAATGAGTGATTTAGGCTATACCAGTGCAGAACAATCGTCGCTGAAGATTTGTTATAACGAGCTAGATAATTACGTACATTTATTAAGAAGCGCAATGACAACACCGTCTACACGCTTTAGTAGCTTTGCTGCAGGCGAAGAGGGCAATTATCAGCAGCTTAGCCGTAATATTATTCAAATTGAAAATGAGCTGTATTCACCTATTCGTCCGAAACAGCCTACTAAGTCGATGGAAAAGCCTACCGACGCCCTTGTTCGCCGCGGTATCAATTACATTGAAGTACGTGCTTTAGATGTAAACCCATTCTCGTCGATAGGCATAACGCAAACCCAGTTTGATTTCCTAGATGTGTTCTTATTATCTTGCTTGCTAATTCCAAGTGCCGAGCTTGATGAAGCGCAGCTTAGTGAAGCCAAAGAGAACATGAATAAAGTGGTGCTTGAGGGTAGAAACCCTGAACTTATGTTGTCGAATAATGGCGCGGAAGTTTCACTGCCACAGTGGTGTGACACGTTGTTTGGCTACTTTAAACAGGCTGCAACCCTACTAGATAAAGCTAACGACACCGACCGTTACTCACGTGCAGTAGCTACTGAATTTGAAAAAGTGGGTAACCCTGATTTAACGCCGTCGGGCCAATTACTTAAACTGTTGCTGGAAAATGATAAAGACAACGGTGTGTTAGGGTTAGAACTTGCCCAACAATATCAGCAGGAAATGAAACACTTCAGCTATACCTTTACCGATGAAAAAGGGTTTGCGGAACAGGCTGAAGTGTCGTTTAAGGCGCAGAAAGAGATTGAAGCGGCTGATAATAAAGACTTCGATACGTTTATACGCGACTATTTCGCTGAAGCACCGGCAAAAAAAATGCCTGACAAGGGTCAGGCATAGAAGGGTTCCAGGGAAACACACATTTTACTAGAACATTAATTAAGACAAGCTATGAACCAAAAGTTCAAAAAACTGGTTATTTTTTTATCAACTTTCATCGTTCTTTTTCCGCTACTTATCGCGGGCTGTGCAACTACGCCTCCTAAAGATATAAGTAATTTATGCGAAATTTTCTACGAAAAGGACGATTGGTATGATGCAGCTGCTGATGCTCGAGATAAATGGGGAGTACCCATTCACGTGCCAATGGCCATGATGTATCAAGAAAGTTCGTTTAGGCATGATGCGCTTCCCCCCCGCGATTATGTGTTTTTTGGGCTAATTCCATGGGGCCGCGTAAGTTCTGCCTATGGTTATTCTCAAGCAAAAACACCTACATGGGCCGACTATATTCGCGAGTCAGGTAACAGTGGGGCAGATCGTGACGATTTCGAAGATGCCATCGACTTCATGGGTTGGTTTATCTACAAGTCTCAGAAAGTGAATGGCGTGTCTAAATGGGATGCTTACGCACAATACTTAAACTACCACGAAGGCTGGGGCGGTTATAAAAGACGTAGCTATGATAAGAAGCCTTGGTTGAAGAAAGTTGCGTCTAAGGTTAAAGCCCGTTCGCTACGTTATGCAACACAGCTTAAAACCTGCGAAGAAGATCTTCAGAAAGGTTGGTTTATGAAGCTATTTACGTAAACAGCTTCAATAATTAAACAACACTGCAATTTATAAAAATAGCAGTAAAGATAAAAAGAGCGCAATGCGCTCTTTTTTTGTGCGTATTGCTTTTGTCCGCCTCTGCGTCCGCCTTTTTGTGCGGACATCTAAAAGTGTCCGAACCGGACACCTTTCCCATGCAAAATAATTAAAAAGTCAATAAAATCAGTATTGTAAATGTTGGCACGTAACTGGTATTCAATTCTGATTATATAAGAAAGAGTCCGCGATGGACTTTCTATACAGAGGAGTTTTTACAATGATGTTGCTTCATTTTATTGGTCTCCCATTGTCTGTCGTTTTATTAGGTGTGGTGCTTGCCAATGTAGAGGCCACTGTAAGTAGGGATGCACAATGATACAAGATACCAGTAAGCAAGACGTTCACGTTGCGCCAAAGTCGAACAAAAAGAAATGGTTAGTTGCCGCAACGGCAGGCGTTGTATTGAGTGTAGTAGGTTACCTGTCGCTTTCAGGGCCTACTGCCGATGTTTCACTTGCCAAAGAGTCGTTAAAAGTTCACACCGTACATAAAGGTGATTTGGTACGCGATATTATTACAACGGGCAAAATCATAGCGGCAAACGCGCCACAGGTGTATAGCCCTGAACAAGGCTATGTAATGCTTAATGTGATGCCTGGCGACTTTATTGAGGCAGGCGAAACCATCGCTATTGTTGATTCTCCTGAGTTACAAAACACGCTTAAGCAAGAGCAACTAGTGCTAGCCAGTTTGCAAAGCGACCTGGCAAGGCAAGAACTAGATGTAAGACGCCAAACACTGCTTTTAAATAAACAAGCCGACTTAGCAAAAGTAGAGCTTGACGCAGCCATTCGCGAAGACAAACGTGCATCCATATCTATAGCCGATAACCTAATTAGCCAGATTGATTTCGAAAAAGCACAAGATGATCTAGCCAGAGCAAAGGTTACCCATAAGCATGCCATGGGTGAAATTGCACTTGCGTCTGACACGTTAGCTTTTGAACTGAAAACCAGTGAAGAGAAAGTAGCAAGGCAAGCGCTAATAGTTGAAGAGCTAGAAAGGCAGCTTGCTAACTTGCGCATAAAAGCCAGCGTGTCGGGCATTGTGGGCAACGTATTAATTCAGCCTAACGCGCTGGTGGCAAAAAATGAATTGCTAATGACATTAGTCGATTTAACCGCATACGAAGCTCAGCTAAGCGTTGCTGAGAGCTACGCTAACGAACTAGGTATTGGTATGGATGTAGAGCTTACCATGGGGAATCAAACTGTCCTTGGGAAGCTAGTGTCAATCTCACCAGAAGTGGTTGAACGCGAGGTAACCGCACGCGTGCGTTTCCCAGAAAATAGCGTGCAGTCTATAAGGCAAAACCAACAAGTTTCGGCACGTATTCTTTTGGAAAATCGCACCAACGTGCTGAAAGTGAATCGCGGTAGTTTTTTACAAGCTGGTGGCAATACCGCCTATGTTGTGCGAGGCGATCTCGCGCAGCGTGTTCCCATTCAAATTGGTGTAACGAGTATGCGCGAAGTTGAAATACTCCAAGGCCTTCAAGAGGGCGATCAAATTATTACCTCTAACTACGACAAATTTAAACAAGCGCCTTCGGTGTTACTACGATAAGACAAGGATTATAACAATGTTGAAAATGCAGAATATTAGTAAAGTGTATCGAACGGACAGTGTTCAAACGCATGCCTTGAGAGACTTTTCATTAGAAGTAAACGAAGGTGAATTTATTGCAGTTACTGGCCCTTCAGGGTCGGGAAAAACCACATTTTTGAATATGGCTGGTTTGCTTGAACCATTTACATCTGGCCAATATACGTTAGACGGTATTGATGTTGGTGGCCTTTCAGATAACCAACGCGCCGACCTAAGAAACCAGAAAATTGGATTTATTTTCCAAGGGTTTAACCTTATTCCCGATTTGAACATTTTTGAAAATGTTGAGGTGCCGCTGCGTTATCGCGGTGTAAGTGCAAAAGATCGCAAGCGTAGAATTGATGAGTGCCTAGAACAGGTAGGCTTAGCAAGCCGCGCAAAACACTTACCTCAACAGCTGTCTGGTGGTCAGCAGCAACGTGTTGCGATAGCACGCGCACTTGCAGGAAACCCACGTTTCTTACTGGCCGACGAACCAACAGGTAACCTTGATACATTAATGGCACGCCAAGTTATGGAACTACTTGAGGAAATCAATAGAAATGGTGCCACTATTGTAATGGTAACGCACGACCCCGAGTTGGCAAGAAGAGCACCGCGCAACATACAGGTTGTAGACGGTCAGCTGGCAGACTTTACGCTATATCAAGGTAAGCCAGAATCTGGTGTAGCAAGTTCAAACACACCGCTTAAAACTGCAGAGGTGTAAAATGTTACTTCACTACATTGATTTAAGCTGGCGCAGCGTGAAAAACACGCCAGTTATTAGCTTTCTAATGGTATTTGCGATAGCGATAGGTATTGGCATAACCATGACGAGTCTTTCGGTTTATCACATGATGTCGATGGATCCCATTCCCCACAAAAGCAGCAAAATTCACTATCCGCAGCTTCAAGTTATGGATGATGGACATGAGTGGCATTCAACAGACAATTTGCCAAACCAGCTAAGCTATCAAGACGCCGTGAACCTTTATAATGCCGATATTGATGTGCTCAGCAGCCCCAGTTTTCGCACCGGCTTTTCGGTACATCTTAATACCCCAGATGTAAAACCACGCATGGAGCCAGCCAGGCTGGTAAATACCGAGTTCTTTCAAATTTTTGAACGTCCATTTATTTATGGTCAAGCGTGGTCAAGAGATGCGCAAGACAATAAGCCCTATGTGGCGGTAATTACCAAGGAGATTAATGACCGCTTCTTCAATGGCGAAAATTCGGTAGGCAAAGAGATATACCTTGATAACAAAAGCTACCGCATAGTGGGTGTAACTGAAAATTGGGACCATCACGTCAAATATTACGATGTGAATAACGGTGCATTTAATAAAGCGGAATCTATCTATATCCCATTCTCTATCGCACCACTTGAGGAAGTGGGAACCTGGGGCAACATGAACGGTTGGAAACACCAAGCATTACGCGGTTATAAGGACTTACTTACTTCTGAGCAGTTGTGGACACAGTTTTGGGTATTGCTAGAAACCGAAGAGCAAAAAGAAGCCTATGGCAATTTTTTGATGGCTTATATGGAAGATCAAAATGCCCGAGGACGTTTTCAGCGTGAAACTTTCGAATACGGGCTGCGCAACGTAAACGAATGGATGGAATACAATGAAGTGGTGTCTGAGGACAACCGCATTCTTGTTGCTCTAAGCTTTATGTTTTTAATGGTATGTGTCGCCAACATTCTTGGGTTACTGCTTGCGAAGTTTTTAAAGCGTGCTCCTGAGGTGGGCGTAAGACGTGCACTTGGTGCCAGCAAGCGACAAATATTCTTGCAGCATATTGTTGAGGTGTCTGTTATCGGGCTTGCAGGTGGTTTGTTAGGTATTGCCGTTGCACAGCTTGGTTTATGGGGCGTAAGAACCACCAATAGCTACTACAATGCTTTAGCCACAATGGATTGGTCGATGTTACTGGCAGCCCCCGCAATATCACTTATTGCAAGTTTTATTGCTGGTCTGTACCCAGCATGGCTAGTGTGTAAAACACAGCCAGCCATTTATCTGAAAAGCCAATAGGAGGGCGCACTATGTTAGATATTAAACCCATATTTAGTGCAATTTTGCGCTCGAAAGTTGGTGCCATTTTACTGTTCTTACAAATTGCACTCACCACTGCAATTGTGAGTAATGCAGCGTTTATGATAAACGACAATTTGTCTTACCTACGTGAAGATACAGGCTATCCACAGCAAGAGATCTTCAGTTTTACGGTAATGACCTTCGGCAAAGACATCGATCTTAAGCAACAAGCAGAAAGGGATGAAGCGCTTATTCGCAATATCCCTGGCGTTGTAAATGCTACTATCACGCAAGCCGTGCCTTTATCAGGCGGTGGTTCTTCTACGTCTGTTCGTTTAAAACCGCACCCAGAAGAATCTAGGCAAGGTCGCTTAATGTATTTCTATGGTGATGAAAACACGCTAGATACCATGGGGGTTAAGCTGGTTGAAGGGCGTAACTTTAGACCTGAGGAAGTCATGATAACCGACAATTTTCATGACGAAGGGCCGAACACCATTATCATCTCGAAAGCGCTTGCAAAAAGCATGTTTGACGATGAGCCAGCGCTGGGCCAAACGCTGTACGTTAATAGCAGGCCACTAGAGATAATTGGCGTTGTAGAACTAATGGAAAGCGCTTGGCCACGCGCTGATGACAGCAATACAACAGGGATTATCCCCTTTGTTAACGCACAAAATTATCAGCACTACTTGGTAAGAACGCAAGCAAGCGAACGTACAAAAATTATGTCTGAAATAGAAGACAACATGCTTAAAGCGTATAACAAGCGTGTGATCATTAATGTTGATGGGCTCGATGAAAGTAAAGATGCCTACGATTCTACAGACGTTCTTATGATGCGCATGCTTATTGTGCTGGTGGTAATACTTGTACTTGTAACGGCACTAGGTATTTTTGGCCTTACTCAATTTAATATTAGCAAGCGCACCAAACAAATTGGAACGCGCCGAGCACTCGGTGCTAGAAAATCGGCCATTGTGCGATATTTCTTGGTAGAGAACGCCATGATATGTACAGTGGGGCTAGTTGCCGGAAGCGTAGCGGCAATCTTTTTGGGGCGACTATTGATGAAGGCTTACTCAATTGAAGCGCTTGAATTGCAATATGTAATTGTAACCGCTTTGTTTATACTGCTAATGAGTTTACTGGCGGTTGTAGTGCCGGCAATGCGAGCTGCGAATATATCACCGAGTATCGCAACCAGAAGCATATAAATAATAAAAGCACTTTAATACATTGGTGCCTATTTTTCGCCAAGTGAGTTAAACCTTGTAGGAAAGTAGGCGTTGATGTTTTTGATAGCTTTTTTGAACGAGAGCGCGTTAGATAAAAAGCACGCTTGGCAAAAAACAAGAAATAAATAACAAAAAGAATACGGATACAAAATTCAATGACGAAGATTTTAATAGTAGATGACAATATGGCCGTTCTTGAGGCGTTGTCACTGCTACTAGAGATCCATGGATACCACATTGTTACCGCGACCTCTCCTCAAGAGGCACTTCAAATAGTTAACTACCAATCGATAGCGTTAGTGATTCAGGATATGAATTTTAGTGCCGACACCACCTCGGGCGAGGAGGGAAGAGCACTGTTTAATGATCTTCGAAGTCTTAATCCACTGCTCCCGATTATTTTGATCACAGCATGGACTGAGCTAGAGCAAGCGGTGTCGTTAGTTAAAGCGGGCGCCGCCGACTATATTCCAAAACCTTGGGACGACACAAAACTTGTCACCACAGTGAATAATTTAATTGCATTAGGCGAAGCCAATGTCAAAAACAAATCACTGCAACAACAAGCGTCAATGAACACCAGTGCAAAACAAGCGGCGCAAAATGTAGGGCTAATTTATGAAAGTGCTGCCATGCAGCGCGTGGTTGATATGGCCTTGCAGGTGGCTAAGTCTGACGTACCAGTACTTATTACTGGGCCCAACGGTAGCGGAAAAGAAAAAATTGCTGAGTTAATTCAGCGTCATTCGCCGCTTAACCAGGCGCCATTCATTAAAGTAAATGCGGGGGCGCTACCACAGGAGCTTATTGAGGCTGAGTTATTTGGTGCCGAAGCGGGTGCCTTTACCAGCGCCAATAAAAGTCGTATAGGGCGGTTTGAAGCAGCCAATGGTGGCACATTATTTTTGGATGAAATTGGTAACCTACCGCTGTCTGGTCAAATAAAACTGCTACGAGTATTACAAACCGGCGAATTTGAGAAGCTGGGTTCAGTGAAAACCCAGCGCACAAATGTACGTATTATTTCCGCTACCAATGCCGATTTAGCCTCTGATATTGCCAATGGTGACTTTCGCGAAGATTTATTTTACCGATTGAATGTGATTGAAATTAACGTGCCGCCTTTGTGCGAGCGCGGAGATGATGCTCTTGCACTAGTTAACCACTTTTTGCCTGGTAGAGAATTAAGCTTAACTGCACAGCAGGCCATTACACATCATACGTGGCCTGGTAACGTAAGAGAGCTTGAAAATGCGTGTCGCAGAGTAGATATTCTTCATCCCAATGGAGTGCTTAATGCACAAGAGTTTGGGCTGGTGAGCGATAGTAATGTAGCTAATACTGCGCAACATAACCAAAGTGAGCCGAGCAGAGATGATATTGAAGCCGCACTTACTAATTACAACGGCGTAATTGCCAAAGTGGCGAAGCATTTTAATATGTCTAGGCAGGCCCTTTATCGTCGAATTGAAAAATACGAAATAGACTACAAATCGTGAATCGCTCAACTCAAATACGTAGCGCGTTGACAATACAAGTGCTAACAAAAAAACAGAGCAGCGCCCAAACGATTGCTCAAACAAGAAACCAAACAAAAGCCCATGTATAAACTAAGACACAAGTTAATCACTGCCGGGGTTGCTTCAAGTGCAATGGGCATTGCACCTTTGCTCTACTACGTCGACTTATCGGTTGCAATGAAAGTGTTGGTTGTAATGGTTTCTTTGTGTATCAGTTGGTGTTGCTTTCACTTTCTCACCAAGCCCATTAATAAACACCTACAAGCACTTCAAGTAGGACTGCTTAATTTTAAAGATGGCGAATATTCATCAACACTGGCGTGTAACTCTAATGATGAATTCGGTGAACTTTATGCGTTATTTAACGCAACAGCAGACACACTGCGCAAAGAAAAACAGTGGCTGCATCAGCGCGAACTCATGCTCGACAAAGTCTTACAAAGCTCTCCCGATGTACTGTTGCTGGTTAACAGCGACGACCGTGTAGTACTAAGCAATTATCAAGCACGGCATTTTTTTAATGCTACTCATCGTTTAGAAGGAAGTTTACTGAATACGCTTTTACAAAATAAGCCAACGGCATTAAGTGAAATGATGCAAGACAGCAGAGAAGGCTTATTTACGCTTCCCCTTGAAGATAAAGGCGTAGAAACGTGGCACCTTGCAAAGGGAACATTTCTATTAAATAACCAATCGCATCGCCTGTTCATTATGAAACAGATGACCCGTGAGCTTAATCGCCAAGAAGTGTCGGTATGGAAAAAAGTGATACGCGTTATAAGCCATGAGCTGAACAATTCGTTAGGGCCAATTTCTAGCTTGCTGCACAGTGGCAAGATAGTAGGCAACCAAAATGGCGATGCGCGGTTGGTACGCGTATTTCAAACCATCGAAGAGCGCATTGCGCATTTAAACCAGTTTGTTCAAGGCTACGGAAAATTTGCCAAGCTGCCTGCACCCGATTTTAAACCCATAAATTGGGGCGACGTTATTGAGCAATTAAAGCAGCAGTTTTCATTTAAGCTCGTTATGCCAGAGCCAGTGCTGCTGCACGCAGATGCTGTGCAGTTAGAACAGTTATTAATTAACTTATTAAAAAATGCACACGAGTCGGGTGGTAGCGAAGACAAGGTAGAGTTAGTTATTAAACAAAGCGGTGAGCAAGTGATAATTGAGGTGTTAGATAGAGGAAAAGGCATGTCGGAAAACGTAATGACTAACGCACTCGTGCCTTTTTATTCTACAAAAGCCTCGGGCAGTGGTTTGGGGTTGGCGCTATGCCGAGAAATTACCGATGCACATCAGGGTCACTTAGTTATTCAAAACAGAAGGGACGGTGGTTTAAGCGTACGAGTAGTGCTAGAAAAAAAAGAGGGATAGACGGGCGTCTATCCCTCAGCGACGCTAAGCCAAGACCGTTTTTTACCCAACGTCGAACAGGCATTTACAAGATAGTGTAAATGAGAATTATTTGCAATAAGTAATTTGGATTATTTTCTCCTTTTACAGGAGCGATTTAGTTTTTCTATCTTGTGTCTTATTTAAGTTGACCGTCGAAGCTCAAGTATTTAATACAAATTCATTTGATACCTATATGAAAATTTAGCGTACCAAGACACCGTGTTGATCAAAAAATTAAGTTGATAAAATCATTAGGTTGATAAACTCATCAGGTTCATGATGAAAACGGTGATGAATAATATAGCAGTACAACATCGTGTCGAGCGGCAGGCTAACCGCACAGGCCCAGTAACAGCGGCATACGAACGCAAGGTAAATGCGGGCGAGGTTCGACAAGATAACGCACAATTTGCTCTAGCGGCAAAACTCGATGCTCTGCATAACTCACTTACCGCACTTCCACCAGTACCAGTGCGCACCGACAAGTCGACAGATAGCTGCTCTAGAAGCCGCAGTTCGCTGTTACTTCTACTTAAGCAAGCTTTGGCATCTGCCCAGTCCTTCTTTCAAAAGAATTTTTATTTGTGGTCCTATGGTCCGCCACCTCGAGGTATGTATATCCACGGCCCGGTTGGGGTGGGTAAGAGCTTTCTAATGGATCTTTTCTACGCGTTAGTTAATGCGCCTAAAATAACCAAACGCCGCGTTCACTTTCATGAATTCATGTTAGAGGTTCATCATCGAATCTTTGTCTACAAACAAAAGCATCCAAGAGATGACGCGCTCCCTATCATTGCGCAACAACTGGCACAAGAAGCCCAGCTGCTTTGTTTCGATGAATTTCAAGTAACAGACGTTGCCGATGCCATGATTTTGAAACGACTGTTTTCACTATTAACTAGTTTGAATGTTGTAGTGGTAGCCACCTCGAATCGCTCCCCTGATACTTTGTATGAAGGAGGCATAAACCGCTCCCTCTTTTTGCCATTCATCGACATGTTGAAAGACACGTTAGACATTGTTTCCATGGAGGGTTCGCAAACAGATTATCGACGCGAAACGAAATCGAGTGGTCAATCCTATTTCTGGTCAAACAATGATGGCGACACAAAAAACAGCATACAGGCGCAGCTAGAGGACATATTTGGTGGCACTGCATACGGAACGCAGGCCGAGGTTATATCTGTCCACTTTGGTCGCACTGTCCAAGTGAGTCGATTGAATGATAGGTGCGCGTGGTTCAACTTTTCCGAGTTGTGCTATCAACCGCTTGGTGCGTCTGATTATATTTCCCTTTGTCACCGGTTTCCGGTGCTCATTGTTGACCATGTACCTCAACTAGACGCCAACCACCTTAACGAAGCACGACGATTCGTAACCCTTATTGATGCGTGTTATGAAGCTCGCACTCGCTTAGTGCTGGCGGCACAGGTACCGCTTAACGAGTTGTTTGTCGACTTTGAAGCGCACGTCGAGAGCGATGATGGCGATGGAGAGTTAATTGTTAACGACAAAGGGGGGAATTCGAGTTCCTTTGCGACGACCATGATCCGCACCAAAGACGGGAAATATTACGAGTGGTCGGCAACAGGGCGAGTTGGCGTATCACTGGCACAATTTTCATCCGCCAATGATCTCGCTTTTTCTTTCCGAAGAGCTGCATCTAGGTTAGTAGAAATGGGTGGAAAAGAATGGGGGCGGTAGTGACTAAAGTTGCTTTATGACCCACAATTTGAGCCCACGGATACAGTGTTTTTTTGAGATTACTCAACGCATGATAAGTCTTCACCCTCTTCGAGGAGTCGGAGGTTTGCAAAAATCAGCTGGAATATTGGAAAGGGCCAGTGCTCATAGACGCTTGAACCAGGTAAGACAGGACAGCTAGATGTTTTGAATAAAGACTCCTCGGACAACGGCATCATCCCTATGTTATACCTTAAAGGCTTATTAAATGGATTCTTTACTGTCAGTAGCATGCCTGTACCGCTACCAATATCGTCCTTTTGACTGAATTCAAACGTGATAGTGCGAGCTTCGTCAGTTATTTGATTTACGTGATCGAAATCAATAAGCTCACCATTTACCACATCAGCTTCAATGTATATGACCTCACTTGGATAAATAGATATGTATGGGGGCTGTATTACGGGAGGAGCAATTGCTGATGTATATTCAAAATAAGTTCCATCTTCTTTCTTAAGTTTGAATGAAGTGCCTCTTCGGCATGGAGCTGTTTCACAAAATTGGCTAAATTCATCAGGTGTATCGACCGAATGATTTTCAGTGTTAATTTCGCTCGGTGAGTTAGCGCAGCCTGCAATGGTTAAAGCCAACAATATTGATAATATTCGATTCATATTGTTAGCTATATATGTCCGATTCAAACTCTGAGTTTGACCAAGCCAAGCCAAGTTCAGGACTCTCCAACGAAAACTCAGAAAATACGCAACCATATGACTGAGCAACGTCACACATAAAAGACACCCAGTTAATGAAGTCTTCTCCGCTCAATTCATTACCATAAGGTCGAGTTGTACCAGTGAGTAATTGGTATCCTTTTTCGTCGGCTTCGCTAACCTCAACTTCATAATTCTCACTGAGTTGCTGAGCCAAGTTGTTTAATTTTGACGGAACTTCACCAAAATGGGAGAAATCCATTGCGAATAATGTCTTATCATTAGCGCCAGAGCGTACAACAGCATTCCAAAGTTGAGTTGCTTCATCTAACTTTCTATTTTTTATTCTGGCGTAATACTCTTGCCAAGTTTTTTGTGGATTGCTCATGGAACTCCTTGTGTAGCTAACCCTCAATTTTTGGGCAGTGACTTAGTGGTTTAATCGCGAAGCGCTTCTTCATTATTGTCCCAGTGTTGCACGAAGTGACACACGTATAAAGCGCTTGGTTAGGCCAAATGCGCACGTTGGTTTAAAGTACCAATAATTGCACAAGTAATACCTGCACATGCACCGATAGCTCCATACCATACTCCGGCGTGACCGAGACTAAGGTTTCCCTGTAGCACGCTAAATGTAATGCCAGTATATGAACATAACAATCCAATGCCCGTGCCAGCAAAACCATAAATTGCGCCTTTAGAACGTGACTTACTGTTATTTACCTCGTGCTCTAAATCTTCTGGTTTAATACCTAGAACTGTAGAAAGCGCTAGTCTTGTTTCTAGTGATGCCGTACCAGTACTTTCTGCACGCTGAATAGTTCTTAGGCTTAATCCCGAAGCATTAGCCAGTTTTTCTTGAGACCAGGCGTTTTTTAATCTGAGTGATTTTCATAATTCTGAGTTGATCATAGCTTCCATTTCAAGCTCCTTTTACTAAAGAGCCTTAATACTCCGATTTATACAAAGTCATGGCTACGCCATTTATGTGACAAACTGCCGCCAATGCTTAAATTATGGGGCGTAACAACTTATTACTGCTACTTCATACTAACACCCGTTTCTACTAAAAAACGATATTCTGTGTTTTCGTGGAAAAGAAACTTAAGTGTGCGCTTAACGCCCATGTAAAACGATAAGAAAACCTCCAATATCACGAATTACACGAACCCATAATCAACGTTAAGGTAATTTCATACACGCCGTGCAAGCAAAGGCGCTATCCTTAAAGCAATACCTTTCCTAAAAATGGCGGCTCATGACCACATCAACCATACAACGAAGATTTTAATGGTGTACTCATATAGGTCTGTCTTCAATTTATTGGTTGCAGCAGCGCTTGCGTATTTGGCGTGCTCCATTTTTTTCGCCAAAGCTTCGTTTGCGAATATTACCGTTAATGATGAACAAGCAATAACGGCTTCCAATACGTTTGATAGGCCAAATATTAACAACAGCCCACTTGTATTAAGCGGAAGCACCACACGAAGAATGTTCTTTTTTAAAGTGTATAGAATTAGTCACTTTATGAAAGCCACTGAAGGCCTACCCACACAGAGAAATGCGTTAATCTCACACATACTAAATGGCAGGGCACCGCAGCGCGTAGAGCTTGAATTTTTGCGAGACGTAACACCAAAGCAAGTAGAAAAAGCGTTGATAGATGGAATAGAGCGTAATAATGAAAACACGGACCTAACGCATATTAAAAAGGAAATTACGCGTCTGTCTTATGGCTTCGACGATGAAATAAAAAAGAACTCGTTGTTACGCCTTGAAAGGCATGGAAGTAGCTCACTCTCTGTCTTTTTTAATAACGAATTTATTGTTAAAACCAACAATGCTGAGCTTATATATGCGCTGTGGTCAATTTGGTTCGGTCACGATCCCATTGTAGAAACCGACGCCCTAATATCACAATTACTTAGTCAGTAATGGATATACAGCGTTTTGCATTTTGCACAGTCCTTCTTAAAACGATTACTTGTCATCACGTGAAGTCTGATATCTGTTTGTTGAATTTCTATTTGCCTCGCTTTTTACCTACTATCAATGCTATACCTAGTAAAACTTATGACCAAAGAAGAATATTTATGAAAATGAAAACGCTGTTACTGAGTGCTGCATTATTATTGACGTCAAGCGCTGCCACTGCCCATGATTTCTGGTTGGCGCCTTCGGGCTTTACGGCTAGCAAGCCAACGGCTTTTGGATTTCAGTTTAAGGTTGGTCATAAAGACGATATTAATCACTGGAGTTTAACGTGGGATAAAATTGTGGCGCTGCGAGCGTATTCATCATCAGGTGTGTTAGACATGGCCAGTAGCATTGTACCGCGCACATCGCTGGTGCCTGGGCTTGCTAAAACACCGGTGCTTAATGATGGAACCTACGTTATTGGGTTTGAAAGTTATCATTCAGTAAGTGTTTTAGGTGCAGAGAAGTTTAATGATTACGCCAGCAAAGAAGGCCTTACTGCAATACTCAACCATCGAAAAGAAAGAGGGCAAGAGCAAGTCGCTGGTTCAGAGTTATATTCGCGAAAGGCTAAGTCGATTGTACAAGTAGGTAAATTACTTTCCGATAACGCCACAAAGTCTATTGGTCATACGCTTGAAATTGTGCCTGTATCGCACCCTTATTCTTTAAAGGACAACACCCTTACGGTAAAGGTTTTATATAAAGGCCGCCCGCTGAAAGGTGCGAAAATTGATGCCATAGCGCTAGGTGATAGCGCTGAAACAGAGCAAGCATCAAAAACTAATGACAATGGCGAAGCTACGTTTGTATTCCCAAAGGCTGGCGCGGTAAAAATTAACGTTGTGTGGGGCGAGCCCCTGGTAAACAATGAAAAGGCAGACTTCGAAACCTACTTTTCAAGCTTAACCTTTGAAGTGCTGTAAGCATTAAAAAAACGCGCCTTAATTAAGGCGCGTTTTGCTTACTTTGTGCACTAAGGCACCCGTTTTAAATTGTTACTACTGCTACTTTATTTTTAGCACCACTGCCTGCCATGGCAGAAGACTAAAGCCAGCATCTACTTTTTCTAGCGTGTCGAAGTTATTAATAAGTACATCGCCATTGTGAAGTACTTTGGGTATTTCAGCGACTTGTGATGAGCTCGAATAGTTCAGTAGTACCAAGATCACCTCATCGTCTAACGTTCTTGTATAAGCGTAAATGTGCTCATCATCAGCCAGCAACAGCGCATAGGCACCGTAAATTAACGCTAAGTTATTTTTGCGTAGCTGCGTTAACTCTCGAAAATAATTTAACGGTGAATCAGGCCTATTTTCTTGCTCTGCTGCGTTTATTTCTTTGAAGTTGTCGGTAACTTTTAACCAAGGTTTGGCTGATGAAAAGCCAGCGTTCTCTGATGTGTCCCATTGAAACGGAGTACGAGCGTTATCTCTGCCGCTTAACTTATGCGACTCAAGAAGCTTTTGCGCATCCCCGCCTTCTGCCAAGGTGAGGTTGTACCAATTGATGGTCATTAGGTCATCGTAATCATCAATACTGTCGAACTTCGCGTTCGTCATACCAATTTCATCCCCCATGTAGTAATAGGGTGTACCGCGCATGGTTAACAAAAACGTGCTAAGTAGCTTTGATGATTGCTCTCGGTGTTCAGCTGAGTCGTCTCCAAACCATGAAACCTGACGAGGAAAGTCGTGATTGGTATGCCACTGAGTTCCCCAGCCTTTTTGGTCAAAGGCGGTTGCCCAGTCGCTCATTATCTTCTTAAATTTAACCAGATTGCGATGGTCGCTATTTACAATTTTGCGAGCGTCTAGGCCAAGTTCTACATGCTCAAAATGATAATTCATATTAAGCTCTTGACGATCTTCATCTACTAGATCGTGAATGTTGGATAAGTTTGTACCAGGACCTTCTGCAACCGTCATAATGTCGTAGTGTTGAAGTACTTCACGGTTCATTTCATGTAAATATTGGTGCAAGCGCGGGCCACTGGCATAAACATCTATCATTTTATCGCCATGTACGCCTTCAAACGTTGGGTAGCCATCGTGTTTTGATATGAACGTAATCACATCCATTCGGAAACCGTCGATGCCTTTTTTGAACCAAAAATGCATCATATCGAAAATTTCTTCTCGTACTTTCGGGTTTTCCCAATTCAAATCGGGCTGCGTTTTATCAAAATAATGTAGATAGTAGGCATTAGTTTTTTCATCAAACGCCCATGCGCTGCCTTCCTCATCAAAGTAAGACCAACGTTCAGGCGGCGTACCGTTCTCTGCTGGCCACCAGTGATAATAGTCGCGGTATGGATTATCACGAGACGAGCGCGACTCTTTAAACCATTTGTGCTCGCTACTAGAGTGGTTTACCACCAAATCCATAACTACTTTAATGCCACGTTTATGAAAGCCTTCCAGCATTTCATCAAAGTCTTCCATGCTACCAAAGTCATCCATAATGTTTTGGTAGTCTGAAATATCGTAACCGTTGTCGTGATTTGGCGACTGATAAACCGGGTTTAGCCATACAATATCAATACCCAATGAGGCAATGTAATCTAAGCGTTGAATGATGCCTCTAAGATCGCCAATTCCATCGCCGTTAGAGTCTTGAAAGCTTCTAGGATAAATTTGATAAACAACACCTTCTTTCCACCATTCGCGGTTTATTGTGCTGATTTTCATTGAGAAACCTCCTGATTAATGAGGTGATCTGGCTTTGACTTAATGCGAAGTGCTAAGGCCGCTCCAACAATAAAAAGAAGACCCGACAGTGCAAGCGCGTTTCGAGGGTCGCTGCCTAGTAATGAGTCGTAGAAAAAACCAATCGTGACCATTTCGAAAATTTGAGGAAGGCAGATCATGGCGTTAAGTAACCCCATGTATACACCAACTCGAGCTGCAGGTGTTACATCGGCTGTAATGATAAAAGGAATAGTCATCACTGCTGACCAACCAACGCCAACAAGTGCCATACATGCGAATGTCATGGTGAGGTCAGTGGTAAGCTGCATTGAAAGAAAACCGACTCCACCGATTAGCAAAAACAATGCATATGTTTTCGCATCCCCAAGATATTTGACAAAATGCACTATCACCAGCGCCATCACGACGGTAGTAACGTTCATTACAGTAAACGCCATACCAACCTGCGCGGTTCCTTCTACAAACCCTGGGCTGTCAGGGGTAGGGGCGTTGTACACATGGCGTGCTATCGATAGCGCAAGATACTGCCACATCATGGGTAGGGCAAACCATGTTACTAGTTTCACCCACCAGATAGCCTTTAGTGATTTTGGCATTTCTAGCAATGCGCTCCAGAGTTCTTTGAACACGTGAGCAGTACTAGTGTGTTGTTGGTTGGCTCTAAAGGCTTCCATGTCTTCGGGGGGAAGTTCATCAGTGGTGTAGAACGACCACACCGTAGAGATAAGTATGACAACAACGCCTACAACAAATGAGTATTTCACTATTTCAGGTATTTCTTTACCGTCAGTTTCAATTGATACGCCAAAGGCAATCATGATAAGCGGCATAAGGCCGGCAAGCATTTGGCCTGCCGCGACCATGAACAGTTGTAACGAATAAGCTAATGGTCTTTGTTCGTGATTCACCTTGTCACCGACCAACGCACGATAGGGTTCCATCGCTGTGTTCATAGCAGCGTCAAGGATCCAAAACAGACCAACTACCATCCAAAGTTCTGGTACGTAAGGCATAAACATTACGGCGATTGAACCAACCAGTGCACCCATAAAAAAGAAAGGCTTACGTCGGCCAAATCGGGTCCATGTACCGTCACTTATTACGCCAATTAACGGCTGTATTAACAAGCCCGTTACTGGGCCCGCTAGCCAAAGAATAGGTAATTCATGTTCGGCAGCACCGTGGTAGCGAAAGATGGGGCTGAGGTTTGCTTGCTGTAATCCGAATCCGTACTGAATACCGAAAAAGCCAAAGCACATGTTCCATATCTGCCAAAAGTGCATTTTGGGCTTAAGTGAATCTTTCATAGTTAAAACTCATTAAATTGATGTTTTGATAACATTCTATTTTCAAAACTTAATCGTTTAAGCTTGGTCTGTCAATGAATTTAACCTCACAATCAAAAAAGCCACCGTGCAAGAGCTATAATGCTGGCTTTCGTAATACAAAAGAATAATAAAAGTAGGCTAAAGCTTTGTATCAAGGCTAGGTGTTTTTTAAGTTTGATGCAGATCAAAAATAGGAAGTGATTTGGGTTTTTGATGATATAAGCCTTGATCTAGATCACGATGTTACAGATGCGTCTCCTCTACTATTAACGCAGTTGAAGAGGAGAAAACATTATGTTCTGGACAATGATTAAAGACCCAGTGGTATGGGGCTCGCTTTTAGGCATTGGTATTATTGTGGCAATGATGGCGTACTACACTTATTTGTTTATGCATAATAGTGCAGACACAACTAAATAATAGCTATGTAAACGCTAGGTAACTATTAAAAATGGTTCGCAACAAGTTATTAGCCTAATCTTACACTTGTTGTTACTAGCGTTTGTTGTTTTGAAGCGGCACGTCTAATAGTACTAATAGCGCTGCTTGACCACCATATTCAAGCGGTGCTTGATGAAACGCTCTAACGTGTGGATGCTGAACTAAATAATGAGGCAGGGCGGCTTTTAGTACGCCTTGCCCATAACCATGCATTACACAAACACAGTCTATGGTGTCTTTTCTCGCCGCGTGTATTAAAGCGGCAAGTTCTTCTTTCGCCAACTCTCTCGTAAGGCCATGCAAATCTAGCATCATTTCGGGTGAATAATCGCCACGTCGTAATTGCTTTACAATGTGGGTAGACTCGCCTTCACGGCAATAACGCATAGGGCCTTCTTGTGGAAGCGCTGCCTGATACATGTCTGAAAAGCTAAATGAGGCTGCTAGCTGTTTGCTATTTTTTAAACGCGTTGGCGAGGCCTGTTGGCGTTTATTAAACAGTTCTATCTGTTTGTCGGGCTCTACCTTGTCTTGCTGCAGCGGCTTAACCCCTTTCATTGCATCGGCAAATGAAAACCTTTCTTCCTCGACGCTATCGGCATCAACCTTACTCGCGTCGCCCGCTTTATTGACATTTTGTGCCGACAAATTTTTCTTTAAGGCTTTTAGTTCTTTTTTAAACGCTTTCATTATGAATCAATATGCAATTTAACATGGGCGAACACTGTAAATGTTAGTATGATACCAGCTTTGCAATTTCTGATGTACCCAAACACCATGACCGATAAGTTTTACCTTGAAGAAGCCATTGAAGATCTACACACCCTGTTAGATATGACGCGATGGGCAACCAGTCGCTTTAACGACGCGGCGCTGTATTTTGGTCATGGCACCGACAACGCATGGGACGAAGCAACAAGCCTTGTTTTGCAAGCATTGCATTTACCACATCCTATTCTAGAGCAGGTAGGTGAAAGCGTGTTGTCGTCTCGTTTAACCAAAAGTGAACGTGAGAAAATTGCCGAGCTGGTACTTAAGCGCGTGCAAACACGTATGCCGCTGCCTTACATCACTAACGAGGCATGGTTTTGTGGTATGCCATTTTATGTTGACGAGCGAGTGCTTATTCCACGCTCGCCTTTTGCAGAGCTTATACAAAACGAATTTGCCCCCTTTGTAGAGAATACACCAAGCAGTATTCTTGATATGTGTACAGGTGGAGCATGTATTGCCATTGCACTTGCTCACGCGTACCCAGAAGCACAAGTGGACGCAGTTGATATCAGCACAGATGCGTTAGAGGTTGCCGACATCAATATTCAGGAACACGGCTTAAGTCACCGTGTTTATCCAATTCAATCAGACTTGTTTTCTAGTTTAGAAGGTCAAAAGTATGACCTTATTGTGTCTAACCCGCCTTATGTTGACGCTGAAGACATGGCCGACCTTCCTGAAGAGTATCACCACGAGCCAGAGCTTGCGCTTGCTGCCGGTGAAGACGGTCTTGAGCTTGTCGATATTATGCTTCGCGAGGCGCCAACCTACCTAAATGATGGCGGTTGGTTATTCGTTGAAGTCGGTAACAGCGAAGTGCATATGAGCACGCGTTTTCCAGGTCTAGAAGTGATTTGGTTAGAGTTTGAAAACGGCGGTTCAGGTATTTTTGCAGTGCGTAAAGAGACACTGGTAGAACATTTTCAGCAGTAAGGAATAATAATAAATTATGTCAGGTAACAGCTTCGGAAAACTTTTCACTGTAACCACGTTTGGCGAAAGCCACGGTATCGCTATTGGCGGTGTGGTAGATGGTTGCCCTCCAGGTTTAAGCATTACTGAAGAAGATCTTCAGGTAGATTTAGATAGACGAAAACCAGGTACATCACGCTATACAACGGCACGACGTGAAGATGACGAAGTTCAAATTTTATCTGGCGTATTTGAAGGTAAAACCACTGGCACAAGTATTGGCCTTCTTATTAAAAACAAAGATCAGCGCAGCCAAGACTATGGCAATATAAAAGACCGTTTCCGTCCTGGACATGCCGACTATACGTACGATCAGAAATACGGCAGCCGTGATTATCGCGGTGGTGGTCGCTCATCAGCCCGCGAAACGGCTATTCGTGTAGCAGCTGGTGGCATTGCTAAAAAATACCTTAAAGAGGTTCATGGCATTGAGGTGTTAGGTTATTTGTCAGAGCTAGGCCCTATTGCTGTTGATAAGGTTGACCACAGCGTTACCAACACCAACCCATTTTTCTGTCCTGATGAAACTAAGCTAGAAGCACTCGACGAATATATGCGTAACCTTAAGAAGTCAGGTGACAGTATTGGTGCAAAAGTGTCAGTTGTTGCGAAAAATGTACCTGTTGGTTTAGGTGAGCCTGTGTTCGATCGTTTAGATGCCGAAATTGCCCACGCTATGATGGGGATAAACGCGGTGAAAGGCGTTGAAATTGGTGATGGCTTTGACGTTATCAATCAATTAGGCAGTGAACACCGCGACACACTTACGCCAGACGGGTTTACATCTAATCACTCGGGCGGCGTGCTAGGCGGTATTTCAACTGGCCAAGACATTGAAGTACACATGGCACTTAAGCCAACATCAAGCATATCTGTACCGGGTAAAACCATTAACAAAGACAATGAAGAAATAGACATTGTTACCAAAGGTCGACACGACCCTTGTGTTGGTATTCGTGCGGTACCTATCGCCGAAGCGATGCTTGCACTAGTATTGATGGACCACCTTCTGCGCCATCGTGCGCAAAATGCGGGTATTGTTTCATCTACTAAGCCTATTGCTGGTCAGGCTTAATTGGTAAGTAAATACTTGCTATACAACGCTCGCTGGTTACTTTTTTAATTGCTATCAAGCGTAACAAACTAAAAAAGCAGACCTGCGCGGTACACCAGCTCAGAAACATAGCTCATCGAATTTTGCGCCATTACCTAAAGCAATTGCTAAGGGCTAATGGCGTTTTTGCATATGGAGATCACCGTTGACACTTCGTGGTAACTCATCGCTAATCGTTTTAGCAATCACTTACTGGCTTTACTTCGGCCAGCTTGGTGTACTCGTGCCTTATTTGGGTATTTTTCTTGATGGGCGAGGCTTTTCTTCTGCTGATATCGGTGAGTTATTTGCGGTTATTACCCTAGCGCGAATTTTAGGGCCCGGCTTATGGGCAGGCGTGGCGGATAAAACAGGTAATGCCATTGGCGTAATGCGCCTTGGGTGCTTGCTAACGGTAGTCACTTTTTCGTCTGTGTTTTATTTCTCTAGTTTCTGGGGGCTAACGCTATCGTTTGGTTTAATGATGATGTTCTGGACTGCTGTTTTGCCGCAGTTAGAGGTTATTACCATGAATACGGTGGCCAAAACCTCAGCAACTTATGGCCAAATTCGCTTGTGGGGCAGCGTTGGCTTTATCTGCCTTACGGTGATGGTAGGTAAAGCACTGGATCTGTTTTCCACAGAGTCTCCGGTTTATGTAAGTGTTGGCGTTTTAGCTATGTTATTTGTTAGCACATTATTCATAAACGCACCTGCTGAAAAAGCATCACAAGAAAATGCGGTTGGAAGTATTTGGAAATTTGCTAAGCAACGTCCTTTTGCCGTGTTCATTTTCGCCTCAGCCTGTTTGCAAATAAGTTTTGGCGCTTTTTATGGTTTCTTTGCGTTGTACATGCGTGACCTGGGGTATAGCGGTCAGCAAACGGGTGTATTTATCGCGCTAGGCGTACTGGCCGAAGTTGGTATTTTTCTTATCGCCCGCCAGCTAATCGACAAATTCGGTGTATGGAATTTGCTTTTTGCTAGCTTGCTTTTAACGTCTATGCGCTGGTACCTGATGGCGGCATTTGCCGACTACTTTGTTGTGATAATAATAAGCCAGCTTATTCATGCACTTAGCTTTGGGCTTACTCATGCTGTGTCTGTCCACTTTATTCACCAATATCTACCCAAGGCTTATCAAAGCCGAGGGCAGGCGGTATACATTAGTATTGCCTTTGGGTTAGGTGGTGCATTTGGGAATTATATGGCGGGCCAACAGTGGTCTCAGGGCACCAATGCCTATATGACTTTCGTTACTGCCGCTGTGTTTGCAGCAGCGGGCGCATTGTCGTTACTGCTTTGCAGTAAACAGTCGATGAACAGCGCTCCCCAGCATTAAATGTAATACAAGCAGGTAGTCATTCTACCTGCTTGTATTACTTACTCTAATTACCTGCTTCTGCCGTGCGCTTGCACTCGCTTATTAGCTCTATGTTGTCATTGCCGTTGTCTTGTTCAAGACGCACATCAAATTTCCACAGTCTGTGGAGGTGTTTCATAACTTCGTCTTTCGAATTACCTAATGGAATACCTCGCTGAGGAATGTAACGAAGAGTAAGTGAGCGGTCACCTCTAACGTTTACATTATGCACCTGAATATTGGGTTCTAGGTTGCTTAAATTGTATTGTGCAGAAAGCTTCTCTTTAATGGTTTGATAACCCATTTCATCGTGAATTGCGCTTACGCGAATAAACGATTTTGCGGTGTCATCCTCTAATGAAAACAATTTAAAATCGCGTATTACTTTGGGTGACAGGAACTGACTGATAAAGCTTTCATCTTTAAAGTTTTCCATTGCAAAATGCACAGTCTCTAACCAGTCTTTGCCGGCTATGCTGGGCAAATATTTATAGTCTTCCTCTGTGGGTTCTTGGCACACCCGCTTTATGTCCATAAACATGGCAAAACCAAGCGCATAAGGGTTTATACCGGAATAGTAAGGGCTGTTGTATTCTGGCTGCATAACAACGCTTGAGTGGCTATGCAAAAACTCCATCATAAAACGGTCGCTCACTAGGCCTTCGTCGTACATTTCGTTCAAAATGTGATAGTGCCAAAAACAGGCCCAGCCCTCGTTCATAACTTGGGTTTGCTTTTGCGGGTAAAAATATTGCGATACTTTTCTTACTATACGTACTATTTCACGCTGCCATGGCTCTAACAACGGCGCATTTTTCTCTATAAAGTAAAGCAGGTTTTCTTGAGGCTCTTGCGGAAATCGTGGCGCTTCTTTATGTGCGTGATGCGAGCTGTCTGGTAACGTTCGCCACAGTTCGTTAACTTGAGATTGTAAGTAGGCCTCACGCTCTTCTTGCCTATTCCTTTCTTCTTGCAGCGATATTTTCTGAGGGCGTTTATAGCGGTCAACGCCGTAATTCATTAATGCATGGCACGAATCGAGAATGTTCTCTACTTCCTCATAACCGTGCTTTTCCTCACATTTGGCAATATAGTTTTTAGCAAACACCAAATAGTCGATAATTGAGCTCGCATCAGTCCATGTTTTAAATAAGTAATTGCCTTTAAAAAATGAGTTGTGCCCATAACACGCATGAGCCATCACCAGTGCCTGCATGGTAATGGTATTTTCTTCCATTAAATAGGCAATGCATGGGTCTGAGTTAATCACTATTTCATAAGCGAGCCCCATTTGGCCTCTGCGGTATTGCTGTTCAGTTTGAATAAACTTTTTACCAAATGACCAGTGCGTATAATTCAAAGGCATACCAATACTGGCATAGGCATCCATCATTTGTTCTGCTGTAATCAGCTCAATTTGGTTAGGGTAAGTATCTAACTTGAATTTCTTAGCGATACGGTCGATATGGTGCTCGTATTCTTCAATAAGAGGGAATGTCCAATCAGGTCCGTCACTTAATAAATGACGCTTCGTTTCTTTTTCTTTAAGTTGTGCTTCGTTCATCACTTACGCTCCCTGCTTTGCATCTTGCTCTGAGCGTTTAAAAAGCTCTCTAAACACGGGGTAGATATCTGCTTGGGTCTGGATATGCTTACAAACAAAGTTATCGTGGGTATCAGCCACTTTTTCGTATTCACGCCAAAGGCTTTGATGCTGTCGCTCGGTAATTTCGATATAGGCGTAATAACGGGTAGCCGGCAACAGTTTTTGAGTCAGCAAATCGCGGCATTGCGGCGAGTCATCTGCCCAATTATCGCCGTCTGAGGCTTGAGCAGCATAAATGTTCCAGTCGCCATCGCTGTAGCGTTCCCCTATTACTTCATCCATGAGTTTTAAGGCGCTTGAAACAATGGTGCCACCGGTCTCTTGTGAATAGAAAAACTCTTGCTCATCAACTTCTTTGGCTTGGGTGTGATGACGAATGTAAACCACCTCTACGTTTTCGTAGGTCCGCGTAAGAAAGAGATACAGTAGAATATAAAAGCGCTTTGCCATGTCTTTGGTGGCTTGATCCATAGAGCCCGATACGTCCATTAAACAAAACATCACCGCTTTACTAGAGGGGAGGGGCCGCTTATCGTAGTTTTTAAATCTTAGATCAAAGGTGTCGATAAAGGGCACGCGCGCAATCTTTGCCTTTAGCGTCGCTATTTCTTCCTCAAGAGCTAACACCTGCATGGTGTTGTCGTGCTTGTCATTTAACAAGCGGTCTAGTTCTTCCTCGCATTCTTTGAGCTTGCGTTTATCACTGGCACTTAAAGCAATACGTCTTGCCACCGAGCCCTTAAGAGAACGCACAATATCTAAATTACTTGGCACGCCATCGGTTTGATAACCTGCGCGATAGGTCTCATATTGCGTAACTTTGTCGAATTGGTTTTTCTTTAAATTTGGTAGTGCCAAATCTTCAAACAGTAAATCAAGGTACTCATCTTTAGAGATTGAAAAAACAAACTCGTCTTGGCCTTCTCCTTCATTACTAGCATCGCCTTCACCTGACCCTCTTCCAGCGCCGCCGGGAGGGCGCTCGATAGTGTCGCCAGCCGTAAATTGGTCGTTGCCGGGGTGTACTATGTCCCTGCTACCGCCTCGCCCAGTGTGAAAGATAGGTTCAGAAATGTCTTTTGCGGGAATACTGATCTGTTCGCCAGAGTCTACATCGGTAACAGAGCGTTTGCCCACGGCATCAGACACCGCTCGTTTTATTTGCTGTTTATATCGCTTAATAAAACGTTGACGGTTTACTGTGCTTTTGCCCTTGCTGTTAAGCCTTCGGTCAATAAAATGCGCCATATAAACCTGCTCTTTGTTTCGTGAATTTGTTGAACAGGCAGTGACAGCGTATGTTGCGCACCGTCACACCTGTTTGTTCGTTATTACAACAACGCGTTAAGTGTTAATAAGCTTAAGACGCTTTACGAACACGCAAATACCACTCACATAGCAATCTAACTTGTTTTTGCGTATAGCCTTTCTCTGTCATACGATTAACAAAGTCATCATGCTTTTTCTGTTCTTCAGCTGAGCCTTTTGTATTGAATGAAATGACGGGCAGCAAGTCTTCGGTGTTCGAGAACATCTTTTTCTCAATGACCGTGCGTAATTTCTCGTAGCTCGTCCATGCTGGATTTTTGCCAGAATTGTTTGCGCGAGCTCGCAGTACAAAATTCACAATTTCATTTCTGAAGTCTTTAGGGTTGCTAATGCCAGCGGGTTTCTCGGTTTTTTCTAATTCCGCATTCAGTGAAGCACGGTCGAAAAGCTGGCCCGTTTCTGGATCTCTATACTCTTGGTCTTGGATCCAGAAATCGGCGTACGTTACATAGCGGTCGAACAAGTTCTGCCCGTATTCAGAGTACGATTCCAAATAGGCCGTTTGAATTTCTTTACCAATAAACTCCACGTAGCGAGGAATAAGGTAACCTTTCAAAAACTCAAGGTACCTATCAGCTGTGTCTTGTGGAAATTGCTCTCGTTCTATTTGCCTTTCTAACACGTAGAATAAGTGAACCGGATTGGCCGCCACTTCTTGATGGTCGAAGTTAAATACCCTCGACAATATCTTAAATGCAAAGCGGGTCGACAAGCCCTCCATCCCCTCATCTACGCCGGCATAGTCGCGATATTCTTGGTAAGACTTCGCTTTTGGATCGGTGTCTTTCAAGCTTTCGCCGTCGTAAACTCGCATCTTCGAGAATAAGCTAGAGTTCTCTGGCGCTTTAAGTCTAGAGAGCACGGTAAATTGCGCTAAGCACTCCAGTGTATCTGGCGCACACGGCGCACCGTGCAGTTCGCTGGTATCTAACAGCTTTTTGTATATCTTTATCTCTTCGCTTACGCGCAAACAATAAGGCACTTTCACAATGTAAACACGATCCAGAAATGCTTCATTGTTCTTATTGTTTCGAAACGACTGCCATTCAGATTCGTTGGAGTGCGCTAGAATAAGGCCGTCGAAGGGCAGGGCAGAAAAGCCTTCAGTGGGGTTATAGTTTCCTTCTTGCGTTGCCGTTAACAAAGGATGCAGCACTTTAATAGGTGCTTTAAACATTTCGACAAATTCCATTAGCCCTTGGTTAGCTTTACACAGCGAGCCGGAATAACTGTATGCATCGGGATCGTTTTGGGCAAATTGTTCAAGACGGCGTATATCTACTTTACCCACCAGTGAAGAAATATCTTGATTATTTTCATCTCCGGGCTCTGTTTTAGCGATACCCGTTTGGTCTAGAACACTTGGGTACACGCGAACCACTTTAAACTGGGTTATGTCGCCGTTGAATTCGTGCAGTCGCTTACGTGCCCAAGGCGACATAATGGTTTTCAGATACCGCTTTGGTATGCCATATTCTTTTTCAAGAATGTCGCCGTCTTCTTTTACATCAAATAAGCAAAACGGGTGGTCGTTAACCGGTGATCCTTTCAGCATATAGATAGGTACGTTTTGCATTAGCTCTTTCAGACGTTCTGCTAATGACGACTTACCACCACCAACGGGCCCCAGTAAATAAAGAATTTGTTTCTTCTCTTCCAAGCCTTGTGCAGCATGTTTTAGGTAAGAAACAATTTGCTCAATGGCTTCTTCCATTCCGTAAAATTCAGAAAAAGCAGGATAACGAGATATAACGCGGTTTGAGAAGATTCGGCTTAGCGCCGGGTCGTTGGCAGTGTCGATGAGTTCAGGTTCGCCAATTGACTTTAACAAACGTTCGGCTGCATTGGCGTAGGCGAGTTGGTCCTCTTTGCAGATATCGAGAAACTCTCCTATGGTGAACTCTTCTTGTTTTCGCTCCTCATAGCGATTTTGATAGTGTTCGAAGATACCCATGAATACCCCTTAGAAAAAACGGTTAGCCCGTATTAAGATCTTAGTAGGTATTTGAGAAAACGTTAGTAATTAATACTAATGGACCACGCTTGTGCGGTGAATGACATCGCTAGTAAGTAAGGGTAGAGCCCAACAAAAAGCCCCGCTAACGCGAGGCTTTTAATTCTTTAATTTTGTGTAACCGTTAAAAATGCGGTTAATACAGGCTTATGCGAAGTTGCTGTTAGCAAATTCCCAGTTAGCTAGTGCCCAGAAGTTTTCTAGGTACTTAGGACGTGCATTACGGTAATCGATGTAGTACGCGTGTTCCCAAAGATCAACAGTAAGTAATGGCGTTAGTTCGTCACCTGAAATTGGGGTTTCAGCGTTGCTAGTATTTACAATGTCTAGGTCGCCGTCAGCAGTTTTTACTAACCAGGTCCAGCTAGAACCAAAGTTGTTAACTGCTTTGTCGTTAAATGCAGCTTGGAAGTCAGCGAATGAGCCCCATTTTGCATTGATAGCGTCAGCAAGTGCACCTGTAGGTTCGCCACCGCCATTTGGGCTTAGGCTATGCCAGTAGAACGTGTGGTTCCAGATTTGTGCAGCGTTGTTGAAAACACCACCTTCAGAAGACTTAATAATGTCTTCAAGGCTTTTGTTTTCCATGTCAGTACCTTCAACTAGGCCATTAAGCTTAGTTACATAAGTAGCGTGGTGCTTGCCGTAGTGGTACTCAAGCGTTTCAGCAGAAATATGTGGTTCTAGTGCATTTTGTTCGTATGGTAATGCTGGTAATTCAAAAGCCATGACGGTCTCCATGTTGGTTTAGTGTTTTTTAATTAGATGAACGCATCTCTAATGCCTGTTCGCGAGATGTGCACTGGGCTGTGGCCCGAATTAAAACTTTATACCTTTAAGCATAACGCAGATGTGGGGATAAAGTTATATAACTCAATGACAAATGTGTGAATTTTTCACACTTACTTATGTATTGTTGTTATTTAATAGGGTAAATAGATCAAATTGTGGCGAACAGATCACCGTACCAACAGTTATATTTGCCGTTTTACTTGTAATCCACACTAAGTAAAACGAAGTAAAGAAGACACCGTTTAAACACAATTTTGTGTTAATCTGCTCTTGAAAAGTAAAGTTGGCACTCCCACTTTATAGAAAAACTTATTTTCCGCTGAGAGGATACGATGGACAACACTGAAAACCAATCAACGCTAGATAGAATTAAACAGCAAATCGAAGAGAACCCAATCCTTCTTTACATGAAGGGCTCTCCTAAACTACCTAGCTGTGGTTTTTCATCGCAAGCATCACAAGCACTAATGTCTTGTGGTGAACCGTTTGCTTACGTAGATATTTTGCAAAACCCTGATATCCGAGCTGAGCTGCCTAAATACGCAAACTGGCCTACATTTCCACAGCTTTGGGTTGAAGGCGAGTTGATTGGTGGATGCGATATTATTATCGAGATGTTCCAACAGAATGAACTGCAACCGCTTATCAAAGAAACAGCTGCAAAGTTCAAAGAAGCTGAATAAAACCTCTTTTCGTTAATTAATCAAAAAGCCGGCTTTAAGTCGGCTTTTTCTATTAAAAGCCCCCCAAAATACTTCGCACAAATTCCCGCAAAACCTATATAGACAGGCCAGAAAACAAAATCCTCTACGGCTTGAAAAAATATATTTTTTTTGTCGAAAAAGATTTGTTTTTTAGTGTCTTGCGTTCTATAAAAAGTTCAACTGACGGCGTCATTACGTATGTTTTCACTACGACATGCCGCAAAGAAGTTCAGTGTTGAAGGTATAAAATAACAACCACTCGGTCCACGTAAGTTGCGTTCAAACTCAACACCGTGATCACGAGAAAATCCGGGAAACCACCATGAATACAAACCTGTCTTTATTGACCAAAAACGTTCGCGGCGTGCTAGCAGCATCAGCGGCGTTTTCAGTAATAGCTACAGCGCCTGTTTTTGCACAAGAAGCAGAAGAGGGTGCTAAAGCAGAAGATTATGAACAAATCGCGGTTGTAGGGTCACGCGCTGCGCCTCGTTCAGTAGCAGACTCAGCGGTACCAATCGATATTATCTCTAGTGAAGAATTTAAGCAGCAGGGTGCTACCGACATGGTGTCGATGATGCAAACTGTTGTTCCATCGTTTAACGTAAACGACCAGCCTATTAACGATGCCTCGACGCTTGTTCGTCCTGCCAACCTTCGTGGTATGGCGTCAGACCATACACTTGTGTTGGTAAATGGTAAGCGTCGTCACCGTTCGGCGGTAATTACATTCCTTGGTGGCGGTCTATCTGACGGTGCGCAAGGTCCAGATATCTCTGTAATTCCAGCTGCTGCGCTTAAACAGGTAGAAGTACTTCGTGACGGTGCTGCGGCACAGTACGGTTCTGATGCTATCGCTGGTGTAATTAACTTCGTACTGAACGACGCCTCTGAAGGTGGTTTGTTCGAGGCGCGCTACGGTTCGTTCTACGAGGGTGATGGCGACATGATTCAGCTGTCTGGTAACGTGGGTATGCCGCTAACAGACAATGGTTTTATTAACCTTTCAGCTGAATATCGCACAGCTGATGACACTTCGCGCAGCATTCAGCGCGCTGATGCTGCAGGTTTAGTGGCTGCGGGTAATACGTTTGTTGCAGATCCGGCGCAAATATGGGGCTCGCCTGAGATTAAGCACGACATCAAATTATTCGCTAATTTAGGTTTAGAGCTATCTGATTCAGCAGAAGCTTATATGTTCGGTAACTTTGCTGAGCGTGAAGTGGAAGGCGGTTTTTACTTCCGTAATCCTCATAACCGTGGTGGTGTAAATGACGGTGGCACGAACGATGACGGCGAACAGCTGTTACTTGTTGGTGACCTAACGGGTGATATGTCAGGTAACTGTCCAACCGATATCGTTGTTGGCGCAAACGTTCTTGAGAATCCGCGCTATATTAATGAAGTGGCAAACAACCCAGATTGTTTTGCTTTCAATGAAATTCTTCCAGGCGGTTTCACTCCGCGTTTTGGTGGTACTGTAACTGATATGTCTTTGGTATTTGGTACGAAAGGCGAGCTAGACAACGAAGTTACTTATGACATCAGCTTAAACCTAGGCCAAAACGAAGTCGATTTTGCGATTAGCAACACTATCAACCCATCGCTAGGCCCTGATACACCGTTCGAATTTAGCCCAGGTCGTTACACGCAATCTGAGCAAACGCTTGATATCGACTTCACAAAACCATTCGATGCCGGTTTATATGAGCCTCTATTCGTAGCAGCAGGCTTCCAATATCGTAACGAAAGCTATGAAAGCTTTGCCGGTGATACTGCATCTTATGAAATAGGTCCGTTGGCGACACAAGGTTTTGGCATTGGCTCAAATGGTTTCCCTGGCTTAGCGGCCAACAGCCAAGGCCGTGTGTCGCGCAACAACATTGCTTTATACGTAGACGCTGAAGCGTATATTACTGAAAACTTCATGCTAGCGGGTGCACTTCGCTACGAAGATTTCTCTGATTTCGGCGACACTACTAAGGGCAAGATTGCGTTCCGCTGGCAAGCACTTGAGAACATTGCCTTCCGTGGTGCGTTCTCTACTGGCTTTAAAGCACCAACACTTGGTCAAAGTAATGTGCGTAACGTAACCACTGCGTTTGGTACTGGTGGTCAGCTTATCGACCGCGCAACATTACCACCAACAGACCCTGTATCTCAGCTTAAAGGTGGCGAGCAGTTAACGCCTGAAGAGTCAGAAAGCATCACGTTTGGTGTAGTTGCTGACTTTGATAATGGTCTATTTATCACTGCCGACTACTACAACATCGAACTAACTGACCGTATTAGTACTGCATCTGGTATTGCATTAACCGATGAAGATATTGCTACTTTGCTTGCGCAGGGTATCAGCGATGCATCTAGCTTCTCTGAAATTAGCTTCTTCACCAATGACTTCGATACAACTACTGAAGGTTTAGACGTTGTTGCGAACTATGCTATGGATATGATGGGCGGTGAAACTAAGTTCTCACTTGCTTACAACTGGACATCAACAGAAGTTGACCGTGCGTCAGACAATATCTCTGATTTCCGTATCCGTATGCTAGAGGACAATCTACCAGCGGTCCGTTACAGTGCGACGGCGAATCACACCAATGGCGACTGGCGCTTCCTTGCTCGCATGAACTACTTTGGTAGCATTTTTGAAGACCACTTAGACTCAGCGTTACCTATCGATAAGGTAAGCTCTGAGATTACGTTCGATTTCGAAGTGGCTTACAACGTGAGCGAGCAGCTGACGGTTACCCTTGGTGCTAGAAACGCATTCGATGAGTACCCAGACGAAAACAATACTGATGCTGGCGGTATTACTTACGCGCAAATCGCGGGTTCGCAATACCCTACAACATCACCTATTGGTATCAACGGTGGTTTCTACTATCTAAGAGGCGTGTACTCTTTCTAAGTTAGCAACAAATAAAAGGGGGCGCGTGCCCCCTTTCGTTTTTGTTGTTTTTATCACTGTGTTTTATACCGTGCGCATGCACAATACAGTTAAGAGCACTTTTGCGAATCTTCTACTAAAGCACAGTGATAAAAGCGTGAAAAATAGTAAAAACAAGGGCATGATGTTGGCCTTGTAAGAAATTCGAAACACACTGAATTAGGAATTATGACGAGAAAGTCGACAGTAGCCGAAACCTTTTTAAAATACCGCTCTAAGCTAATGCGCGTGGTAGGGTCTATTGTTGGTGCCGACGACATTGAAGATATCGTGCAAGAAGCTTTTATAAAAAGCTACGAAGCCGAATTAAAACAAGAGATACAGTACGAGCGTACTTACATGCTCAAAACAGCGCGTAACTTGGCGCTGAACCATGTCGCCAAAGCTGAAAATAAAAACAAACAGCCTCTGGAAGACATGGATATTTTGCCTTACGAGCTTGTAGGGCACAGCTTAGAAAAAAATGTAGAAAGCAAAGAGCGTTTTATTCACTTTTGCCGAGCCACTGATACTTTATCAGCGGATGTGAAGCGCGTGTTTTTGCTCAAGAAAGTGTATGGCATGCGACAAAAAGAAATTGCTGAGCTTGTGGGGCTAAGTGAAAGCACAGTTGAGAAGCATGTCGCCAAAGGTTTGATGATGTGCTCAAGATATCTAGCAGAGCTCTCAAAAGACGGTGCTACCCCAAGTGATACCGTTACTGCAACTCAGGACATAAGCCGTAGTTAACATGAACAATATTCGCCAGTTTGCTAGTAAAGAAGATATTCAGGAGCACGCGTGCTTGTGGGTGAGCCGTCTTGATCGTGGTCTTCGTGACGATGAAAAAACAGAGCTTGAATTATGGTTGAGCGAAAGCAACGCTCACAGGCAAGCCCTACTTGACGCAGCAAGTCTGTGGGACGATATGTCGGTGCTTAACGAATTAAGCGGCCTTTTCCCTCTACCACAAACCGGAAAGCGTCGTTCGCCAAATTTTAAAAGCAAACCGGTTGTATGGAGCATAGCAGCTTCATTTTTTGTAGCAGCGATTGCTTTGAGTGTTTTGGTACAGCGTACCTGGTTTGAATCGGCACCTCAGTTTGCGGCGGTCAGTCAAAAAGTACAAACTGGTGTAGGCGAGCAAAAAAATGTCACGCTCGCCGATGGGTCTAAGCTTCACCTTAATACAAATTCTATTGTTACCGTCGACTTTTCATCGAAAGCAAGAAACATTGTGCTGCTTAAAGGTGAGGCACACTTCGATGTTGCTCACGATAAGACTCGCCCATTTTCAGTTACCGCTGGTAATAATACTGTTACTGCAGTAGGCACCGCATTTAATATGCAGTACGTGAATGATGACGCTTTCGAACTTGTTGTAACAGAGGGCAAAGTACTAGTAAAAGACCGCTTCAAAGACACTGGCTCTAACGATCTGCTTTTTGGTAGGAAGCCAATTACGGAAGAAGGGCTATTAATGTTTGCTGGAGAAAAGGCAACAGTTGAAGGGAAGGTTGAAGCAAAAGAAAACCTATCGCAAAACGATATTGATGATGACTTAGCGTGGCAGCAAGGCATGATTGTCTTTAAAGGCGAGCCTTTAGAAGCGGTGTTATTGGAAATTGGGCGATATACGCCAGTAAGATTCAACATATCTGATGATAAACTGAGAAAGCGCCGTGTGGCTGGCTACTTTAAAGTTGGTGACATTGACGGTCTATTATCTGCGCTGAAAAGTAGCTTCGACGTTGACCATGAGCGCGTAACCGAAAATAGCATTCAGCTGTACGCATCAAAAAGCTAAATCAGCCCTAACGCATGCATTGTGCGTTAGCCGTTGGCATCACATTATATAATGTGACACTATGATAAAAATAATAAGCACATCGATACATCATTTTGCAACAAGGCGCTCTGGCAAATAACAAGTTAATAACAACACGCTATAACACGTTTCGTGCGTGTATACGTGCGCGAATTTTATCGCCTTCATCCGGCGCTGCCTTATCGCGTTCTTCTTTACCGTTGATTGCATCTGCTTTTTTTCTTTACACGTCATTAACTACCAATGCTCTGGCGCAAACACAAAAAAGTACCTCTTCCTCAGCATTTACTTTTTCTATTCCTGCACAGGATGCAAATGAAGCACTAACAGAGTTAGCAAAGCAGGCGAACACGACACTTCTATTTCCATTCGATTTAGCGAAGCGCGTAAAAACTAACGCACTTGAAGGTGAGTTCACGTTAAATCAAGCCCTTCAACAACTGCTAGAAGGTACCGAGCTTGCTGTTGTAACTGATGAAAGTGGCAAAGTAAGTATTCGCTCCAGAGCGTCATTAATAGCAGATAAGACACCAGAAAAGAAACAAACCAGAACCAATGAAGATAAGAACTTTGGTTTGGAAAAAATAGCGGTGGTTGGTACACGCAGTTCACCACGAAGCGTAGTTGATTCGCCAGTGCCGCTTGACATAATCGACAGTGAATCTCTTGGCTCGCAGGGAAATACTGACGTGCTGTCCATGCTTAGCACTATGGTTCCATCGCTAAATGTCAACGATCAGCCTATAAACGATGCCAGTAGTTTGGTGCGTCCTGCAAATCTTCGCGGTATGTCATCAGATCACACACTGTTGCTATTAAATGGAAAACGTCGCCATCGCTCTGCCGTCATTACGTTCTTAGGTGGAGGATTATCTGACGGCGCTCAAGGGCCAGACATCTCAGTAATTCCTGCCTATGCACTGAAGCAAGTTGAGGTGTTGCGTGATGGCGCGTCTGCGCAATATGGATCAGACGCAATAGCAGGCGTCATTAACTTCGTGCTGAAAGACAACGCAGAAGGCGGCAGTGTTGCGTTAAAAGCTGGTGGTTTCTCAGAAGGTGACGGTGAGCTATTGCAAATTCAAGCCAATAAAGGTTTCACATTAGGTGAAAATGGTTTCTTAAACGCTACCGCTGAATATCGACAGCAGCAGGGGACATCACGTTCTGTGCAGCGTGATGACGCCATTTCACTGACGGCTACTGGTAATACTTTTATTCAGAACCCTTCGCAAATTTGGGGCGCATTGGATGTTGATGAAGACATAAAAATGGCGCTTAACGCTGGGTATACGCTTTCCCCGTCTATAAAACTTTATAGTTTTGCTACCGCTGCTCAACGCGATTTAACAGGGGGCTTTTATTTTAGAAATCCTCAAACTAGGGAAGGGGTTTTTAGTAGAACAAACAATAAGACAGGCGAGCGTAGGCTAATTGTTGCCGACTTAGATGGGTTGGATAACGGTATAGCATGTCCTTCAATTTTGTTATCTGAAAGTAATGTTCTGAACGATCCAAATTACGCGCTGATTGCAGATAACCAAACTGCTTTGGGCAATAACTGTTTTGCTTTCAATGAATGGTTTCCTGGTGGTTTCACGCCACGCTTTGGCGGAACAATTACCGATGGTTCGATAGCCGTTGGCGTAAAGCGAGAGCTGCCTCAAGGCTGGGCAATGGATGCAAGTGCGACAGTAGGGTACAGTGACATTGAGTACCGTATTTCACAAACAGTTAACCCGTCTCTTGGGCCTCTTTCGCCTACCACTTTTTCTCCCGGTGGCGTGTCTCAAGTAGAGCGGACCTTTAATTTAGACTTCACCAAGCTTATTCAAACCGTGTTTGAAGACCCAGTTAGTATTGCCGTTGGCGCTGAGTGGCGAAAAGAAACGTATTTTCAAAAAGCGGGCGATGAAGCGTCGTATATTGCTGGGCCTTATGCCTTGGAGCCCCCGTTAGGGTTGACACAAGGCTTTTCAATTGGATCTAATGGTTTCCCTGGCTATCAGCCGCAGTCTGCAGGGCATTGGAGTCGTAATAACTGGGCGTTGTATGCAGACTTAGAGTTTTATTTAAACGAGGCTTTACAACTAGGTGTGGCAACGCGGGTAGAGCATTTTAGCGATTTTGGCTCAACATTCGATGGAAAGCTTAGTGCGCGTTACAAAATAGATGAAACATTCGCACTTCGAGGGTCTATAAATACCGGTTTTAAAGCGCCAACGGTAGGGCAGAGCAATGTTATTAACGTCACTACGGCTTATGGTGTGAATGGCCTTGAGGATCAAGCAACGCTGCCGCCTACCGACCTTATTTCTGTGCAGCTGGGCGCCACACCGCTTACGCCAGAAGAGTCGGTGAATTTTAGCCTTGGCGCTGTTATGCAAATGAGTGAGCAGTTCTTCGCTACCATTGACTACTTCAATATTCGTTTATCAGACCGTATTAGCACTACATCAGCAATTCCCCTTACTGACAATGATGTTGCAATATTAGTGTCTCAAGGTCGTGCAGACGCCGCAAACTACAATGCAGCAAAATATTTCACTAACGATTTTGATACTAAAACTCAAGGTATTGACGTCGTTGTGAACTATGGCTTTTTGTTGGGCGATTGGAACAACACACTACTACTAGCATACAACTGGACTGATACACAGGTTGAACGGGTAACGCTATATCCGGCGCTGGTGAATAATGAAATACAGTTATTGCCGAATTTGACGAGTGCTCGAATTCGTATGTTAGAAGATAATTTGCCGGCACATAGAGGAAGCCTTACACTTGAACAACGCCGCGATAACTGGTCACTGACTTGGCGATTAAATTACTTCGGTTCTTTTTATGAAGACCATCTCGATGCGTCGGCAGGGATGGATATATTTGGAAGTTCAATAACGACCTTCGATACCCAAATTGCCTGGCAATTTACGCCGACAACACGCTTTACCCTTGGTGGTCAAAACCTGTTTAACACGTTGCCAGATGTAAACCCATTTCAAGGCGAAGTAGGTGCATTGTATCCGCCAACATCACCAAGTGGCATTAACGGAGCATTTTACTATTTAGGGCTAGAACACAGTTTCGAGTAGGCAATTAGGTGCTACGGCGCTTTTCTATTTGATGAGAATCGAAGACTAGTAATAGAGGGATATAATGCTGCGCAGAAGCCGCGAGTGTTAAACTAGCCTACGTTTTTAAAGAGTGATTCGTCAACAATGGTTTGGTCAATGATTTGTTGAGCCATTTGAATGCATTTGCCGCACTGTGAACCCAGCTCAAGATGCTGACGTAACTCACGCATATTACCCACACCGTTTGTTTCCACAGCGGCGCGAATAGTTTTGTCTGTTACCCCGTAACACATACACACAAACATTAAACGTACTCCAAATGAATCTGTAAATGATAATAATTGTTATTCATATAAATGGCAAGTTTCTTTTCAATGAAAATTGAATGGAAAGTATACTTTCAGCAAAACCTACCGTAGATGGATGTAGCAAATAATGTGTTTTTTTCATTAAAATCAAAGCTAGTTTTAATAGGTGTTGTTCAATATTGGTACGATCAGTAAAAAAAGGCATTTTTTGTTGTTGTTATTTTTTATTTAGTACCTATTTCATCAACCAGCATTATTCTAAAAGCATGCTTTAGTGCATTCGTGCGAAACAAGTATGCAAATTATTACAATCCAAAAATAAACGGAGAGACTCATGAGTGTATTAGTAGGCCGTCCAGCGCCAGATTTTACTGCTGCAGCAGTACTAGGTAGTGGTGAGATCGTTGACTCATTCACGCTTAGCGAAGCAATCAAAGGCAAAAAAGCGGTTGTTTTCTTTTATCCACTAGACTTCACTTTTGTATGTCCTTCTGAGCTAATCGCGTTTGATAAGCGCTTTGAAGAGTTCCAGAAGCGTGGCGTTGAAGTTATCGGTGTATCAATTGACTCTCAATTCTCGCACAACGCCTGGAGAAACACGCCAGTAAATCAAGGTGGTATTGGTCCAGTTAAGTACACACTAGTTGCTGACGTTAAACATGAAATCTGCCAGGCGTACGACGTTGAGCACCCAGAAGATGGCGTAGCGTTCCGTGGTTCATTCCTAATTGATGAAGACGGCCTTGTTCGTCACCAAGTTGTTAACGACCTGCCTCTAGGCCGTAACGTTGACGAAATGCTTCGCATGGTTGACGCGCTAGCGTTTAACCAAGAGCACGGTGAAGTTTGCCCTGCAGGTTGGACTGAAGGTAAAGCTGGTATGGATGCGTCACCAGAAGGTGTTGCTAAGTACTTGTCTGAAGAAGCTGACAAACTGTAAGTCACTTTCTAAAAAGATAAAAAACAGCGCCTTTCGGCGCTGTTTTTGTTTATAGGTTTTGTATGTAAGATGCGTTTTTAACGTGTGTCTGCCATTTAATATGCTAGTAATAACTTACATTATAAAAGTTTAGCTTTCTTCTTCGGCCAACGGCCAACCACCAAGCGCTTTGTAGCGATTCACCATGTAACAGAATAATTCAGTTGTTTTCTGCGCATCGTACAACGCACTGTGGGCTTCACTTTGGTCAAAGGCAATACCTGCAGCGCGACAGGCTTTGACAAGCACCGTTTGGCCTAACGCGAGTCCTGCTAAGCTTGTAGTGTCAAATGACACGAATGGGTGAAATGGTGTTCTCTTAATGTTGCATCTATCAATAGCAGCATTGACAAAGCTTTGGTCGAACGTGGCGTTATGAGCAACAATAACCGAGCGTTGACAGTCAGCGTCCTTTTGCGCTTTTCTAATGCCTTTACACAAGGCTTTCATAGCTTCACTTTCTGCAATTGCACCTCGAAGCGCGCAGTGTGGATCTATTCCGTTAAATTCCAATGCCGCCGGCTCTAAATTTGCGCCTTCAAAAGGATCAATGTGATAGTGAAAAGTTTGATCGGGATGTAAATCACCTTGTTCATCCATTTTCACGGTAACCGCAGCAAGCTCTAACAGCGCATCAGTTCCCGCGTTGAAACCAGCGGTTTCTACATCTATAACTACCGGAAAATAGCCTCGAAATCGTTGTGATAAAAGCGGTGGGTTTGAAGACATAAACACTCTTATAAATTTGGTCTGTACGGCGAAGGTGACTATCGAATACGAAGCCAGTAAGATGAATCTCTAATTATCGCAAGTATGGTGGTGAGATACTAGTTTGAATTTGAACATCCTACTTCAACCCATTAAGAACGTTTTAAAGCCGGCGTTTGTTAAAGTTAATATGAAGTAATGGTATTAAACGCTAAACTTTTCTACAGTTCGGGCGATAGTATTACTAATCTAGTGGTTTTCACGCCGGTAGTTTGTTTTCCGTTATCAATGTGAGTTTCTGGTTATGGTGTCGAAGTTAAAATACATTGCGCTTTTAAGTTTAATGGGGTCGTTATCGTCCAACGCCGCCATGCGTCAATACTCGGCTACTATTGAAACCTCGAATTGGATGGTTACAGACAACTCGCGCCTTCAGTGTACCTTAAATCACCCCGTACCTGGTTACGGCGATGCCATGTTTACCAGTGTTGCATCGAAAAAGCTGAACATGGAATTCGAGCTTGATATGCAATTACTTCCCAACAAGTTCGATGTTGCCGCAGTGTACTCAGTTCCTCCTTCATGGATGCCAGGCGTTGCGCCTAAAACCATTGCCGATATGTCTTTGCGTAAGCAGTACAACGGCGACCTTGGTCAAGACGCCGCATGGACAATGCTTTCGGAGTTAGAAAAAGGTTTTTGGCCAACGATTTATTATCAAGACTGGTATAACAAATACGACAAAGTGAGTGTGGCGCTTAATGCAAGCAACTTCACGAGTGTTTATCGAGAATTTGTTCAATGTGTGTCGAATTTACTGCCTTTTAGTTTTGATGACATCTCGTATACCGTTCTTTCTTATCAGAACAATAGTACTGAGCTGTCAAAGTACTCGCAAAAACGATTAACGATGATTGGTGAGTACTTGAAAGAGGACGCTGAGCTTGAGCTTGTCTTGCTGGATGGTTACACCGACAGCTACGGTGGCCGCTACAATAATGAACAGCTTTCTATAAGACGAGCCAACGAGGTGAAAAGTTACTTAACAACACTAGGTGTTCCTCAAGACCGCATTAAGCTTACAGGGCATGGCGAAAAGCGTCATATTGCGCCTAATGACACTCGTGAAAGCAGGGCACAAAACAGACGCGTTGTTGTGCGTTTGTCTAAGTCTTAGCGCTTCATCTCAACACTTTATCTCAACACTACGGCTGAGCATTTCTCCATTTAACAACTGCTGGCGTGTGATCGGTGAATACGCCGTCCACTTTTATCACGTGTTTTAGCGTATCTAAAAGCTGTGCTTGTGTCATACTACCTGGAAGTGCGTCTTGACGGAATGTATATGGGTGGATCGTTAGTGCATTAGCATGAGCGTGTTCTAGCCAGGATGCCGCTTTAACATTGCCTGTATCTAAAGCGGTTTTATCGAATAACTGACCAAGCCAAGGGCCAATGCCATCGGCATATTCAGCAACAGTGTCCATTCCTGTTTTCGAGCGGATCCAATTGTAGTCAGTGTCACTCTCGCCCCATTCATTTTCACCAATTAGCATCACTAATTTCCCCTTATACGCCAATTGGTTACGAATTCGTTTCACTTCGTTAAAATCGAAACACTGCAAAAAGCTATTGCCATCGGGGCTGCTAAAACCATATTCATTAAGCGTATCGATAACTATTGCAGACGCATCAACACCTTCGTCTAAATGGAATTTTGGCGATTTAACTTCCGGATAAACACCGATATTTTTATCTAATTCGCGGTTCAGTTCACGAATAAGCTCAAAATGCTCCTCTAGCGTCGCAATGGTGAAATGTGCAACTTGGCCTTGATAGCGCTTTGCGAAGACTTGTTTTCCGCTTGAATCTGTTCGCTCGTGTACGCGTAATTGCTTTAACTCATTTAGCGTAAAGTCTCTTGCATAAAAGCGGCCGTCATCTCTGTGACGTGTTGGAAAAACATGCTCAACATTGGTAACGGTCTCAAGGTGGATATCGTGCAGCACTACAGGCGTATTGTCTTTTGTGATTACAACATCTTGTTCTATAAAGTCAGGCCCTTGAGCGAAAGCAAGGGCTGTGGATGCAAGAGTATGCTCGGGAAGATATCCGGAAGCACCACGGTGGGCGATAATGGCAAAGTGATTTTGCAAAGCGGTGCTTGCTGGCGAATTATTTTCCTGCGTTGATGAAACTTCGCCTTTAACAGCAGTTGCGTTTACGTTAGTCTCTGCGCCAGCGTTCGTGCTTACGGCAGCGAACGATATAAATCCGCATAACAATGAAGTCGATACTATCGTGCGAAAAGCGAGCCTGCTATTTCTAACTAAGTTCATCAAGCGTATCCTTACTTTGAAAAAATAAAAGGCGGCAATATTGGCCTAGAGCGATTTATTTTGAATGAGTTCAATAGCGTAACCGTCTGGATCTCTAACAAATGCGATGACTGTAGAGCCACCCTTAACCGGCCCCGGCTTACGATATACGTCTGCACCACTTTGCTCTAACTTTTCACAAAAGGTGTAGATATCGTCTACCTCAATGGCAATATGACCGTATGCTGTGCCTTTGTCGTAAGTATTCTCGCCCCAGTTATAAGTAAGCTCTAACACTGTACTGTCAGCCTCATCGCCGTAACCTACAAACGCTAGCGTATATTCGTACTCTTTATTGTCTGATTGGCGAAGCAAACGCATGCCCATAAGCTCAGTATAAAAGTGTAACGACGCGTCCAAATTTTCGACGCGTAACATAGTGTGTAACATTCTCATTGCAAGCTCTCCCTCATTACAAGCCCTCTCTCAATGCGAGCCCTTCGAAATAGATAAAAGTGTGCTAGATGATACGCTCAGTGTATGAATATTTCGAGTCAGGTCAGGGGAAATTAATTGCTGTATTCGCAAGCAGGATGGTTTGCAACAGCATATGAAGCCATTTGGCCGAGAAATATTTGTTGTGATTCAGAAATATCGAAAGAGGTGTCGGGTACGGTGAGTTCAGCCGCATGGCCCGTAATAGTTTCGTAAATAACTAAAGCGGTAAGGAAACTTCCTGCTAATACCGCATGGTTTCCGTCGTTAGCGTGCAGCGTTATCTCTGGGTTTATTGTTAAAGCGTGCTCCCATGCGTAGCCAATCGGTGCCACGCAAGCACCCGTTTGTAGAGCAATATTCTCGTGAATATTGTGGATATAGTCTGTTTCTTGAGGTGCGTTTATCTGCGCCCATTCAGGAAACATAATGGGCAATGCTTTGGCATTCTGCGCGGCCTCGATTAGCGTAAGCGCGCCTGTAATCGGGTATTCAATTTGAAAACTTTGAGAGTACTTTTGCCCTTGAAGCACGACATGAGTCCATTTGCCCGAAGCAACATTATCCAGTGTGCTACTCGAATCTGCATGGTCTATTAAGAAACCACTTGCCGGAATTCGCTCTACCATTATTGATTGGGTTGGCTGATTATTGCGAAGTAAAGTTTCTAATAATGCTGGTAGGCCATTTGCTGCAGTGTGGCTGTTTCCCATCATCAGTACGGCAATGTCAGCTTCAGTTGAAGGAGATGTTGATTCACCTTCGTTGACGGACGACGAAGGTTGCCCTGAGCCGCATGAAGATAGTGTCAACACAGAAACCAATAAAGCAGGCAGTAAATAGAGTCGCATAGATGTCCCTTTCTTTTCTTCCACTGTAAACAGCATGCTGCACTATTGCAAATAAGCGCTAGTGCAAACACAGTGACGTAATCACTACAAATAAAAAAGGCTAAGATTATCAATTTAATCTTAGCCTGTAGCGTTGCCAACTTTTATTATTTACTTGGCTTAAGTGACACATCACTGTCAGCTAGCAAGTATATACTCGCAGCGTATGCAGCAATATTCTGCGCAAGTTCGTCTGGGTCTATTTTGTCTAGCGTATCATCTGGTGTGTGGTGCAAATCAAAATAGTCATGGCCATTTTGATTCAGCCTGATAGTAGGTACACCTTTTGCTGCTAGCGGAATAATGTCAGGGCCGCCACCAACCACATCAGAGCCACCACGCACTATACCAAGTGGAGATAGAATCTTTGCTATTTCATCCACCAACATTGTGGCTTGCGGGTTCACGTTAGATACGATTTGCCAGATGGTTTGTGCGCCAAAATCTGACTCAGTAGCTAACACGTGGTTTTCAAGATTGTTTTCATGTTGCTTGGCATAGGCAAAAGCACCAAGCAAGCCAACTTCTTCAGCACCAAACATAACAACACGGATGGTGCGTTTTGGGCGCTCTGGTAGCGATGCAATAAGTGCCGCTGCTGCAGTGGTAATGGCAATGCCCGCGCCGTCATCTACAGCACCTGTACCTAGGTCCCAACTGTCTAAATGGCCGCCAATCAACACTATTTCTTCTGGTTTCTCGCTGCCTACCAAGTCAAGGATCACGTTACCGCTGTTTACCTCGCCTTTCCACTTCGACTCTGAATGCAGCGACAATGAAATAGGTTTATTTAAATTATGTAAACGACGTAAATGATCGGCATCTGGATTTGATATGGCAATAACAGGAATTTCAGCCCATTTGTCATCATTTGAACTCATCATGCCCGAGTGAGGGAAGCGGTGTGAGTCAGAGCCTACAGAGCGCACAACAAGTGCTTCAGCACCACCACGTTCGGCATGCTGCCAGCCTATTCGACGGCGCATGTTTGCTTGACTATAGCCAGCGCCTGTCTGGCTCTTTACCATGGCGTCGCCATCAACAAACGCCACTTTACCTTTTAGCGCGCCGTCTTTTACTTCTTTAAGTGCGTGAATATCGCGAAAATAAACAATGTCTGCATTAATTTCTTTTTCTGAAGGTGCTGCGCCGCCTAATGCTGTGCCATAAAGCGGTTGCACGTAGGGTGATGTCATTGTGATATGAAGGTGACCTCGGTCCCAAAACGGCATTGAAAACTCTTCAATACTCGCGTTGTCGAAGCCTAGTTCTTTACCTAATGAGACACCCCAATCACGTGCACGTTTCTCGGCCTCTGAACCACCTAGCCTTGGACCTACTTCGGTCGTGAGTGACTCAACAATGCTGTAGCCCAAATCGCTATCTAACGCTTTTTCAATAAGCATTTCGGCGTTTTGTCGTTGCTTGTCTGTAACCAGTGATGTTTTTGCAAAAACGCCAAAACTAGTTGCAGTCATTAATGCACCAATCGCTAGGTGTTTAGCGACAGTATTCAATCGAGACATGTGCTCTCCGTGGATTATGTTTTTAATTTTAGTTGTGAGTATGAGGTTTTACGGGCACATCATAGCCAATTTACTCGGTGCTTTCGAGGCAAACCATATGCTTGAATGGTAGGTTAATCGCAAAAGTAAAGCACGCGCGAAGGGGCGTGCATAAATGGTAGGTACTGAAATTTGTTAGAACGAAAGTATTTACTTTTTGCTGATTGTATTGTGAAAAACTACTTTCGCTTTTTATTTAGTGCAGCTTTTGCTTTTTTCTCTTGCTCTTTAAGTACTTCATTAATGAAGCTTTTGCGTCCGTATTCGCGAGTGATTATGCACTTGTTTAAATCAAACCCTCGTGCGGGACAATATTCTCTACCATAAAAAATAATTTGTAGATGAAGGTCGTTCCATTTTTCACGCGGGAATAAACGTTTTGCGTCGCGTTCTGTTTGCTCTACGCTTTTGCCATTCGACAACCCCCAACGATACATCAGCCTATGTATATGCGTATCAACGGGGAATGCAGGTATGCCGAAACCTTGAGACATGACTACCGATGCAGTTTTATGACCAACGGCAGGCATAGCTTCAAGCGCTGCAAAGTCTGCAGGTACTTCGCCATTGTGTTGTCTAATAATCATATCTGAAAGGTGCCAAATACCTTTAGATTTCATAGGTGATAACCCACAGGGGCGGATAATATCTTGAATTTCTTCAATACTCATTTGTACCATGTCGAACGGATTGTCGGCACGAGCAAACAGCTTCGGCGTTATTTGGTTTACCCGTTCGTCTGTACATTGTGCTGAAAGCAAAACGGCGATAAGCAGCGTGTATGGATCGGTGTGGTCTAACGGTACTGGCACCTCAGGGTAAAGTGATTCCAATATGTTAATTATCGCCTCTACTTTTTCTTGTTTTGAAATAGGCTTAACAAAGGTAGTCATTAATCACGTTCCGAATTTTTGTTTACTGTTTTAACGATGCTTAATACACAACTTATACGTTGGGTTATCGCTTTGAAATACGTTGCAGAATACATGCAAATGTTTAACTTTCCGCGGTTACTCTCACGCGCTCTGCTTTCACTGTGGTCACTTCTGCTTTTTTGGCAAGCTTCGCATCAATTATATTTTTTATGGCAATCAGTAAGCCCATGCCCAAAAATGCACCGGGCGGAAGAATTGCCAGCAAAAATGGTGCGTCGGTCTCAAATAACGTAATAGTCCAGTTTGTTGCAATATCGCCAAATAACCGGTCTGCACCGGCAAACAATGTGCCTGCGCCTAATATTTCACGCATGCCGCCTAACACCACTAATACTGCGGTAAAACCAAGGCCCATCATAACCCCATCGTAAGCTGCAGCCAGAGGCGCGTTCTTCGATGCGAAAGCTTCAGCACGTCCAATAATGGCGCAGTTAGTAACAATAAGCGGAATGAAAATCCCTAGTGCAAGATACAAGTCATAGGTGTAGGCATTCATTAACAGCTGAACAATGGTTACAAATGATGCAATGATCATTACGAAAACAGGAATGCGAATCTCGTTTCTTACTATATTACGAACCAAAGACACGGTGACGTTACTTCCTACTAATACCAGCAATGTTGCAATACCCAAACCTAGTCCGTTAATAAAGGTAGCAGTAACCGCAAGAAGAGGGCATAGGCCCAACAGTTGAACAAGAGCAGGGTTGTTCTTCCAAAGACCTTGTAAAGATAAGTCTCGAAAATCAGTCATTTTGCTCCCCTTCGTTGGTATTAATGGGTTGCTCGTTTGTATCAATAACATCTGTATCAATCACATTTGTGGCCAGTTCTGCGTCGCCTTGTGCACATGCATTAGGTGCGTTGAACAGCTGTGCTTGATTGTCATTAGTGAAAGCAAGCGCTCGTTTTACTGCGCCCACTACAGCGCGAGGAGTAATGGTGGCACCAGTAAACTGATCAAACTCACCGCCGTCTTTTTTCACTTGCCATTGCTTTGTATTGTCGCTGCTAAACGTGCGACCTGTGAATGATTTAATCCAATCACTTATCGCCAATTCTACTTTATCACCAAGACCAGGGGTTTCTTTGTGATCAACTACACGCACGCCAAGCACGGTCATTGACGTATCTACACCAATAACCATATCAATGTTCCCGCTATAGCCATCAGGCGCTGTGGCTTCTAATATCAGCGCGCTGGGTTTACCTTCAAGGCGCGCTCGATAAACTCTGTGTGTAGATTGCTCCCCAAGCTCTGATGCGTCTATAAGTGCACAATCAGCGTATAAGGCATTATCGTGATAGCGTTTTGGTACTACCTCATTAAGCACGCTAAGCAGTTTTTGCTTACGCTGCTGTTCTATTCTTTCTTCTGTGCCAAAAAAAGTCAGTGCGATAAGTGCCGTGGTAACAACGGCAAACGCGCCTAGCATGGTACCGTTTTTAACTAAGCTTTCTTTCATCATTACGAACGGCCTCTCGCTTTACCTTTAACTGTTTTTCCATAAACGCGCGGGCGAGTGTAATAGTCGATAAGTGGCACAGCCATATTCATTATTATGACGGCAAATGCGACGGCGTCTGGGTAAGCGCCAAATGTACGAATAATAACAATCCAAAAACCAATTGCAGCGCCGAAGATAATACGGCCTTTCGGTGTAGTTGAAGCCGACACAGGATCGGTGGCAATAAAAAACGCACCTACAATAACTGCACCGTTGAATAAATGGAAAAGCGGCGATGCATAATAGTCTGCATTTATAAGGTGCATGAGAAGTGCGCAAACAAACACGCTTACAATCATGCTACCTGGAATGTGCCAGCTAATAACTCTTGTTTTTACAAGGAACAAGCCGCCTAGCAAATATGCAAAGCTTACCCAACCCCAGCCTGCACCGACAGCGTCAAAGAAACTTCCTTCAAAAATAGGACTGTTTAAAGATTCACTGTATGTAACACCTTGCGTAAGGTCAGTTTTAAGGGTGTCTAATGGCGTTGCCATTGTTACGCCGTCAGCCACTGTTTTAAGTTGTGTTACATCATATCCGCTGGTGGTGAACCCGGTAAAAATCAGTGACAAAGCGTCAAAGAAAGTGGGTACTACCTCTGCATGTGTTGCAGGTGGAAGCCAAAGGCTCATCGCCGCAGGAAAAGAAATAAGCAGCACAACATAGGCAATCATTGCGGGGTTAAAGATGTTAAACCCTAGACCGCCGTATATTTGTTTCGCTACTGCTATTGCAAAGAAAACGCCGGTTACAGTCATCCACCAAGGTAACGTTGGGGGAATACTAATAGCAATTAATAAGCCTGTTAACACGGCGCTGTAGTCGGTAAGTGTTCGCTCGACAGGCTTATTTCGAAGCGCAAGAATAACGCCTTCGAAAATCAGGGCACTTGTTACAGCAATAAGTGATTGTATAAGTACACCCCAGCCAAAAAAGAATGACTGCGCTAGTATGCCGGGAACCATGGCGTAAATAACCAAGCGCATAACTTGGCCAGTATCGCGCTTAACCCGCTGATGAGGTGAACTAGACAGGCTTAATTTCATTCGGGTTTATTCTCTCTTTCTAACTCTGCTTTTGCTGCTTTTTTTGCTTTTGCTTTGGCAACAGCAGCTGCAATGCGTGCTTTCTTGGCATCTTCAGCATCAGACGTCACAGCAGTTTCGTCTTTAGGCTCGTTGTTTTTAGAAGCAGAGACATTGTCTGTGGCGGTGGTATTGTCGTGGCCAGTAGTTTGTTGTTGTGCTGCTTTTTTCGCTTTTGCTTTGGCAATCGCAGCTGCAATGCGTGCTTTCTTGGCATCATCAGCATCGGGCTTCACAGCACTTTCGTCCTTAGGCTCGTTGCTAAGAGAAGCTGTAGCATTGTCTATGACGTTGGTATTGTCGTCGCCAGACGTTTGTTGTTGTGCGGCTTTTTTCGCTTTTGCTCTGGCGACCGCTGCTGCAATACGTGCTTTTTTCTCGTCATCCGCATTGATGCTTGCAGTACTATCGCCTTCGTTTTTATTATGCTGTGGCTGCGTTTTTTCAGGTGCGTCTGCTTGCTGCGCTGCTTTTTTAGCTTTCGCACGAGCAATAGCAGCGGCAACTTTTGCCTTCTTATCGTCCTGTTCACTAACCTGCCCAGGTGCTGTTGCAGCGTTCGATGTGTCGTTTGTATCAGTAGACGAATTACTCGCAGTAGCTTCAGATTGCTCAGACGATTTCTGAGCTTGAGCGGCTTTCTTAGCCTTTGCTCTAGCAATTGCCGCAGCTACCTGTGCTTTTTTATCATCAGCTGGTGTATTGCTTGTGTCTTGCGCGTTACTGGGTTCTGCGTTTTTGGCTTCCCCTGCATTTGCCTGCATCGCTGCCTTTTTCGCTTTAGCACGTGCAAGTGCGGCAGCTACTTTATCTTTTGCGTCACTCGGTGCCGGACTTGTCTGTTTCTCGCTCGTCGAGGCTTGCTCTTTGGCTTTATTCGCCGCTAGTCGCGCTTCTTTTGCTTTTCTATGTTTTTCTTCACGCTCAAGCTTTTCACGCTCTAGCCTTGCGTTGCGTGCTTCAAACCGCTGTTTCGCTTTTTCGGCTTTATTTTTCTCGTCACGTTGTAAACGAATTTCTGATTTTGCCTGGCGATAATAATGAACAAGTGGAATTTCGCTTGGGCATACATAGGCGCAAGCGCCACACTCAATACAGTCGAACAAGTCATATTCTTCTGCTTTGTCATATTCTTTGGCTTTCGCATGCCAGAACATCTGCTGAGGTAACAATGAGGCAGGGCAAGCATCTGCACATGCGCTGCAGCGTATACATGCGCGTTCTGCGTTATCGTCTACAAGTTCTTTCTTAGCAGGCACCAGTAAACAGTTGGTGGTCTTTACCACTGGAATTGTGGCATCAGACAGCGTAAAGCCCATCATGGGACCACCCATAATAACCTTTGGCGTTTTCTGTTTTTTGGTATTGTATTGCGCTTCTTCAAGCAAATGCGATACAGGCGTACCCAGCATAGCTTTGAAATTACGAGGCTTATCGACAGCTTCTCCTGTAACGGTAACTATGCGTTCTATCAGAGGCTTACCGTGTAGAATGGCGTCAGCAATTGCGTAGCAAGTGCCCACGTTAAACATCATCACGCCTACGTCTGCAGGTAAGCCATTTCGTGGTACCTCGCGCCCAGTAAGCACTTGAATAAGCTGTTTTTCACCGCCCGCAGGGTATTTTGTTTCAACGCTTACTACGCGATATTCTGCTTTGTCCTGGCACGCTATATTAAGTGCTTGTAGCGCCTCAGGCTTATTATCTTCAACGGCTACGATAATGGCTTTGGGTTCGATGAGGTGCGTTAAGATATCTAGGCCTTGTCGAATTTGCCATGCGTGCTCTCGCATCAACCTATCATCTGATGTGATATAGGGTTCGCATTCAATGCCGTTTAATACTAAAAATTCTACCGGCTTCGATGTTGATGTTTTTATGTGAGTTGGAAAGCCCGCGCCGCCCATACCAGAGATACCGGCTTGGCATATTCTTGCTACAAGGTCGCTTTTATCTTGTGCTGTGTAGTTTGTTGTAGGCTCCAGAGCACACCATGTGTCTTTTCCATCTGGCTTGATAGAAATACACATCTCCGTAAGACCGCTAGGGTGGGCAACCACATGCGGCGCAATAGCCACAACTTCGCCGGATGTAGGCGCATGAACTGGCACTGAGAAAGGCGATGAACTTTGCGACAGTATTTGCCCTTTTAAAACATGATCACCCACCTCAACACAACAAACACCATCAGAGCCAATGTGTTGTCGCAATGGAATTACTAATAAAGAAGGAATTGAAGGTGTAGCAATACTCTCTTTATTCGACAGTGATTTTTTATCGTCAGGGTGCACACCGCCAGGGAAAGAATATGTTTTCCCTGCATTTAGGTTCTCAATAATTGAATCAAAACTAGGATACATCACAATTACGACACCATTTTTACGGGAATATCGCCCTTAGGCGAATCTGAGAAGTCCCATTTCCACGTAGACGTAGTTTGGGTAATAGGTACCATATCAATACAGTCGACAGGGCAGGGGTCTACACACAAATCACACCCCGTGCATTCATCAGTAATTACAGTATGCATGTGTTTAGCAGCTCCCAATATAGCGTCAACTGGGCATGCTTGAATGCATTTTGTGCAGCCTATACATTCATCTTCGCGAATGAATGCCACTTTCTTAACGTCTTCTTCGCCATGAGCTGCATCGAGCGGCTTTGGTTCTACGCCCATCAGGTCTGCTAACTTTTTAATTGTTGCTTCACCACCAGGGGGGCACTTATTTATATCGTCACCCTCTGCAATAGCTTCTGCATAAGGTTTGCAGCCAGGATAACCACATTGACCACATTGTGTCTGTGGTAGTACTGCATCAATTTGTTCAACAAGAGGGTCGCCTTCTACTTTAAAGCGAATGCTGGCATAGCCAAGCGCAAGCCCGAACGCTAAAGCAAGGGCACCAATGGCAATTACAGCAAATAATATTGCGCTAGAGATCGTCATTAGAATTTCACCAATCCACTAAAACCCATAAATGCCAACGACATTAAACCGGCAGTAATCATTGCAATGGACGCGCCTTTGAAGGCTACGGGTACATCTGCAGCTGCAAGTCGTTCACGCATTGCTGCAAACAATATGAGAACTAAAGAGAACCCTACCGCAGCGCCAAAGCCATATATTAGGCTTTGCATAAAGTTGTGCTGTTCAGTCAGATTCAATAGAGCTACACCCAAAACGGCACAGTTTGTGGTAATAAGAGGTAGAAATATACCTAATAAACGGTAAAGAGTAGGGCTAGTCTTGTGCACTACCATTTCGGTGAACTGCACTACAACCGCGATAACTAATATGAAGGCAAGCGTTCTTAGGTAGCCAATACCTAAAGGTGCAAGTAAATAAGTTTCAACTAGATAACTAGACGCTGATGCAAGCGTAAGCACAAAGGTTGTCGCCATCGACATACCCATAGCGGTTTCAAGTTTGCTAGATACGCCCATAAAGGGGCATAAGCCAAGAAACTTAACCAGTACAAAATTATTAACCAGTACTGTGCCTATCAATAGCAGTAAAAATTCAGTCATGAATAACGCAATTCCTTCGAGGAATTTTGACGGACTACGCCCGTATTTAAAAAAGAAAAAACCGATGTGGCCTATTATCCCTTTTTAGAACGGGTTTAACAACTTGATTGAATTAGGGTTATTTAATGTCTTTCAATGTGCTTTGGGGATGCAAAAAATAGAGGGTAGGGAGTGAGTGTAGAAGCCAACTAAGTGGCTCCCCCTCCCCGACTCGAACGGGGGACCTGCGGATTAACAGTCCGTCGCTCTAACCAACTGAGCTAAGGGGGAATCGACACCTAAGTTGTTTGCTGAAGTTGGCTCCCCCTC
>Ga0213840_1000444_pt1 | contig 61090 bp, 55 predicted proteins | sample SWPATP22_FD_160132 | JGI IMG/M metagenome (GOLD analysis project Ga0213840, IMG submission 160132) | Coastal seawater microbial communities from Marineland, Florida, United States - SWPA TP2 #2 | ecosystem: Environmental > Aquatic > Marine > Coastal | place: USA: Florida | collected 2016-08-14 | reverse complement strand
GGATTTCCTTGCAGCTGGCCTAATACTGTTTCGCGGTTCACCCTTAGACAAGGTTCCCTCGCTATCCTACTTGGATGACCTTCCGAATCCCCGCTAGCAGGAAGAGACTAGGGTGGAAGGGCCTATGCCGGTTATTAAGCGGCTAGTGCGTAAGTTTCGTCGTTTGCGACTATTTAAATGCGGCTTTTTTAAGAGGCCAACCGCTCCTCTGCATGCACCTCCGGCTTCCTAGATCCTGTCGAATCCTAATCAGCCCCGAGATTGAAGACGGATTATAACATAACTGCAAGCACGTTAAACGTTTCTTTTATAATTTGCTTTCAAAAGATGCATTTATGGGCAATAACCATTAAAGTACGCAGGCGTTAATAAAAGGCTTGTAGTGTAAATGTCTTCAGATTCTGTTTTGTATTCCCCGTATACCTTGCCGTGTGGCGTAACTGTGCGTAACCGCCTAGTTAAAGCTGCTATGGAAGAGAATATGTCTAGTTTGGGCAATGTGCCTGGCGAGTCGTTATTCTCGTTGTACAGGTATTGGGCACATGGCAATTTGGGGATGATTATCACCGGTAACGTGATGGTAGACAAAGAGGCCATGACCGGACCAGGTGGTGTGGCGTTAGATAAAAATACCGACCTCGCGCCCTTTGTTAAATGGGCAAAGATTATGAAGTCGAACGGTGCGCTTGCCATCATGCAAATTAATCACCCTGGACGACAAGTGTTTAAAGCCATTCGAAGCAAAGCCATTGCGCCTTCTGCAGTGCCTATCGATATGGGCAAACACTCTAAATTGTTCGCACAGCCGCGTGAAATGACCTGCCAAGATATTCATCATGTTTGTAAGCGTTTTGTTGAAACTGCAAAGCAAGCTGAAAATGCAGGTTTCGACGGCATAGAAATTCATGCCGCGCATGGATATTTACTTACTCAATTTTTATCGCCTCTAACCAACCAGCGCCAAGACGAGTGGGGTGGGTCGATAATTAATCGCGCACGCCTTCTTATAAACATCGTTAGTCAAATTCGTGCGGTTTGCGCCAATAATTTTATTGTAATGGTAAAGCTAAATTCGGCTGACTTTCAGAAAAACGGATTTTCTTTTGAAGATACGTGCGAAGTGGTGAACAGGCTTGAGGCGCTTGGCGTTGATGTTATCGAGTTATCGGGTGGTAGTTACGAAGCGCCTGCTATGCAAGGCCAAACGAAAGACAACACCACGCTTGCTAGCGAAGCGTATTTTCTAGAATTCGCTAAAGTGCTAGAGAGCAAAACAGACATACCACTTATGACAACAGGCGGTATCAAGCGTGCTGAAGTAGCCGAGCGAGTAATTCAACAGGGATGTGCGCTTGTAGGGTTAGCCAGTGCGCTAGCAATTACTCCAGACTTAGTAAAGAAATGGCAACAACAGTGGTCGTATTCAGGCTCTATTCCACATTGCAGTTGGCGTGATAAATCGTTAGCCAGTTTGGCGAATATGTCTATGGTTCGAAGGCAACTACGTCGCCTAGGCAATAATTTAACAACACTTCGCGACCCATCGCCGTTTTGGAGCCTTGTATTAGATACGCTCCATCGCAGAAAAATGACTAAGCGTGACGTTGGTCAATAAACACTAGGTGCACATAAAAAAACACAGCGTTAAACGCTGTGTTTCATCATTCTTTCCTTCTGGCGCTGCCAGTCTTTATCTTTAAGCGTATCGCGCTTGTCGTGTGCATGTTTACCTTTTGCAAGGTGAATTTCCAATTTTACCCAGCACTTTTTCCAATACATGGACGTGGCAACAATAGAGTAACCTTGGCGGTCACGCGCACCCATCAAACGGTCAATTTCGCGCTTTTTAAGCAATAGCTTTCTAGCGCGCTCAGGCGCTGCTACAACATGGGTAGACGCCTGGTTTAGCGGGCTTATTCTGCAGCCAACCAAATAGGCTTCTGCATTTTGAATAATAATGTACGCATCGGTAATGTTCACTTTACCGGCACGAATACTTTTAATTTCCCACCCCTGAAGCTCTAAACCTGCTTCGAATTTATCTTCTAAGAAATAATCATGACGCGCTTTTTTGTTCTGCGCGATATTTCCCGAGGTGTTTTTGTTGGCTTTATTCTTTTTCATGGCCGCTATTATACTGATTGTGTGAGGAAATGTCTTTATGCGTGTTGCACAAAAATCACTAGTGTGCTTTTAGCTAACATAACGCGTTGTGTATTCATAATGTGGGGTTATTAAGAGTAAAACCGAATACCAGATCAGTAAATTTTCTGTGTTACAATGCTCGACATAGTATTTTTCACCCTGGAATTATAGCGTAATAAATGCCTAGTATTCATAGAAGCGCACTTGTGGCTCACAGTGCAGAAGCCATGTTTAACTTAGTGAATGATGTTGCTTCATACCCAGAATTTTTGCCCGGCTGCACCGACAGCAAAATACTAGATGAATCGGCCGAAAGTATGAAGGCGTCGTTACTAGTCTCAAAGGCAGGCATTAAGCAGTGGTTTACTACCCACAACAAGCTTGTTACTGGCCAGCGCATTGATATGCAGTTGGTTGATGGTCCGTTTCGCTCACTATCTGGAGGTTGGACATTCTCAGCCTTGTCAGAGGATGCATGCAAAATAGAGCTAAATTTGGAATTTGAATTTACAAATAAGCTTGCTGAAATGGCTTTTGGTAAGGTCTTTAATAGTTTAGCAAGTAGTATGGTGGCAGCGTTTACCGACCGCGCAAGGAGCGTATACGCATGAGTAGCAAGCTTATTAATATTGAAGTTGCCTATGCGTTGCCCACTAAGCAAACCATTGTAGATGTGGCATTGAAAGAAGGTACAACAGTACAACAGGCCATTGAAGCGTCTAATATTCTTGAACAGTTTCCAGATATCGATTTAAAAGCTACGAAAGTGGGTGTGTGGAGTCGTGTGGTAAAACTAAACGACACGTTAATTGATGGTGATAGAATAGAAATTTATCGCCCGCTTATTGCCGATCCAAAAGAAATTCGTAAACGCCGTGCTGAAAAAGCAAAGGAAGAAGGGCGTGCTGACAAAGTAACAGGCGGAAAGCCTAATCCGCTTAAAGCGAAGTCATAAAAAAGGCCTCGTTGACGTGGCCTTTTTCAATTCTGTAGTTCGATAATGACGTTTTGCGTCACTGTCTTTGAAACATGCTTACATCTGTATTAAACAGATTTGTCAGATATGCTACCAAGTTCCAGAAATGGTGATGCATCAATATCTTCGGCATCCATCATACTGGCGATACGTTGAACTGTGGCCACCATTTGGCTTTGTTCCCATTCTTTAAGTTGAGAAAAGCGCTCTACAAAATGTTCTTGTAGTGGGCGAGGCGCATCAACAACGGCTTCTTTGCCTTTTTCAGTAAGGAACACGCCCACTTTACGTTTATCTTGCGTGCTTCGAATACGTGTTGCTAAATCTCTCAATTCTAATCGATCGAGAATGTTGGTAATGGTGGCAGGGCTAAGATTTATGTTTTCTGCAATCTCGCGCACCATAATGCCTGGGCGTTCTTCAATGTTTTGCATTACTAAAAGCTGCGGACCCGTAAGGCCCACGTGTTTACTTAACTGCTTGCTGCGTAGGTCCACCGCGCGTATCACACGTCGTAGTGCTACTAATAATTCTTCTTCTTTTCGCATGTTATTTCCAACAAATGCGTAGCGTTAATGCTACTTAAGCAAATGAATAAAATGTTGGTGTTTGTGATAGTGGTCTATCACGTCGTTTATCACCGATATTTTAGACCAACCCATAATATCATAATTCTGACCACCTTCACTGAGGTGTACTTCGGCGCGATAGTACGTTGCCTTTTCGTTCTCGTCTAGCGTTTGTGTTTCACATGGGCCAAATTCAGGCTGTTCAGTCGGCACAGCATACACCGCGTAAATAAAGTCAGGGTCATTGCCCATACTTACTGTCAGCACCAACGCGTCGTTACTGTCATCTACTGACACAGAGAATTGTTGTAACTCGAATTCTTTACCTACTTCTTTTAGCGAAGGCGCAACGACCTTTGTTATATATCGCTTTACTGCTTTTTCATCAGGGAAAGTAACGATATTCTCTAATCGTTCTTTCCAGTTTTTGTCAGCATCGGTGTGCTGAGGCGTACCGGCAAGAACTTGAAGGCTTTCTCGCTTAAAAGCTTCAACACGCAACGCTTTAAGTAAGCCCGAAAGCGCTATTAATAGTACGATGGCAAAAGGTAAAGCTGCTGCTATGGTCATGGTTTGTAACGCACCAAGTCCTCCAGCATATAGCAACACAGAGCTTACAACGCCTACTCCTACGGCCCAATAAACACGTTGCCACAGCGGAGTATCGTTCTTTCCATGTGAGCAAAGCATATCTACAACCATCGCACCCGAGTCGCAAGAAGTGACAAAGAACACAACTACCATAAGTACGGCAATAAAACTCAGAACAGAAGAGAAGGGGAACTGCTCTAAAAATACAAAGAGCGCTACTGCTGTGTCTTCGTTTACCATGGTCGCTAACGCTTGTTGTCCTTGAGTAACAACCTGATCAATAGCGCTGTTACCAAACACCGTCATCCAAAACAAAGTGAAGGCACTGGGTATTAGCAATACTCCAAGTATGAATTCACGAATTGTGCGTCCGTATGAAATGCGCGCGATAAAGATACCAACAAACGGCGCCCATGCTAACCACCAGCCCCAATAGAAAATGGTCCAGCCACCAATCCAATCTGTTTTTTCGTAAGCAAAAAGGTTGAAGGTATTTCGTACAATATCAGACAAATAAGCGCCTGTGTTCTGCATAAACGCTTGCAGAAGAAAAACCGTTGGGCCCAGCACTAGCACAATTAAAAGTAGCAAAACCGCTAAAACCATATTGGTTTCTGATAAACGACGTATTCCCTTCTCAAGACCTGTTGTAACCGACACCACCGCAAGGCCTACAACACAAGCCATAATAATAATTTGAACGGTAGTATTAGAGGGTAAATCAAAAAGGTAATTAAACCCGGCGTTGACCTGCGCAGCGCCCAGTCCCAACGATGTTGAGACACCAAAAACGGTGCTGGTAACAGCAAAAATATCAACAACATGGCCCAGCCAGCCATATATTCTATCGCCTATTAACGGATAGAGTGCCGAGCGTAAAGTGAGAGGAAGGTTATGCCTATATGAGAAGTACGCGAGTATGAGTGCCACTATGGCGTATATTCCCCATGCGTGAACACCCCAATGAAAAAACGTTGTTTTCATTGCTTCTCGTACGGCATCTATGCTGCCAGCTTCGGCGGTTGGCGGCGCGAGATAATGCATTAAGGGTTCAGCAACACCAAAAAACATAAGTCCAATGCCCATACCAGCAGCGAACAGCATACTAAGCCAAGTAGTAAACGAAAATTCAGGCGTTGCGTGATCTGGTCCTAGCTTAATCTCTCCATAACGCGATACGCCCAAAAAGATGACAAACAAAACAATAATTGCCACTGTGAGCACATAAAACCAGCTACCGTTTGTCACAATTGTGCTTTGAAGCTGCTTAAACAAACTGTCGGCAAGCTGCGGCGCGCTAACTGCAAAAATCAGTAAAAGCAGTATTAATGCAGACGATGTATAAAACACTGGTGCGTTAAGTGGTGATGAATTTTGTTTCTCAATCACGCAGTAGTAATCCTTAAGCCATCTTTAGAATAGTAATTTATACGCACAAATATACAGCAAGGCGCATTAATTATAAATATCAGATGAAATGATTAGATTAGTATTTAAAAATAGCGTAATGGTTGGTTGTTTATTGTGCTTAAAATCCTGTTTTGTATTGTTAATGCGTTATTTTATTTGGCTAAAGCAAGACAAAAGTATAATTATTAACCGTTTGAGTAGAAATTATTATGTGATGGTGTATCGTTATATATGATCTTTTCGATATATGTTCGAAGTAAACATAATCCGAAGAATAAAACCTTATCAAGGAAACACACAACCATGCGAAAAACACAGCTTAGTTGTGCCATTGTCGCTGCATTGGCATCTACTTCACTGGCTGCGCAAGAATCAGAAGCGCCAGCTAAACTCGAAACTATCGAAGTAACCGCAACTAAACGCACAGAATCTATACAAGATGTGCCAGTTGCTGTTTCAGCACTAAACGGTAAAGCGTTGGAAAACCTAGGTATCGATAACTTCCAAGATTACGTAGAGTTTCTTCCTAACGTCGTATTCCAAGGTACAGGCCCAGGTCAAAACGAAATCTATATCCGCGGTGCTGCTACTACGCAGTCAAATATCATGCTGTCTTCCGTTCAGGCATTGCAGCCATCAGTAGCGTTCTACTTAGATGAAATGCCGGTGTCTATGGCGGGTCGTAACCTGGACGTTTATGCTACCGACGTTCAGCGTGTAGAAGTGTTGCCCGGACCTCAAGGCACCTTATTTGGTGCAAGCTCTCAGGCAGGTACCATTCGCTTAATTACGAACAAGCCGCAGCATGATGTATTCTCAGCCGGTTTTGATACCAATATCGCGTTTACCAAAGACGGTGAAATGAGTAACGCAGTAGAAGCGTATTTCAACATGCCGCTAAGCGATGACTTAGCGGTTCGCGTGGCGGCTTATAACGATAAACAAGGTGGCTGGATAGACAACGTTAGAAATGTGCCGGGTGAGGGTGGCTACATTGGTAGCGCGGTAGTTATCGACCGTATTTCTGGCGGCCCGCTAGCTGATCCAGTTGGAATGGATGCAAATCGCATTACAAATCCAAATATTAGTTCGAAATCTGAAGCGGCAGTGGTTTCGCCACAAAATGATGCACTGGTTGAAGAAGATTTTAATGATGCAACCTACACAGGTGCACGCTTCGGGTTGTCTTACATCATCAATGAAGATTGGGATTTACTTGTTCAACATACGCAGCAAACCCTAGATACTGAAGGTGTATTTGCATACGACCCAACCATTGATGGCGAAACATCGGCGTTACGTTTCCAGCCTGACGAGAATAAAGATGAGTTTGGTTTAACAACGTGGACACTTGAAGGTCGTTTAGAAAAGCTAGACATAGTTTACACTGGTGGCTATCTAGACCGTGAAATTGATACCTTGGCTGATTATACCGGCTACACAAACGGCGGTTTGTTTTCTGCGTATTATGTGTGTAACCACTATGATACGCCGGACAATGCTGCAGATGAGCGTTGTTTAGACCCAACTAAATTCTACAAAGAAGACACGTCTTCTACGCGTACAACTCACGAATTACGCTTCAACACTACCATGGATACACCATGGCGCATTACTGCTGGCCTTTTCTATGACGAGCAGGAAGTGGCTACTGTGGGTCAGTTTAAAATTGCTAACACGGAAATGACTACGTTCGGTTTTGATAACCTTCAACGTACGCTTGTGGGTAATGAAGGCATTAACAGCGATGGCGGCCCTTTCCCATCAGAAGTGAGCTTCATTAATGATATTACACATACTATCGAGCAAATTGCCGTGTTCGGTCAGTTAGAGTACGACATTACTGACACTATCACTGCAAGCATTGGTGCTCGTTGGTATGAAATTGACGATATTTATGTAGGTTCAACGTCAACGGTTGATGTAACTCGCCGAATAAGAGCGTTTGGTACGTTAGATCCTGACGAACTTGCAGCAGTTGGTCTAGACCCTATTGCAGTGAACGCCGCAATCGACAGTGGGCAGCTAGAAGTTGACCTGCTTGATGATAATGGCGTACTAACGGTAGACGACACTATCTTCAAATACTCCATTGACTGGAAAGTAAATGACGATGTGTTGTTATTTGCAAACTACTCAGAAGGTTTCCGTCCACCTGTAACAAACCGCGTAGGTGGTGGCTTGGCAACAAACCAGTCGGGCAAATTTGAAAACTTCCGAATTCCGGTTTATTCAACAACCGATACATTGGATAACTATGAATTGGGCCTTAAAGGTGATTTCTTTGACGGGCAGTTCCGCGTTAATGCAACGGCTTACTATTCAGAGATTGAAGAGCTACAAACGTCGCGCTTCGACCCTACCAATATCTCATTTTTGGTATTTACCGACAACGTGGGTGATGCCGAGATTAAAGGTATCGACGCTGATATGACTTGGCTTGCAACCGATGACTTAGTCATTAACGCTGCATTTAGTATCTTAGACACTGAGCTAACACGTATTAATGAAGAGCTTGAAGGCATTGCGGCAGGGGTTGGTTCTGAACTACCTTATAGCGCGAAATTCTCAGGCAACATTAATGCGCGATACTTCTTCGAATTAGAGGGCGATAAGCGCGGTTATGTTAACGGATCTGTTTCTTATACCGGTGACCGCTTCGCAGGCATGATCATGGATGCTTACGTAATGGAAGATGCTACTGCATTGGTTTACGGGCGTACCTCGGGTCTTAAAATTGAAGAAGAAGCATCAGTTTACGAAGGCGTCACGTATACCGATTCAAACGGTGAAGTGTTTAGAGGTGGCAGATACGTACAAGAGTCTTACGTACTTGCAAACCTTGCTGTTGGTGTAACCAACGATGTGTGGAAAGCTGAGCTATATATTGATAATGTATTTGACGAGCGCGCTACATTAAACATTGATACTCAGCAATTTACACCAAAAGTGGTAACTAACAGACCACGTACTATTGGCTTGCGCTTCTCGTACGATTACTACTAAGTTGCCTTACTGCTTAGCGCTAGCGAATTTAACGCAGGCATAGCCTAAGTAAGGTGTGAAAGTAAAACAATGAAGTAATAAATTAAAACGGCGAACTCATCGAGTTTGCCGTTTTTTTTCGCACTTTGACTATCTATTAAAATAATCTAGAACAACGCTAAATGAATTTGAATCAACAAGAACAGCTTCAATCCATTAAAAAGTTGCTTATGCAGTCTCAGCATCAGGCAGTTATAGTGGAAACTACGCAATTACTTGAAAAGGCAGGCCAAGGTAACAGTACGTTGTCTGCAGATGTACAAAAAGAGTTGTTGTATCTAAAGGCGGTAGCATGTCGACTTTTACAAAATTTTACCGCCGCCACTGAAGTGTTGAACCACCTTTTGCAGCTTTTCCCTGATTATGCTCGAGCTTATCAAGAGTTGGGATATTGTTACTTAAATACAAATAAGCAAAAAGCAGCACACAGCTTCTATCAGGCTACGCGGTTCAATCCGGCGCTATTGTCCGCATGGCTGCAGCTAGAAAAAGTGTATAAAACTGATAAGCAGCACCAAGCGTTGGCACTTTGCCAACAACAGATTGCCTTCCTGCAAAGTTTACCCAAGCCGCTTTTAGGCGCAACAGACCTAATGCACGAAGGGCAACTGCACAAAGCTGAGCAAATATGTAGGCGTTTTCTAATCGAGAATAAACATCACGCAGAAGCTATGATGCTGTTAGCTGAAATTGGTGTTCAGCTAAAAGTATACAGCGACGCTGAGTTCTTACTAGAAAGTTGTTGTGAGCTTTACCCTGACAATGACAGAGCAAGTGCTGCCTACCAAAGCTTATTGTCTAAGCTAGGCAAATTCCCTGATGCAGCGGCAGTGGCGCAGCGCCGGTTAGCTCAATCGCCCGACAGTTTCACCGTGAAAGTAGGACTTGCTCATGCGTTAGTAGGTGTAGGGGATATCGATAAAGCGGTGGCTATATATCGCGAACTGCTTGAAGACAATAAAGACAGACCAGCGGTTTGGGTTGCACTAGGGCACGCACTCAAAGCTAAAGGCGATACCGCTGAAGCTGTTGCAAGCTATGAACGAGCAACCCAGTTCGCAGCAGACTTTGGTGATGCTTATTGGAGTTTGGCGAATACCAAAACATACAAATTCGACAGTGTGTGGTTATCACGCATGCAAGATGAAGTAACTAAACCGGAAACAAAGCTTGAAGATAAAATACATCTACATTTTGCGTTAGGCAAAGGGTTTGAAGATAGCGGCGAATATGAGTACGCGTTTTCTCACTATGAACAAGGCAATGCGTTAAAAAAGCGCACACTTCAATTTGACATAGCGCGCACAGAGGCTGCGCTTGAAGCACAACAAAAAGCGTTCTCTGAAAGTGATTTTAATCCTGAGGCAGGCTATTCATCGCCAGACCCTATCTTTATTGTTGGACTACCTCGGGCAGGCTCAACGCTGTTAGAGCAAATCTTAGCGTCGCACTCGAAGGTAGACGGCACCATGGAGCTTCACGATATCCTGGGTATTGCTTCATCGTTAAGTCACCAGAACACACCATATCCGTTCAACGTAAATGCGTTAGCGGATGATGCCTTATCAACCCTTGGCCAACGTTATATAGAGCAAACAAAGGCTTACAGAAAAGGTGCGCCATTTTTCATAGATAAAATGCCAAATAATTTTATTCACGTTGGTCTAATTAAAAAAATATTACCCAATGCAAAAATTATTGATGCAAGACGACATCCTATGGATTGTTGCTTTAGTGGCTACAAGCAGCTTTTTGGTGAGGGTCAAGAGTTTAGCTATGGGCTAGATGATATTGGCCGTTATTACAAAGCTTACGAAAAACTAATGGCTCATTGGCACAGCGTATTACCCGGCCAAGTTTTAACCGTGCAGCACGAAGATGTGCTTAATGACTTGGAAGGTCAAGTGAAGCGCATTCTTGCTTTCTGCAAACTTGAGTTTGAAGAAGCGTGTTTACAATTCCATAAAACAAAGCGGGTAATTAAAACACCCAGCTCAGAGCAAGTAAGACAGCCCATTTATAAGACGGGTATGCAACAGTGGAAACCATTCGAAGAAAATTTAGATGCGCTAAAAACTGCACTTGGGCATAATTAATAATCGGTTTAGTATTTAAAAAGAAATACGCGTAAATCATGCATAGCCTGAAAGCTAGATATAAGCGTATACTTAACTGTTGTTCGAAGTGCCAAATAAAGAAGGATGTTCGTGTACAAGGTTAAAAAGCAATGGGTAAGCTTGGTGTTTATTTGCTTTTCGTCAGTCGCCTTGGCTGATGATATTAAAGATATTTGTAACCTTGACCCTCTCACTTGTTTATCTGAGACAGTGCATCGGCAGCAATCACATCAAGCGGGTTCTCTTGAGTGGTGGGCGCTAGAAGAACTGCGATTAGAGTCATTATTTGAACTGCAAAAAAATGATGAGCTTTATGCAGCAGTAAGGCCATGGGTCGGAAATGCCTCTGTACCTGCTGAATACGAGCCTGTGATACAGTTGTTCTTAGGAAAATGGCTCAGAGCCAGCGAAAGAGCCGACGAGTCGAAAGTGGCATTGAATAAGGCCTTGTCGGGCTTTCAACAACAGTACGCTGCAATGCCTTCTCAACAAAGTGGCATTCGTGTCTTAAATCTATTGGTGGTTTTAGATAAGTTTGACGAAGCTTCGGCTTTTGCAAATGAACTTGAGCAAGAGAACTTCGATGCTCCAATATTTTATCGTGAAATGTTTGCCGAACTTGGACATGTTGCGCATCGCCGCAATGCGTTAGCGCTTCACATTGAATATCGCCTAAAGTCTCTGCTGTGGGCTAAAAAGGTGCCTGATTTGCAACAGCAAGCAATAGCCCACGGTAATTATGGCGTTGCGCTTCGTGAAAGCCAGAAATTCATCATGGCTGAAGCAGCGTTTTTAGACGGTTTAAAGTGTGCAGAGCAAGCGAAAGATGTTGCGCAGGTGAATGCTATTCGTTTAAGAATTGCTGAAGTGGCTAAGCTTCAAAATAATACTGCTAAGTCTAAGCAATGGTTAAATAAAGTAGTACTTAGTGAATTACCTGCAGTGCAAATTCGATATTACAGGAAGCTAGCTGACGAGTTAGTACTGTAAACGATAAATAAAGTTAGCAATTACCAATCAAGGATTGGCCTACCTGTGAAACAGGCCAATCAAACTACGCTAAAAATATTGTCCGCAAAACTAATACTTTCTTCTTTTCAGCCCGGTCTCGGCTAGTATCTTTGCCGATATTTCTTCAATTGAATACTTGGTACTGTTTAAAAAAGGTATCTTTTCTTTGCGGTACAAATTCTCAACTTCGCGAAGCTCCATACGACACTGCGGAAGCGAAGCATACTTACTGTTTGCTCGTCTTTCTGAGCGAATTTGATGAAGACGGTCTGCCGCGATAGTGAGACCGAAAAGTTTGTGTTTGAATCGGCGCAGCGCAGGAGGCAGCTTCAACATGTCGCCCATATCTTCCTCGGTAAAAGGATAATTAGCCGCTTTAATACCGTATTGTAATGCTAGGTATAGGCTTGTTGGCGTTTTACCAGAGCGAGAAACACCGGTAAGTATAATATCGGCCTCGTCATAGTCTTTAAGGTTTGAGCCATCGTCATTTGCAAGCGCGTAATTCACTGCCTCAATTCGAATATCATAAGTTGTTTCATGAATGCTGTGAGTGCGATGTTTTTCAGGTTTAGAGGGCACACCAAGCACTTTTTCTAACGGTGCAACAAATTGATCGAGGAAATTGTAATTTATACCCACTGATTTTGAGATGATTTTGCGAATATCTACATTCACAATTGTATAAAAAACGAGCGGCCTTTCTCCTGTGTCTTGAAAACTTTCAGAAATTTGCTCTAAAACTCTGTGAGCTTGTTCCTCAGTTTCAACAAAAGGAATGGTGTTGTGATTGAAAGAAACGGGGAAAAGTGAAAGTAGGGCGTGGCCAAACACCTCTGCTGTAATGGCTGTACCATCTGAAATATAAAAAGCTGTGCGCACAACATATCCTTAACATTGTTGTAATTTAATTACAAAAGTAATTAAGAGTTTACATTCTGATTTCCCCCATTCTAAGATGATTTTGTCGAAAAGCTATACGGTTCTTGTGATTGTCAGCAATTAGCTATGCTTAGCTGTCAAACGTAATGGACAACGCTGAAAGGTAATTTTGCCTTTAACGACACAATTTTTTAGTAGTTTCAGAATACAAAAACGCAATTTGAAACTAACCTCATACCCTACACAAGAGAAAAGCTGGAGGCTTGGGCTGTGCAAGAATACGTACTGTGGTATCAAGAACTGGGCATGCATGATGTGGGTCGCGTAGGCGGCAAAAATGCATCATTAGGCGAGATGATTTCAAACCTGGCAAATGCCGGCGTACAGGTGCCAGGCGGCTTTGCAACTACCGCCGAAGCGTTTAACGAGTTTTTAGAGCAAAGTGGCCTAGAAGCGCGAATCCACGAAGTATTAGATTCTTTAGACGTAGATGACGTAAACGCGTTAACTGAAGCAGGCAAAAACATACGCCAGTGGATCATCGATACGCCATTCCAGCCTCAATTAGAAGATGCTATTAAAGATGCATTCGTGAAACTTCAAGGTGACGCAGGCGAAGAAGCGTCGTTTGCGGTTCGCTCATCGGCGACAGCAGAAGACATGCCTGATGCCTCATTTGCAGGACAACAAGAAACGTTTCTTAACGTGAAAGGCTACGACGCGGTGCTTGTTGCTATTAAACATGTCTTCGCGTCATTGTTTAACGACCGCGCTATTTCTTATCGCGTACACCAAGGTTACGACCACAAAGGCGTAGCACTTTCTGCTGGTATTCAACGCATGGTTCGAAGCGACATTGCATCTTCAGGTGTAATGTTTACCATCGATACCGAATCTGGTTTTGAAGACGTTGTGTTTATCACAAGTTCTTACGGTCTCGGTGAAATGGTAGTACAAGGTGCGGTAAACCCCGACGAGTTTTACGTTCACAAGCCAACACTAGATAAAGGCCTTCCTGCTATCGTTCGCCGTAACTTAGGTAGCAAGCTTACTAAGATGATTTACTCTGACGATGAATCACACGGCAAGCAAGTGTCAATTGTTGATATTGACGCGCAAGACAGCAAAACATTCTCTCTTTCAGACGATGAAGTGCAAGAGTTAGCAAAGCAGGCTCAAATTATTGAAAACCACTACAAGCGTCCTATGGACATTGAGTGGGCAAAAGACGGTGCAGACGGCAAGCTGTATATTGTGCAGGCGCGCCCTGAAACAGTACGCAGCCGTGAAGACTCTCAAAGTATTGAACGTTTCCAATTGAAAGGTCAGAGCAACATTATTGTTGAAGGCCGTGCAATTGGGCACAAAATTGGCGCTGGTGTAGCAAAGGTGCTTGAGTCTATTGAAGAGATGGACAAAATTCAAGCTGGCGATGTGTTGGTTACCGACATGACCGACCCAGACTGGGAACCGATTATGAAAAAGGCATCTGCGATTGTAACCAATCGTGGTGGCCGTACATGTCACGCGGCTATAATTGCTCGTGAACTCGGTATTCCTGCGGTAGTAGGCTGTGGTAACGCAACGGATACTATTAACACTGGCGACAAAATTACGGTTTCATGTGCTGAAGGCGACACCGGTTACATTTACGGTGACGAACTTGAGTTCGACGTTGTAACATCTCGCATCGATTCAATGCCTGATTTACCGCTTAGGGTGATGATGAACGTGGGTAACCCAGATCGCGCGTTCGACTTTGCGCGTTTGCCAAACGCAGGTGTTGGCCTGGCTCGTCTAGAGTTCATTATCAACCGCATGATTGGTGTGCACCCTAAAGCGTTGCTTAATTTCGATAGTCAACCTGAAGAGTTGAAAGAAGAAATTAGCGATATGATTGCAGGTTACGCATCGCCTACCGAGTACTACATTGAAAAATTAGTAGAAGGTATTTCTACTATTGGCGCTGCATTCTCACCAGAGAAGGTAATTGTTCGCATGTCTGACTTTAAGTCGAACGAATACTTTAACCTTGTTGGTGGCTACCAGTACGAGCCAGATGAAGAAAACCCAATGTTGGGTTTCCGTGGTGCAAGCCGTTATATTTCTGAAGACTTCCGCGATTGTTTCGCACTTGAGTGTGAAGCCATTAAGCGTGTTCGTAACAAGATGGGCTTAACCAACGTTGAAATCATGATCCCATTTGTACGCACACTTGAAGAAGGCCGCAAGGTCATTGAACTGCTGGAAGAGCAGGGACTTAAGAAAGGCGAGAATGGCCTTCGCATTATCATGATGTGCGAGCTACCTTCAAATGCGCTTCTAGCTGATCAGTTCTTAGACATTTTTGATGGATTCTCTATTGGTTCAAACGACCTTACACAGCTTACATTAGGTTTAGACAGAGACAGTGGCTTAATCGCGCATTTGTTTGACGAACGTGATGAAGCAGTAAAAGCATTACTTTCTTTGGCTATTCAAGCTGCGAAGAAACGTGGCAAATACGTAGGTATTTGTGGACAAGGTCCATCTGACCATGAAGATTTTGCAGCATGGTTGGTAGCCGAAGGTATTGACTCAGTTTCACTTAACCCAGATACAGTGGTTGAAACTTGGTTATACCTTGCTGAGAAGCACGGCTAACACGTTTTACCAATTACACTACTTATAAAAGGGACCTTCTAAGGTCCCTTTTTCATTTTATTTGAAATAAAATTACATTTCTCTTTTTGTGGTCTTAGTCCGCTTCTTTTCTGTTTTTATTTCTTTTGCGCTATATTTTTATTGGGCTGTAAGGGGGTTGGCTTAAAAAATAAACACTCTTTATGCTAATTATTAGATGACTTTCCGTTGTCAAAAATGTAATATTACAGGCGTGGTTACAGTTTTGGTTTTTTCCACTTTGTAACCGTGAAAAGAGAAGAATTTAATACCATCCATAACAAACTAGCAGCGTGGTTAAAGATATGGCACATACAGAAAGCAATGGTTTAGTAAACCCAACTGATGAATATCAAGTTCAACAGCGCACAGTAGCCGAGCAGCTAGCTGATGCACAGAAAGAAATTGATGAGCTTAAAATGCAGTTGTTATGGTTAGAGCGCGCCTACGAATAACAGCGCTTGAAAGCGGTATAATTGAAAAGGGCTAGCGCGTGCTAGCCCTTTTTCGTTATGCCTTCAGCTGAGAGCCAATAGGCAGCTGTCTTATGCGTTTTCCACACGCCGCGAATATTGCGTTACATAAAGCTGGTGCATAAACCGGGGTTGCAGGCTCACCAACACCTGCGGGAGGTGCATCGCTCTGTACTACTTCAACTTCAATATCTAGCGGTGAGTCACTCATGCGTGGAACACGATAGTTGTGGAAGTTACTTTGCTGAACTCTTCCTTTATCAAAGGTGATCCCTTCGCTGATGGCTGTGGTGATGCCATACACAGAGCCGCCTTGAGTTTGGTTTTTCACTGTATCAGTATTTACTACCGTACCTGCGTCAATGGCAACCCAAGACTTTATAACTTTCAGATCGCCAGCATCCGACACTTCAACTTCTACTACCGTAGCTACATAGGTTAAGAAGCTCCTGTGTGCTGCAATGCCCAATCCACGGCCTTTTGGAACTTTGCGTCCCCAACCCGCCATATCAGCCGCTTTTTCAATAACATGGCGTAAACGACTGGTGTCCAGAGGGTAAACCGCTTTGTCGCCCCAGTAGTTCATGTACTCAGCATCTTGCTTGGTAACGTCAATTATTCGGTCAGGACCAATGGCTTCTAGCAGGTAATCTTTACTGTCTTTTCCTGCCTTATGAGCGGCTTCATTAATAAAAGACTGCACAGCAAATGCGTGAAAGATATTTGAAACCGAACGCATCCAGCCTATACGAGCTTTTGCCGGCGCTTCGCCTCGCTCTAGTTTCATATTAGGCGTTAAAATAGGGTTGTCTGTAAAGCCTAAGTCTAATTCAAAGCTAAAGGGTGCATTGGCGCCTTCCTGAAAGGTTGATGCAATGGGCGAAAACGCCGTTCTATGGAGATAGGCATCAATTTTACCGTCATCGTCTAGCGCTGCCTCAACATGCTGTGCTGAAACAGCGTGGTAGAAGCCATGCTGGATGTCGTCTTCTCGTGTCCATTGAACGCGTATGGCTTTTCCTGTTTTCATGGATAAATAGGCAGCTTCGGCAGAGAAGTCTGGCTTCGATTTACGACCGAAGGCGCCGCCGAGCATAGTTACATGCACGTTAATCTTCTCTTTTTCCATGCCAACCATTGCACCTACCGTTTCCATATCGGCTTGTGGGTTTTGCGTTGCTGCCCATACATCTACATGGTCTTTATAATACATCGCGGTGGCACACGGAGGCTCCATAGGCGCTTGAGTAAGGTGCGGCATATAGTAGTCTGCAATTAACTTATCGCTGGCAGATGCCAATACGCTCATTGCATCACCTTTTTCACGCACATGGGCTTGAGGGGCGTTTACGGTGTTTAGCAAAGACGCTTTGAATGCATCTGAGTTGTAATCAGCATTCGCACCGTCGTTCCATTGCACGTTAAGTGCTTTGCGGCCTTGCCATGCTGACCATGTGTTTTTTGCAATTACCGCTACACCACCTTTGGGTTGGAACTGCGGTGCACCTTTAGGAGCCGGAATTTCGATAACGTCCACTACACCTGGCATCGCTTTTACGCTATCTGCATCAAACGATTTCACTGTGCCGCCCACCACTGGAGGTCGCTCAATTATTGCGACAAGCGCGCTAGGCTCTCTTACGTCGGCGGCAAAGGTGGCTTTACCCGTAACGATGTCGTTCAGGTCGATGTGCGCCATACCGGTGTTTATATATCGCCATTCTTGACGGCTTTTAAGTGTTAGTTTTTCTGGTTCTGGTGGCGTAATGTTTAATGCATCATCAATTAAGTCTTTATAGGCAATAACTTTGCCTGATGTATGGGTAACTTGATGTTGCTCTGCTACACAGGTACTAGGTTCAACACCCCAGCGGTTCGCGGCTGCGTGTTGCATCATATAGCGCACGCTGGCACCCATCTCGCGTAGGCGTTGCATGTTAAATCGAATACTGCGCGACCCATCGGTATTTTGGTCGCCGTATTTAGGGTCGCCTTTGCCTTGGATAACGATAATGTTATCCCACTTGGCTTCCATTTCGTCTGCAACTATTTGCGCTATGGCAGTACGAATTTGCTGTCCCATTTCTGAGCGATGACACGTAATTTCAACCATGCCATCAGGACGTAATGCAATAAATAAATTCGCACGTTTGGCGTCTTCTGCAGGTTTTGCAAGTACACCCGCCATTGCGCGCGGTGCACCGCCCACGAAGTAAGTGCCTAGAACAAGTGCGCCAGCCGCAGCTGTAGACTTTAAAAAGCTTCGACGGTTCATGTCGAAATAAGTATTCTTGCTCATGCTTCTTCTCCCATCGTTTTAGGGTTGAAGATATTCACGCCTGCTGATGCGGCCATAGATTTCGATGCACTTTTGATGGCTTTGTGAATTCGGGGATAGGTACCACAACGACAAATATTGCCCGACATGTTCTGTACAATTTCATCATCAGTTGGCGTTGGGTTGGTCGCCAGCAAACTCGCTGCTTGCATAATTTGCCCACATTGACAGAATCCGCATTGTGGCACTTTGTGTTCTACCCACGCCTGCTGAACTGGGTGGCTGCCGTCTTCACTAAGCCCTTCAATAGTTGTGATTTTTCTATTTGCAACAGCGGAAACAGGCAGAACACATGAACGCTGAGCCATGCCGTCTATGTGCACTGTGCAGGCGCCGCATTGTGCCATGCCGCACCCAAACTTTGGCCCTGTTAAATTAAGTTCGTCGCGCAGATACCACAGTACTGGCGTTGACGGATCGCCTTCAAATTCATGTTTCTTGCCGTTAACGGTAAACGTAATCATGGTCTTGTCTCCATATGTAAACCGCACCTATGCTCTACCCAAGCCTACGTTAAACAACGAAGAACATAGCGAAGCGATTACATTGCCTGATTGATAGTACTTTTTTCGGAAGGGCTATATTGATTTTATTGTTAGCCATACTTTTTCTACGGTAACACGCTGGTGCAACTAAGGTATAGACTTTAGATTAAGCGCTTGGCTGATGCGACAAAATGGCCCAGATTTTAGTGAGAAAACACATTGAATAAAAAGAAAGAGAGAAAGAGAATAAGAGAGTAAACAAGCAAACAGGCGTATGGGAGAAACAGCAAGCGGTAGAGTTAAGTAAAAATCGACCGCAGGTGTAAGCAGAAAAGGTCAGTGGAAAGCGACTTTATTGATTGGGTATAAAAATAAGGTGTAAAAAGGCGCTTTGGTTTAAGCAGACGAAGATAGCCTGCTTATCTTAGCTTTCTTTGGAGCAAAAATCTGTCAAGTTTACGCGCACCTAAGGTCATCGAACGTTGACTGTGCTTAAGCCAACCGCGCGCTCTAGGCCAATCGTAGCTAAGCATTACCAATCCGCCTATCACCAACAAGATAGAGCCGGGCAGCAATGTAAGAACAATGCCGCTAATGAAAAGTAGCGCACCTAATGTCAGTCTTAAAATTTTCATTTTTCATTCTCTCTTAGCTTCGCCCTAACAAACACAGCAGGCCTTTGCTTCATTAATAATGATGCAAACTTGCCAGATTGCCAATGACTAAAATGTAAATGTTTGTCTATTTCGCGGGTAAATTCGGCGTTACCTATCTAATTTGAACAAAATATCAGCGTTCAATAAGAGTAAACGAGGGATATAGCTGTTTGATATGGAAAGCGCGCTCGAAATACAGTACAACATGAAGATGTGTTTTGGAATCGCATGTATAAAACGTCACTGCGACCAAGCAAGCCTGAATAAGTAGAAGAGAGAAAAAATGGCAGACCAACAGCAACCAATAACAGAAGAGCAGCGCGCGGAGTGGGTGCGAGCACAGTTCCAAAAAGCAAATAAACATTTAGCCGAAAACGGGGTTCTTTTCGATACCGTCATCACTGAAGAAAGCCGTTATCTGTTGCCTTATCTTGCGGTATGGAAAGTGCGTGCAATGGACGGAAAACTGTTTTGGGTTATTAGTGGCGACCTGCCAACAGATTTTACATCAGTAGAGAATGCGTCAGACGCAAAAACAGTGTTAAGACACTTTGCGATGACATGGCAGCTAAAAGCCGAAAACTTGAAAAACGCTGAAGGTGCAGACGAGAAGCAAATTGAGTTTGCTGAGTTACTGGAAAACCGTGCAGAAAGCCTATTCACAATGCAAAACGCAGCGCAGCTTTGGAGTTAAATTCTCGCACCATTAAGTGTTTTAGGCATACTTAATGGTGCCAGTAATTATAATTAGTGAAGTTGAGTAACGTCGGGCAATGGAAAGCGTTCTGCTGGACAAGCTAAACGTTGTCGTGGGACACCTGCGTCCATAAATACCTGCCCGTCGGGTTTAAAACCAATAGATTGGTGATAAGAAACGCTCTCTAGATTACACACAACCTTAACCATAGGTACGTGCTTTTCCTTTGCCGCGTCGATTAAAGCGGCAAATAAAGCCCGATAAACATCGAGGGTTCGATGACAACGCTTTACCGCTATACGGCCAAGCTCGCCTTGTTGTGTTAAACGTCCGGTAGCAATGGGCTCATCATTATCTGAGACAATAAGTACGTGACTTGCCGATGAGTCTTCGCTATCAAACTCACTCGTCTCAGGCACTCGCCACTCCAACACAAATACGTGTTCCCTCAATGCTTTCAGTCGATGTTTATCCTTCTCCCATTCGACGTTTTCAATCTTAAACGCCATGACGCCTTGCTACCCCTCATACCATTCCCAATAACCATTATTTAAAAGTGTAGTTAAGGTTTTTAAAAATGTAAAAGAAGGGGCATCTTGACAACATGTTGCGTTTAAAACATTGCCAGAGGCTAATGCTTCAAACCATTCACTGTCAGTTTTTGCGAAGTTAAATTGTGTTCCGTTTACAAACATTGCTCTAGGAAGTCCGTGTTTTCCTTCAGTGATTAAGGCACGGACGCCGGGTGCAGGCGCAAAGCTTATGCCTGCAGCAAACTCGTTAGAAACTTGTTGTAGCGTTACTTCAGTGTCGAGTGGATATTCAGGGATACCCTGTTCACTCATTGCCTCTAAAAGGGCAAGGGTAAAATCATCACTGTTAATTGCGTTTATAAGCTGTAATTTAAGCGCAGTTACATCGTTTTGAGATACAAGATATGGCGCGCGTTGGGGTGCTCGCTTAGGATCAGAATAGCGGTTCTGCGCCTCACCTCTGTCTAACATCATCGCCAAACTTTCGGCAAGCTGTAAGTTATCAGGTGCGCGATAGCCAACAGAGTAGGTAAGGCTATCTGCTATCGTTTCTCCATCATGAGGCCAACCTGGCGGCACATACACTACATCTCCAGGCTCTACCACAACATCTATTATTGGTTCGAAACCTTCAATTTGACGAAGTTTAGGGTGGGGCAGTATTTCAGCGTAATTATCGGGCTTACCCACACGCCAACGACGTTTTCCTTTGCCTTGAACGAGAAACACATCGTATTGATCGATATGTGCGCCAACGCCAGCCCCTTGGGTTGCATAACTTACCATCAAATCATCAAGTCGCCAGTGCGGTATGAAATTAAATGGTGTCATAATGGGCGCAACATCCTGTATATACTTATCAACACCTTGTACTAGCAGTGTCCATTGGCCCTTGCAAGCTTGGTCGAAGTCTTCAATAGGCCCCTGTGCTACATCCCATTGTCCATTTGTATTACTCACAATACGTGAATCAACTTCCGCTTCTTGCGCAAGACCAGCAAGGTCATTTTCATCAACGGGATCAACGAAGTTTGGAAAAAAGCGCTTTATAACAACGGGCTTTTGTTGCCAATACTCAGATAAGAAGGTGTCTCTATCAAAGTGTTCTAGATACAGGTTATTCATAAATGTCATCAGTTTGTGATAAGTCTTCAATTACGCGGCATTATCAGTGAAAGGGGCGTGGTTTTCCACCTTGTGCACGTGCAATTGATGCAAGAGACGAAAAAGGAGGGCTTAATTTTTTGTTGAATGCCCTTAGCTTTGTATCAGTAAGCGTTGATGCGGCATCAACCACCACCTTGGCATCTAAGTCTCCACTTTTTGTATTAAAAGTATGGTTGCTACACTCATCCTTGCACGCTTTCGGCAAATTATTAAACGCAGTCGTACACAGGGCAGTACTACCTGGTAATGTGTATTGTTCTAGCATGGCCGCTTTGTTTATCGTCTTGCCCCAAATATCACCATGTTGTAAATGGGGAGCTGCGTTGCTTAAGAATGCATTTCCCTGTGCAATTCCAATGCGTAGTCTAATGTCTGAAGTACTCTGTTTCGCTATTTCATTAGCAATAATATGCGCACGATGGGCGAAGCTGAAGGCCGACGTTGCTTTTCCATAATTGTCGTGAAAGGGGGAAGTGGCGGTATCGTAATTGTGGCTTACCAAAACGATTTGATCGCCGTTCGTTTTAAGAGTGTATAAACCGAAGTAAACCGCCGAAGCCTGTAACCGTTTGAATAGGTTAAATGTATTGGCATAAGCAGCATACTCGCCTAAGGCTTTTATTAACGCCTGCGAGTTGGTTATGTCGATAAAGATAACCACAACGTCGCGTATTTTTATTAACCTCGGACACGTTTGAAGTGTGAATCTATTGCTTAACAAGCGAAAAGTCATGACCTCGTTCCTTGAGCACAAAAAAACGCGGTCTAATTGACCGCGCTTTTCAGTATATGAGCTTTTGGCGTGTATTATAACTGGTCAACAAGCCTGATTGCATCACCAATATAAGTGGCTGGTGTAAGTGCTTTAAGCTCTGTTTTCGCGCTTTCAGGCATGTCTAGGTTATCGATAAATTCTGCAATAACCTGTGCATTTACTTTTTTGCCCCGCGTCAGCTCTTTTAGCTTTTCATATGGTTTTTCAATTCCGTAGCGGCGCATTACCGTTTGAATTGGCTCGGCAAGAAGTTCCCAGTTGTTGTCTAACTCATCAGCTAGGCTTTTCTCGTTTACTTCTAACTTGCTAATGCCTTTAAGCGTTGCTTGATAAGCGATAACTGCATAGCCTACACCTACGCCTAAGTTACGAAGCACGGTCGAGTCGGTTAAATCACGCTGCCAGCGTGAAATAGGAAGCTTTGCTGCTAGGTGGTCAAAAATGGCATTCGCTAATCCTAAATTACCTTCTGAGTTTTCGAAGTCGATAGGGTTCACTTTATGTGGCATGGTTGAAGAGCCAATTTCGCCTGCAACGGTTTTTTGCTTGAAATGACCAAGTGCAATATAACCCCAAACATCGCGGTCGAAGTCGATTAGGATGGTGTTAAATCTAGCGATTGCGTCAAACATTTCCGCAATATAGTCATGAGGCTCTATTTGCGTAGTGAATGGGTTCCACGTTAAGCCTAGTGATGTAACAAAGCTTTCTGAAACTGCGTGCCAATCAACGTCTTTGTATGCAGAAAGGTGAGCATTGTAATTGCCCACAGCACCGTTAATTTTACCTAATAGTTCCACCTTGGCAATTTGACTGCGCTGACGCTTTAAGCGAATGGCAACGTTTGCCATTTCTTTGCCCATTGTAGTAGGTGATGCCGGCTGGCCGTGAGTACGTGCCATCATAGGAACGTTTTGATAGCGTTTTGCAAGCTCAACTAGTGCATCAATAAGCTTGTCGCAATAAGGAAGAATAACCGTTTCACGTGCTTCGTTAAGCATTAGGCCGTGAGAAAGGTTGTTGATATCTTCTGATGTACAAGCAAAGTGAATAAACTCGTTAACCGCTGAAAGTTCGCTGTTATCAGCAACCTTCTCTTTAAGGAAGTATTCAACCGCTTTTACATCGTGGTTTGTGGTGCGCTCAATTTCTTTGATACGCATTGCATCGTCAACACTGAACTCAGCTACAATTTTATCTAACAATGCGTTTGAGGAGTCTGAGAAGGCTGGAACTTCTTTAATTTGTGGGTTTGTAGACAGCATCTGTAACCAACGTACTTCTACTTCTACACGGTATTTTAGTAAGCCGTATTCGCTAAAAATGCTGCGTAATTCTACGCTTTTACCGGCATAACGACCATCGACAGGGGAAATTGCAGTTAACTGACTCAGTTCCACCTTGAGCTCCTCACTAGTTTATTAATCGTAGTGCTTTAACAGCACTGTTAAGAATGTGTTTGCGTTTAAATAAAATATTTCTTCTTTTTCCACCCATTTGACGCCACATTACCGCAGCGCGAACGCCAGCAAGCAGGATAGCCCTTACTTTGTGCTGGGTTGCAGGTTGGCTTAAATAGTCGGGATTACCGGCTACTTGAATTCTAGGTGCAAGCGGGCTGATGATGTCGCTGTAAATACTAGCTAAAGACGACACAATTTGCGGGCTTTGAAAATCGATGTGAGCGAGTTGTCGCTGGACATGAGAGATGCGCTCTGCCAGCTCTTGCATGGCTTTGGGCTTTTTAGCTAGTTTTCTTTCAAGCCCAAGTATGCTTGCTACGTAGCGGGTAAGTTCAGTGTCTTTTGTTGCTTGTTTGTCTGACAGCTGAGTTGCAAGCGTGGTGTAGCCAAGTTTAAGGTTACTTAGCTTACCAAAAACTTGCTGCGGCGTATCAGCGTCTGTTACCAAAATGCTCGACAAACTAGCCTCTAGGGCCTCTTCGTCTGTGTTGCCTCGTCGCGCAAGCTGCTGTACTAAAGCAGCAGCCTGACATACACCCGCTAACGCGAGATTGTTTTCAATATCTGTGTCTAACATTAACGAATATAACTCTCAATAATACCGCCGCCAAGGCATACTTCATCTATATAAAACACGGCAGATTGACCAGGCGTAACGGCTTTTTGAGGCTCGTCAAACACCACTTCGATAGTGTCGTTGTCCATTGGTGTGATGGTGCATGGGATATCGGCTTGACGATAACGAGTTTTAACCACAGCACGTTTAGGCTCTGTGATAGTTTCTCTGTCTACCCAGTGCAGCTGTTTAGCTATAAGCCCTTTAGAATAGAGTCTTGGATGATCTGCGCCTTGACCAACAATAAGCACGTTTCGCGCTACGTCTTTATCAACCACGTACCATGGATCATCGCCATACTTTGCAAGGCCACCGATGTGTAAGCCTTTGCGTTGGCCTAATGTGTGATACATCAACCCTTCGTGCTGGCCAATTTCTTCGCCTTCAGCGGTTTCAATAACACCGGGCTGTGCAGGTAAATAACGAGCTAGAAAGTCTTTAAACTTACGCTCGCCAATAAAGCAAATACCAGTTGAATCTTTTTTGTCGTGCGTAATTAGTCCTTGCTCTTCAGCAATTTTGCGAACTAGCGGTTTTTCAATATCTCCAACTGGGAACAGTGTTTTTGCAACATGCTCTTCACCAAGGGTATACAGGAAATAGCTTTGGTCTTTGTTGTTGTCCAGGCCGCGTAGCATTTGCCACTTGCCGTCTACTTCACGACGCTGCACGTAATGACCTGTGGCGATGTAGTCGGCGCCTAAGTCTTCAGCGGCAAACTCAAGGAACGCTTTAAACTTAATTTCTTTGTTGCACATAATATCTGGGTTTGGCGTGCGGCCCGCTTTGTATTCCTCTAAGAAATACTCAAAAACGTTGTCCCAGTATTCTGCGGCGAAATTAATGGTGTGAAGTTCAATGCCGAGCTTATCAGCCACAGCTTGTGCATCTTTCAAGTCTTCTGCAGCGGCGCAGTATTCGTCGTTGTCATCTTCTTCCCAGTTCTTCATGAAAAGACCTTCAACCTGATATCCCTGCTGTTGCAGCAGATAGGCCGAAACAGACGAGTCAACCCCGCCAGACATACCAACGATCACTTTTTTGCTTGCATTAGATTCAATATCACTCACTACGTATTGCACACTCATTTAATGTTTAAGGATTGAAGAAAGTAAGGGCCTACAAACGTTTTTCAAGCAGCTATTCTCAAGCTGTTATTTTTAATCATCTAAAAGCACCACACTTAACCCGAATTAAAAAGTTGCCGTTAAGTGTTTGTGCGCCTAGTTTTGCTATGCAATCGAACGTTTTACTACTGCTGCGAGAGCGAAAGCTAAAATGATGCTGCTTCATCGATGCATTAGTTAAGCGTAAACAGGCCCGCTTTTTGAGGTCGCGAATTTTACCAGATAATACGTGTTAATTCACATGTTATCTGGCATAAAATATACTCACTAAAATACAACGTATTGGCCGTTTTCAATCCCGTCTATTGTCCAGTTACCCACTCGGTAGCGTATGAGTCGTAATGTAGGGTAGCCTACGTGTGCTGTCATGCGGCGAACTTGACGGTTTTTTCCTTCAGAGATGGTAATCGATAGCCAACTGGTTGGAATAGACTCTCTGAATCGAACGGGGGGCGTTCGCTCCCAAACTTGTGGTGGGTCCATGCGCTTCACTTTAGCGGGCTGCGTTAACCCATCTTTTAAATCAACCCCTTTGCGTAATGCATCGATAGCTGCATCGTCGGGTATGCCTTCTACTTGTACCCAGTAGGTCTTACTGGTTTTAGCTTTTGGATTGGCAAGTTTGTGCTGTAACTTGCCATCATTGGTTAATACCAATAGGCCTTCTGAATCTCTATCGAGTCTTCCTGCCGCGTAAACCTCTGGAATATCGATATAGTCTTTCAAGGTTTCGCGCCCGTCGGCGTCAGTAAACTGCGAGAGAACTTGAAACGGTTTATTGAATAAAACCACTTTGGTTTCAGAGGACATGGTATTTCCGTGTTAAATAGGTTGAGGACATCATTATGGTATCACGTTGCATATTCTCTGTTGAGCCAAGGGTTATCCGTTAGTTTTTACATGAAGTTTGTCGACAAAATCGGTGATCTTATATGTTAAGACAATGGTATGACTTGTAACTAAAACTTTCGACCCTATACTATTCAACGCAGCCAACAATTATAGGTTGCGCATTCGTGCGTTTGTTGTGCAGTTATCGGTAGGGAAGCCTTTTAAATACTTGGTATCACCAACATTTAAGAAGGCTAAAAGGCGATAGAAAGGAGCGCAGCAAAGCACGAGGACGATAATAGCAAGATACATAATGTAGCGTAAAAAAATGCGCTTATCGTTAGTAACAAGCAAAAATTTCGTATCGCAATGACTTTGGGCGCATTACGCCAGTAATGCGGGTTGTTGCGACCCAATGGACTAAAAAAACGGCAGCACGCTGTCGACAAAATTGAGGTATATAATGACCAAGTCTAAGATCATTTACACGAAGACTGATGAAGCGCCAATGCTGGCGACGTATTCTTTCCTTCCTATTATTCAGAAGTTTGCATCTGCAGCTGATATCGACATTGAACTAAGCGATATTTCACTAGCAGCTCGAGTACTTGCAAACTTCCCTGAATTTTTAACCGAAGAGCAAAGAGTACCTGACGCCCTTGCTGAATTGGGTGAAATGACACAAGACCCAAATGCCAACATCATCAAGCTTCCAAATATCAGTGCCTCAATTCCACAGCTTCGTGCAACCATTAAAGAATTAAATGATAAGGGCTTTAATGTTCCTGCATTCCCTGATTCACCAAAAACTGCCGAAGATGAAGAAATTCGTGAACGTTACGGTAAAGTACTAGGTAGCGCAGTAAACCCGGTTTTACGTGAAGGTAACTCTGACCGTCGTGCACCAACAGCTGTTAAAAACTATGCACGAAAACACCCGCATTCAATGGGGGAGTGGTCTCAAGCATCACGTTCACACGTAGCCCACATGCGCGGCGGCGACTTCTACTCGGGTGAGAAGTCTGTAACGGTTGAAAAAGACGGTTATGTAAGCATTGAATTCACTGGCAAAGACGGTAGCAAGAAAACGCTTAAGCCACGTGTGGACTTGCTTGCTGGAGAAGTTATCGACGGCATGTTCATGAGCAAAAAGGCGCTTTGCGAATTCTTCGAAGAGCAAATTGAAGATGCGAAGAACACGGGCGTTCTATTCTCATTACACGTAAAAGCGACCATGATGAAGGTGTCTCACCCAATCGTTTTTGGTCACTGTGTAAAAGTATTCTACAAAGACCTATTCAATAAATGGGGTGACCTGTTTGAAGAGCTAGGTGTTAACCCTAACAATGGTCTTGGTAGCGTTTACGACAAAATTGCAAGCCTACCTGAGAGCCAGCGTTCTGAAATTCAAAAAGACATCAACGCATGTTATGCAGATCGTCCGCCAATTGCGATGGTTAACTCTGACAAAGGTATCTCTAACCTTCACGTACCAAGTGACGTAATTGTTGATGCTTCTATGCCTGCTATGATCCGTAACTCTGGTCAAATGTGGGGGCCAGATGGAAAGGCGCACGATACAAAAGCAGTTATTCCAGAAAGTACTTATGCAACTATTTACCAAGAAGTTATTAACTTCTGTAAAACTCACGGTGCATTCGATCCAACAACGATGGGTACGGTACCTAACGTTGGCCTAATGGCGCAAAAAGCTGAAGAGTACGGTTCTCACGACAAAACGTTTGAATTAGAAGCAGATGGTACAGTGTCGATTGTTGACCAGGACGGCAACGTACTTATTTCTCACGATGTTGAAGAAGGTGATATCTGGCGTATGTGTCAGGTGAAAGACGCACCTATTCAAGACTGGGTTAAGCTAGCGGTAACACGTTCACGTCAATCTGGTATGCCTGCAGTATTTTGGCTAGACGACGAGCGTGCTCACGATGCGCAACTTATCAAGAAAGTTGAAAAGTACCTACAAGACCATGATACCAACGGTCTAGACATTCAAATTATGTCGCCTGTACGCGCTATTCGCTACAGCATGGAACGTGCAATTCGTGGCCTAGACACTATTTCAGTAACAGGTAATGTACTTCGCGACTACCTAACTGACTTGTTCCCAATTCTAGAGCTTGGCACCAGTGCTAAAATGCTATCAATTGTTCCGTTGATGGCTGGTGGCGGCCTTTATGAGACGGGCGCAGGCGGTAGTGCTCCTAAGCACGTTCAGCAGTTCGTTGAAGAAGGTCACCTGCGTTGGGACTCACTAGGGGAATTCCTGGCTCTAGCCGTCTCGCTTGAAGACGTTGCTATTAAGCACAGCAATACAAAAGCGAAAGTTATTGCTACAGCACTTGATAAAGCAACGGAAAAACTACTAAACAACGGTAAGTCTCCGCTTCGTAAAGCAGGTCAGTTAGATAACCGAGGTAGCCATGTTTACTTGGGTCTATACTGGGCTGAAGAAGTAGCAAACCAAACCGAAGACGCAGATCTAGCTGCGCAATTTAAGCCTGTTTACGAAGAGTTATCTGCGAAAATTGATGACATCTTAAAAGAGATTGATGCAACGCAGGGCAGCGCACAAGAAATTGGCGGTTACTACTACCCAGACGAAGACAAGCTTTTCGCAACCATGTCTCCAAGTGCAACGCTTAAAGCAATTCTTAATGCTTAATTAAGTTGCCGTTGTGCACTAGTTGATAGTGTTAATAATTAAAAACCCAACACCATGTGTTGGGTTTTTTGTTTGTGCAGTTATACCTGCGTAATCGACGCAATTACGTGGTGTAAGCTTAAACAAATGGCCATATTAAACATTTATAAAAAATAACTGAGTAATGCCATGAATGTACGATGGCTTATCAGTATTTGAGAGACTTGCACAGGTAACTTTTTTCGAGATAAAAGAGGTGTAATGCTTCTGATTGGTTTATTGACGGTTGCGATTTTAGATAGAGGTTACGAACTAGCATGGATTAGATAACCATGGTAAGTATTTACCGTCATGCGCACTTTTTCCGGCCTAAACTTAGTAAGCCAAAAACAAAAAAGCCCGACTAATGTCAGGCCTTTAGAATTCTTTCTTAACGCTCTGGCTCTTCTTTAAAGCCTATATTTTCCGCGTGAAGACCTTTAGGGCCTTCTTGAACCTCGAATGTTACTTCTTGGCCTGCTTTCAATGAGCGATAACCTTCCATTTGTATCGTAGAGTAGTGGGCAAAAATGTCTTCACCACCGTCTTCAGGAACGATGAACCCAAAACCCTTCGCGTTGTTAAACCATTTAACTTTGCCGATCGCCATACTTCAACTTCCTCTTAGTCCTTGAACTCGCACGTTTATGCCCCCATTATAGATCCGGAAGCACAGTGGTATGAGTATTGATTCAGTGTTGATACAGTATTTAAAAGTATTGAAACAGAGTAACACTCAATCCCACTATCAAAATGTAGATTTTTTAACCACATTATGTCAAGGGCAAATGTGAATAAATTTATTCGAAAGTTTGTGCACATAAATGCCATTAAACCACTATTATTAAGTTATGAGTAAAGACAACACCATTAGTATCGACAAGGAAAAACAAAAAGACGCGCAGCGACAGAAGCCGCAGCCGCCTCCCATGTACAAAGTGTTGTTGAATAATGACGACTACACGCCGATGGATTTTGTCATTGAGGTACTCATGCAGTTTTTCAATATGGACGCTGAGAAAGCCAACCAACTTATGCTAACCGTTCATTATCAGGGTAAAGCCGTGTGTGGCATTTTCACTGCTGAGATAGCAGAGACGAAAGTAATGCAGGTAAATCAGTACGCACGCAAGCATCAGCATCCGTTGATGTGCACGATGGAACAGGCATAAGGTATTTTGTAGAGGGCGAGCAATATGTTAAACAAAGAATTAGAACAAACGCTGAATAGCGCGTTTGTATTTGCCAGAGAGCACCGTCATGAGTTTATGACGGTAGAGCACTTGTTGTTGGCATTGCTCGACAACTCAGCAGCTCGAGAAGCTCTGAAAGCATGTGGCGCTGATATCGAGTCGATTAAAAGCGAGCTCCTATCTTTTGTAAAAGACACAACGCCACTTATTCTAGAAGACCAGCTAACCGACCGCGAGACACAGCCTACCTTGGGCTTTCAACGCGTATTACAGCGCGCAGTGTTTCATGTTCAATCGTCGGGGAAAGATGAAGTAACGGGTGCTAACGTTCTTGTCGCGATTTTCAGCGAACAAGAATCTCAAGCCGTTTACATTCTTAAAAAGTCAGACGTAACGCGCCTTGATGTGGTGAACTTTATTAGCCATGGCGTAAGCAAAGCGGATGACGACGAGCCAGTGAATCCAGAAGCCGGTGATGAGGCCGAGGGCGGTGAAGAGGGCGGTTCTGCATTAAGTAAATACGCTACCGATTTAAACCGCCACGCCAAAGACGGCAAAATAGACCCACTTATTGGTCGCGATTCGGAAGTAGAACGCACTATTCAAATCTTATGTCGTAGAAGAAAGAACAATCCTCTGTTAGTTGGTGAAGCGGGTGTTGGTAAAACAGCCATAGCCGAAGGTCTTGCTTATCGTATTGTTAACGACGATGTGCCAGACGTTATTGCCGAAAGCACGGTTTATTCTCTTGATTTAGGTGGCCTTCTAGCGGGTACTAAATATCGTGGCGATTTTGAAAAGCGTTTAAAAGCTATTCTGAAAGAGCTTGGCAAAGACAAAAATGCTATTCTGTTTATTGATGAAATTCATACTATTATTGGTGCCGGCGCTGCATCGGGTGGTGTTATGGATGCATCTAACCTGCTCAAGCCTAAACTATCTAGTGGTGAATTGCGTTGTATTGGTTCAACTACCTACCAGGAATACCAAGGTATTTTTGAAAAGGATCGCGCTCTGGCACGCCGCTTCCAGAAAGTGGACGTTACTGAGCCTAGCGTAAGCGATACGACTAAGATTCTAATGGGTCTGAAAAGTCGTTATGAAGAGCACCACAATGTACGCTTTACGCAAAAAGCTATTCAAGCAGCGGCTGAATTGTCTTCAAAGTACATAAACGAGCGGCATCTGCCTGATAAGGCCATCGACGTGATGGATGAAGCCGGTGCAAGCCAGCGCTTGTTGCCACCGTCAAAGCGTAAAAAGACGATTGGTGTGGGCGATATCGAACAGATAATTGCTAAAATGGCACGCATACCAGAGAAGTCGGTATCAGCGTCTGATAAAGAGGTGCTGAAGAACTTGGGTCGCAACCTTAAAATGGTGGTGTTTGGCCAAGATAAAGCCATAGAGACGCTTAACGACGCTATTTTACTCTCACGCTCGGGCTTAGGTGCTGAAACGAAACCAATTGGTAGTTTCTTATTTGCAGGTCCAACAGGTGTTGGTAAGACAGAGGTTACACAGCAGCTAGCGAAAATTATGGGTGTAGAGCTTGTGCGTTTTGACATGTCGGAATACATGGAGCGTCATGCTGTAAGCCGTTTAATTGGTGCCCCTCCTGGTTATGTTGGCTTTGACCAAGGCGGTCTACTTACTGACGCCGTCATTAAGAACCCTTACTCAGTGGTACTTCTTGATGAGATCGAAAAAGCGCACAGCGATATATACAACATTCTGCTACAGGTAATGGATCATGGTACGCTTACCGACAACAATGGCCGTAAGGTTGATTTTAGAAACGTTGTGTTGGTAATGACGACCAACGCTGGTGTTCAGGAAACGGTGCGTAAGTCGATTGGCTTTAAGCAGCAAGACCATAGCCACGATGCTATGTCTGAAATCAATAAAGTGTTTACACCTGAATTCAGAAACCGCCTGGACGGAATTATCTGGTTCAATCACTTAGATTCAGAAATTATTCTGCAGGTGGTAGATAAATTTATCATCGAACTGCAAGCTCAGCTCGATCAAAAAGGAGTTTCACTTGAGGTGACAAGCGACGCCCGAGCATACCTTGCTGAAAAAGGCTATGACAAGTCTATGGGCGCTCGTCCAATGGCACGCCTTATTAAAGATGAGCTTAAGAAAGAGCTGGCAAACGAGCTACTGTTTGGAGAGCTTTCAAAAGGCGGTAATGTGAAAGTGGATTGCGTAGACGACAAACTAACGTTTTCGTTTACTGGTGTAGATGCCACATCAGAAGAGGCTGAACCAAGCTAAGGCTGAAAAAGTTATTATACGTTTAGCAAAAGAAGGTCAGTGAAAGCTGGCCTTTTTTATTGCTTCAAAAAGCTAAGTTTTGTTTATTTGAGATACAAAAAAACCCGATAGTCATCGGGCTTTTTACAATGCGTTACCGCTTCAATGGCACATTATCTGGCGCGGTATACGATACGACCTTTAGTCAAATCGTAAGGCGTCATCTCAACGGTGACCTTATCGCCAGTAAGAATTCGGATATAGTTCTTACGCATTTTACCAGAGATGTGTGCAGTCACTACGTGACCGTTTTCCAGTTCAACGCGGAACATAGTGTTAGGTAGTGTGTCTAGCACAGTACCTTCCATTTCAATACAATCTTCTTTTGCCATGTAAAGCAGTTACCTCAGTAATTCAAAATTTTTGCCGCGCAGACCTTACCCAATCTTGGGTTCAGTGTAAAGCAATTAAGTGGGTTTTTTAGTAAATAGACGCCATTCGTTGTCGCTAAACTGCTCAAAGGGCAAAAACTTATGCTTATATGACATCTTTTGACACCCTTGTACATAATAACCCAAATACACAAAGCGATGACCAAGTGTTTTAGCCTGCTGTATTTGCATAAGTATCATCCAAGTACCGAGTGATGCAGACGCATAGTCTGGGTCAAAAAATGTATAAAGCGCAGAGAGTGCACCTTGAGATTCGTTAGCATCAACAATGTCTGTCACGGCTACTGCGATTAGTTTATCGCCGTCGTAGGCCTCTAAAAAGTGTGTGGTCATCCACTCGCATCGAACGAAGCTATCAAATTGTGTTTTAGACGGTGGATACATACTGCCATCCGCATGTCGTTCGCTGATATAGCGCTCGTAAAGCGGATAATAAAGGGCGTTAGGTTCATCAACAAGGCGCACGTTAAATGCGCTGTTTGCATTTAAAATGCGCTTCTGACTGCGAGATGGGCGGAAGTCGTCAACGGGAATTCGTACCGATTGGCACGCATTACAATTAGGGCAATGGGGGCGATAAATTTGCTCGCCGCTGCGTCTGAAACCTGCCTGAATTAACTGAGAATATCGCCATGATTGGAAGTCGCTACTCTCAGCATATACAAGTAACTGTTCTTGCTCATCAGGCAAATAGCTACAGGTAAAAGACTGCGTAATTCCAAACTTCATGGTGTTATAACCTTGGCTTGCCAACGTTCAATATATTCATCAGAGAGTTCACCTTTATCGTTCAAAGTGTGGTTGTTTATACGCAATTTTTCAATAAAAGTGTTTCTTGAAATTGCTTTTGCACCCAAAGATTCAAGGTGATCCGTTGGCAACTGGCAGTCGATAAATGCCATGTTGTGAGACTTCATGTGTTGCACAAGCGACAGCATTGCTAATTTCGATGTGTTACTTTTAACGTGAAACATAGACTCACCACAAAAAATATTGCCTATGCCCACACCATATAAACCACCCACTAGCATATCGTCTTCCCACACCTCGACAGAGTGCGCAAGACCAAGCCCATGCAGCTGTGTGTAGGCCATCATCATATCGTCGGTAATCCATGTCTCAGTTGACATGTCATTACCGTCTGTACGTTTTCTCGGAATGGAAGAACAAGCGTCGATAACGCGTTCGAACGCATGATTGAGCGTTACTTTGTATTTTTGTTGTCTAGCAAGCTTCTTAAGGCTTTTCGACGCGATAAAGTCGTCTAATTCAATAATGGCGCGTGGGTCCGGCGACCACCATAACAACGGCTCGTCATCGCTAAACCATGGGAAAATACCTTGTGAATAGGCTGAAAATAACCTAGAGGGGCTTAGGTCAGCACCGAAAGCGAGCAGTCCGTTGGGCTCGGATAACGCAGTATGTACAGGAGGGAAGGGCGCGCCTTCTTCAATATAATGTAACGCAATCATAATAAAAAAGGCCCTTGGTTAAGGGCCTTATCATTTTAAAGCTAATGCTATTTAGACGCTAAACCGTCAAGGAATTTTTCAGCATCAAGCGCAGCCATACAACCAGTTCCTGCTGATGTAATTGCCTGACGATAAATGTGATCGCTTACGTCACCTGCTGCAAAAACACCTTCTACGCTGGTTTGTGTCGCGTTACCATTTGTACCACTGTTAACAGTGATATAGCCGTCTTTCATTTCAAGCTGACCGTCAAAAATGTCGGTATTTGGCTTATGGCCTATAGCAATGAATAGACCCATTACATCAAGCTCTTCTGTTGCTTCGCTTTCAGTGTCTTTAATGCGGATCTTAGTAACGCCCATGTCGTCACCCAGCACTTCGTCTAGCGTGCGGTTTAAGTGCAGTACAACGTTACCGTTCTCTGCTTTATCACGTAAACGCTGCTCTAGAATCTTTTCACTACGGAAGGTGTCGCGTCTGTGAATTACATGCACTTCTGAAGCGATGTTAGATAGATAAAGCGCTTCCTCAACAGCCGTGTTACCACCACCAACAACCGCAACTTTTTGGTTGCGATAGAAGAAACCATCACACGTTGCACATGCCGATACACCTTTACCCATGAATGCCTGTTCAGACTCCATACCAAGGTATTTTGCAGATGCGCCCGTTGCGATGATAAGCGCATCACAAGTGTATGTGCCGCTGTCGCCATAAAGCGTGAATGGGCGTTTGCTTAAATCTGTTTTATTGATGTGGTCAAAGATGATTTCAGTATCAAATTTTTCAGCATGCTTCTGCATACGTACCATTAAATCTGGGCCAGTAAGACCTTCTGGATCGCCCGGCCAGTTTTCTACTTCTGTAGTGGTAGTAAGCTGTCCGCCTTGTTGAATCCCAGTAAGAAGTACAGGTTCCAAGTTAGCGCGTGCTGCATAAACTGCCGCTGAGTAGCCAGCAGGGCCTGAACCTAAAATAAGTAGACGGACGTGTCTGCTTTCTGCCATTTTCGTCTCCAAGTATTGTACCCACTTATGGGCATATGTTCTTTCTATAATACGCTAGATGAGGGCATCACGTTATATTTCAACCTCAATGCTAGTCTGCATTTTTATTGTTCTAATTTTGAAGGCCGTATGATGCCTTCAATGAGGTCAAAAGTCACTTAAAGAGTGAACGTTCTTATATGTTCTTGTTCTAAATAAATGTGGCTGATGGTGTCTTTATGATTGAATACAACTAAGATTGAATGTTACTTATTAAAGTTTCTCCACATTAAGCGGTTGCGGTTAGTCAACCGTAATTTATGAGTAACATAGCTTGTATTAGTTAAAAAGCGTATTACAATTTCGAGTGTAAGCAGCAAAGAGTGTGCGTAACTTTCGTTCGGATCTTAAACTCAAGTATGAGCGCGGTTAAAACTGCCAGTGAGAAAACTTAAGACCAAATAGCCTGAAAGTTAAACCGCGAAGAATACAAGCTCCGAGTTGTGTTATTTTGAGGAGAGAAGCCATGTCGCAATCAGTGATGGCAATGCTAAAAGACGGTCAGCAGTACATGAAAACATGGCCAATGAAGAAAGAGTTGTACGCCTTTTTTCCTGAGTGTCGCGTTGTGGCTGCAACTAAATTTGCAATAAAAACCATGCCTCCGGTAGCGTTAGTATCTTGTGCTTTGTTATTGCAGAACCTTGGCGCCGAGTATCTTCCTCAAACCATCGCTATTGGCGCATTTTTCTTAAGCCTTCCTTTACAAGGCTTGTTATGGCTTGGCCATCGTTCTGATCAGTATTTGCCTCCACAACTTAAAAGTTGGTATCAAGAGATCCACGCAAAAATGCGTACGCAAGGTTGTAATGTGGCCTCCGCAAAATCAAAACCAAAGTACAAAGAATTGGCAAAGCTATTAAAAACCGCCTTCAACGACTTAGATAGCGTATTCACCAAGCACTGGTTCAACTAAAGACCTGCTTCAGTTTAACCCAGATTCAACCTACTGATACCAACTACTGCAAAGCGGGTATAAGGATTTGATTGCAATGCCTGCACCTGTATTGAGTACCCTTTCTAACGTTGTTATGCCTGCGTGTTGAGAGAGAATACGTATTGCATTGGCATTGATATGCAAATGTTTTTACAGCCGACTTGGTATCAAACGTGTGTGTAGTATTAGGTTCGCGATTGAATACACCACGCATAATGCTTTGCCATTCGGTGCCATGAGGTTTCACTTTTCCAAATAATTGCCATACCAATAAGTGACTTATCTCGTGGGGCACCACGTCGGTAAGAAACGCTTCGGTATTTTCTTTAAACAACACAGGGTGAAAGTTAATTCTGTTTTGTTGCAAAAACGCAGAGCCAGCATTTTTCCCTGAACGACGAAAAGAAAGCGTGGGGCGCGTAAAGTACCTTTTAAAATAGCTATCAGCCTGCTGATAGTATTGCTCTACAGCGTCTTCAATAGCATGTTTTAGGGCAGGGGGTAAATCGGAAAGTGCGATACTTACACCTAAATAGGAAGAACGGTTAAAAATAAAAACGCGCTTGTGATAGTTAACACAAGCGCGATTTGAACTGTTTAATGTCGGCTATGTTTTCGTAATACCTTACGTCGCTTTTTTTACCTGACGTCACAGGGCAAACAAAGTACGTAGGTGCCTTTAGGGTCGTTTAGGCGGTTAACAACGCTGAACTCTTTAAGTACGCGTTTAAACTCGTTTACTAATGCTGAATCGGCATTAGAAAATTGCCATTTACCAACATAAGTCATCGCCTGACCAAAGAACTCTTTCCAGAATAGGTCTTGTGCTGATAAAGAGTGTTGTACGTACTGCGTATCGTATTCTTCCAATGCAGCAAACTCTGCCGCTGCAGACACAGCATCTTCAAGCGTGCCAAGCTGGTCAACAAGTCCAAGTTCAAGCGCATCTTCACCAATCCATACGCGGCCCTGCGCTACATCGTCTACTTCTTCAACCGTCATCTCGCGTGATGATGCAACAAGTGATAAGAAATTGCCGTACGTGTTTTCAACATTACGCTGCAAAATTTGACCGAATTCTGGTGCCAATGGACGCGCTACCGAGAACCCAGTGAGTTCAGTAGAGCCAACGCCGTCACTATGAACACCAATATAATCAAGCGAATTTTCGTACGTCATAAACATACCGAAAACACCAATTGAACCTGTGATAGTGCTTGGGCTTGCAATAATCTTGTCGGTGCTGGCCGCAATCCAATAACCACCTGACGCTGCATAGGTGCTCATTGATGCAACAACAGGTTTACCGGCTTGCTGTAGCTGTAGCACTTCTTGCCTAATAATTTCCGACGCGAACGCGCTTCCCCCTGGAGAGTCAATTTGAAGTACCACTGCTTTAACGCTGTCGTCCAAACGCGCCTTTCTTAACAAACGCGCAGTACTGTCACCGCCAATTGTTCCTGCTTTTTGGTCGCCATCTAAAATGGTACCCTTAGCTACAACAATAGCCACTTTGTCTATATTGTTTTCAATTGCCGGCAATGGCGGGTTTACCACCTTCAAATAAGTACTGTACGCGGTTAAGTTCACGCCGTGGCGGTTATCACCTTCACCTACCAGTTCAATAAGCTCTTGTCTTACTTCTTCACGGGTTTTAAGCGCATCAACCCATCCATTTTCCAGAGCGTATTGTGCAAAGTCCCCGCCAGCTGCCTCAAACTTTCCTAGCAGCCCCTCAAGTGTTTCGTCGAAATTCGATGTTTCAATGCCTCGTGCAGCGGCAACATCTTGCTTGTATTGATTCCAATAGCCATCAAGCCATTGCTTCTCTGCTTCTTTGGCTTCCTCTGACATATCGTTACGCATGATTGGCTCAACAGCCGACTTGTACGTACCTACACGAAAAATGTGTGTTGTCACTTTAAGCTTTTCAAGCATATCTTTGAAATACATGCCGTATCGACCGTAGCCTTCAAGCATTAAGCCGCCCATTGGGTTCAAATAAATGTTGTCAGCATGCGCAGCAAGATAGTATTGGTCTTGAGAGAAGTAATCGCCAATCGCGTACACCGGCTTTTCAGATGTTTTAAATTCATCTATGGCTTCTGCTACCACACGCAGTTTATCTAATCCGCCACCTGTTAAACCGTGCAGGTCTAGGACTAGCGCTTTAATACGACGATCTTTCTGTGCATTTTCTAACACTTTGACTACATCGCGTACCAGTACCTCCGGGTTGTCCGGTTCATCACCAAGGGCGTCTTGTAGGAATTGTTCAAACGGGTCAATGCCTTCTTTTTCGATAACCAGTTTACCGTTTAGTGTTAAATACAAAGCACTATTTGCATTAACGGTAAGAGGGTCGTTGTCTGAGCTGGTTGCCGCGATAATGATACCCGCGAAAATGACAATAAAGATGATATTAAAGAAAAGTTTGCGGGTGAAGTTGAGCACCGTCCACAAGCCAATAAACAAGGATTTTGTCCAATTTCCTTTGGCTGCCATAAATCACTACCTTTTTTAAATTATTTTCAACAGGTGTTTGTATCGATGTAATTCAGTGCGTTGAGGTTACTCGCACGTCGTCATTCTATTATGTTACCTAAATCGAGTAAGATCGCTAATAGAATTGTAATTTTTTGTTATGTTTGACACATCCACGTTTAATTCTCTTTGCTATCAAGCCATTGGCTTATGAGCTTCGCAATACGTTTATGATCATTTTCACTTAGCTGCATAAGCAATTTACCTGATGGCGGTTTGTATCGGGTTTTTTCGTGCCCTTTTTGCATAATTCGTGTAAACGGCGATGTTTTTGACTGCTTAGATGAAATTTTTTTCATAGTTTGTCGTTCTACTAACTACCATACAATTACAGGTTGATGCTCATGACATCTCTTTATTCTAAATTCGTAGACAGTTTACGCCATGTAGACGGCATCCCATTATTACTGCTTCGCTTATATCTTGCACCAGTAATGATTCAAGCAGGCTGGAACAAAGCGTCAAGCTTTGATGGTATCGTAGACTGGTTTGGTAATGAAGACTATGGGCTTGGTCTTCCATTTCCGCTGGTCATGGCATTTTTGGCCACCGCAGCGGAGTTAGTGGGCGGAATATTCATTTTATTCGGTGCATTAACACGGTTGGTAAGTATTCCATTAATGATAACCATGATTGTAGCGATGGTAAGCGTACACGCAGAAAATGGCTGGCTGGCCATAGCAGATGCTTCGTCTTGGTTAGCAGACGGTACCATTTTACTTAATGAAAGCGTAATGGAAGCACCTGACAAACTGGCCGCAGCGAAGTCGCTGTTACAAGAGCACGGTCATTATGACTGGCTAACATCGAGTGGAAACTTTGTTGTGCTGAACAATGGTATTGAGTTTGGTGCAACGTACTTCGTTATGTTGTTGGTATTGTTTTTCTATGGTGGCGGGCGTTACGTAAGTGTTGACCACTTCTTTACCAAGAGAGAACTCAGCTGAGCCATACCGCTTACTTAAACCAATTAAGACCGGATTTTTCTGGTCTTTTTTGTAAGTGAGTCGTAGGATCCTGTGTATACAAATCAACGCCGTTATCTTGTTGATATTAACAACACTTTTTGGGTGGAGAACGCACATGGATGCACTAACGTTATTATTAAATAGAAGCTCTCAACCTCGTTTATCGGCGCCCGCGCCATCGGGGGACGCGCTTGAAAACATAATGCAAGCAGCGCTTCGCGCGCCAGATCACGCTTGCCTAACGCCGTGGCGCTTTATTGTTTGTGAAGGTAAGGGCCTCGACAAATTAGGGGCGTTGTATGAGCAATCAGCCATTGAAAATGATAAGTCGCAAAAAGAAATTGAGCGTGCGGTGCAGCTACCGCATCGAGCACCAATGGTTATCGTTGCAATAGCCAAATACACTGAGCACGAAAAAGTGCCTAGAGTTGAACAAATCGCTTCAGCAAGTTGTGCAGTGATGGCGATGCAAATGGCTGCGGTAGCGCAAGGTTTTAACGGAATGTGGCGCACGGGTAGCTACGCACAGTGTGAAACGGTTAAAAATGGCTTGGGGTTAGCCGAAGATGATGAAATTGTAGGATACTTGTACTTAGGAACGCCTGCGTTTGAGCCTGCGCCTAAACCGCAACGAAACAGTGCAGATTACTTCGAATATTGGAAGTAAAGGGTTATGAGATAGAAAAAAGCGCCGTTTATGGCGCTTTTTTAATGCCTAATATCTACAAACAGTAGGTATTTAGCCTCGAATGTTTAATTACACAATCTCGGCGCTAAAAACTCAATGTTGCGTTATAACCAGCGAATTTGCGGATATTGATAACGCGGTCTTCATCTAGCATCCAGTATTGACCTTTAATACCTTTGAGCACGCCGGTAAATGCAGGTGTTTTATCAAGGTTTAGCGATTTAATCTTTACCGGATATTCTTCTACAGGATAGTGAATATCGTGCGTAACCGCGTTGACCTCTGATACCGCTTGTAAACCTTTTTCTTGTTTAAGTGCCTCGAGCTCAGCGCTAATCTTTTCCATAAGTTCAGACTTAACCGCCTCTAGGTCAACCTCGTCTGGCTTTCCTTTTAGCATGGTTCGCCAGTTTGTTTTATCGGCTATGTGATCTTTACACAATGTTTCTACTAAGCCGCTTGTTAAACGGTCGGGCACGCGCAGCATTATCGTTGCCTGTGTAGCACCTTGGTCCATCCAACGTACTGACACACCATCAGAGACTTGGCGAGTAATGCCTACTTTTACGGTGCCTGTGTTCGCCAAGTAAACAAAATGCTCGCTAAAACAATGCTCTTCACCCCACTGTGGCTCGCGGCAGGTGCCCTCATGATAGTGACATTTTTCAGGTTTAATAATGCAGCTATCACATTGCGCAAGTGAAATTAGACAGGGATAGCAGTAGCCCTGATTGAAGCTTTTTTTGGTTTTTCGGTTACAGCTGACGCAGTTAATTTCGCCATTAAAGTTAAGCGTAATTTCTTTACCTATAAGTGCATTAACATCAACCAAATCATCACCAATAGGGAGCGTATAGCTTACTTTGTTGTTTTCATCTGCTTGGGTACGCATCTTTTTAAGCATACCCGTATAAGTCGTTGTCACTGTATTGCCTTATATTTATTGTTTGTTTTAATGGTTTGAAAATTAAAACCTAGTTTTACTAGTCGCTTAGCTCACCACGCAAGTTTTGCGTTAGCATCTTACTTACTTCGTCAAATGTGAGGTCTTTACTTAGTAGGTAGTGCAGCTTTGCCAGTGCCGCTTCTGGCGTCATATCACTGCCAGATAATACACCTACCTCTTGTAAACCATGCCCTGTAGCATAGCCGCCCATATTAACGCGACCGCGCATACATTGTGTGCAGTTTAGCACTGGTATCTCACGAGACTTGGCATATTTTAGCTGTGAAATAAGCTCTGGGTTTTGTGGGGCATTGCCAACACCATAGCTTAATAAAATGAGAGCATTGACAGGTTGTTGAAGCGTATTTTTTATAACCTCTGGCGCAATGCCAGGATACAGGCTAACCATGCCAATGGGCTGGGCTTTTACGCTTGATACCGTTAAGGTGTTTTCAGGCGATTCAGCAAGCTTGCCCGCTTTTACTCGAATGTTAATACCGGCTTCTAAAAGGGGAGGGAAATTGGGTGAATCGAATGCGCTAAAACCGTCAGCGTCCACTTTACGACTTCTATTTCCACGTAAAAGTCGGTTGTTAAAAAATAAACCGACTTCAGCAATAGGGTAGTTTGCCGCAACATACAATGCATTCAGTAAGTTTACTTGCCCGTCTGAACGTAGCTCAGCTAATGGAATTTGTGACCCTGTAACAATAACAGGCTTAGACAAATCTTCTAGCATGAAACTTAGGGCTGACGCGGTGTAAGCCATAGTGTCAGTGCCGTGCAAAATAATGAATGCGTCGTAAGTGTCGTAGTTGTCGGCGATATCGTCAGCTATGCGCTGCCAATCAGACGGATTCATGTCAGAAGAATCGATAAGGTTATCGTACTCATGTAACGTGAATAACGGCATTTCAGGGCGATGGAACTCTGGCATGTTTCTGAGCGTATCTGCAAGGAAGCCTGCAGCTGGTACGTAGCCTTGTTTTGACGGCTTCATGCCTATGGTTCCGCCGGTGTAGGCAATGTAAATATGTTTGCGCATCAATAAACCTTACTTACCACTGTAAACAAAAAAGCGGTGTTAACACCGCTTTTGTATTTTAGTTTGTAATGGCACCAACGTAATGGTGCCTTGTTTTTATTTTACTTCTTTACCTGCTGCCTGTTGGTCGGCGTGGTAACTTGAACGTACCATAGGACCACAAGCTGCATGAGTAAAACCAATTTCTTTTGCGTAGTCGCCAAGTGCATCAAATTCTTTTGGATGAACATAGCGCTTAACAGGATAGTGGTGGCGACTTGGCTGTAGGTACTGACCAAGTGTAAGCATATCAACGTTGTGCTCACGCAAGTCGCGTAACACGCCTTGAATTTCTTCGTTTTCTTCACCCATCCCCATCATAAGACCTGATTTAGTCATAACATCTGGGTGTTGTGCTTTGAATTTCTTCAACAGGTCAAGAGACCACTGGTAGTTTGCACCAGGACGACACTCGCGATATAAACGCGGGATAGTCTCTAAGTTGTGGTTGAACACATCTGGTACGCCATTTTTGAAGATTTCAAGTGCGCGATCCATACGGCCGCGGAAGTCCGGTACAAGCACTTCAATTGTGGTAGAAGGGCTGTGCTCACGAATTGCGTTAATGCAATCGACAAAGTGTTGTGCACCACCGTCTCTTAAATCGTCACGGTCCACAGAAGTGATAACAACATAGCGAAGGTTCATCTCAGCGATGGTTTTCGCTAGTTTTTCTGGCTCTTCTGCACTGGGTGGAAGTGGTTTGCCGTGCGCAACATCACAAAATGGACAACGACGAGTACAAATGTCGCCTAAAATCATGAACGTTGCAGTGCCGTGGTTGAAACACTCTGCCAGGTTCGGGCAGCTTGCTTCTTCACACACTGAATGAAGGTTATTCTTGCGCAACGTTTTTTTAATGTGGTCAATCTTCTCGGTAGTACGAGGAAGCTTAATTTTAATCCACTCAGGCTTGCGCAGCATTTCTTCCTTTTCTGTAGGAATAATGGTGACTGGAATGTGTTTTACTTTTTCATCATCGCGGAGTTTTACACCCGCTTGAGGTCGTGCGTTACTCATCAAAACCTTCTTTATATGTTGTTTCCGTGATGGAAAGCGCTTCAAGTAGTAATTGGGTTAACTCACTGCCGGCAACAGAAAGCGATGTTGGACCTTGGAGTCTGGCAGTGTCTACCATCTCCATACCCGCATATCCACAAGGGTTAATTCGCTGAAACGGTGATAAATCCATATTAACATTTAACGCTAACCCATGGAACGAACAGCCATTACGTATTCTTAAGCCAAGGGAACACACTTTTTTTTCGTCGACATAAACGCCAGGTGCATCGGGCTTTGGATAGGCTTTAACGCCATATTTTGCAAGTAGTCCGACCACAGCTTCTTCCATCGCCGTGACTAAATGTCGAACACCCAGTTTGCGGCGCTTAATATTGAGCATTAAGTAAATAACTTGCTGGCCAGGCCCGTGATAGGTCACTTGACCGCCGCGATCTACTTGCACAACAGGAATATCGCCAGGCATAAGAATATGCTCGGCCTTTCCAGCCTGACCTTGGGTAAATACAGCGTCGTGTTCTACTAGCCACAATTCATCTTGGGTGTGCTCGTCACGTTCATCCGTAAAGCGTTTCATGGCCTCAAAAATTGGCTCATACGCTTGACGACCAAGTTGTCGTACTATGACGTTTTGCATGCTTGGCGTAGTGTTTGTAGCTGCGTTAGCAGTTAGTTCGCTCACTTACAGGACAACCCTAACCAGTTCTAGTTTTGCTAGCTCAGTGTAAATCGTTTCCATGTGCTCTTTACTGGTAACTCGCACACTAACCGATACCGAATGATACGTGCCTTTGCTGCTTGGTTTAACCGCAGGAGAGTAGTCGCCTGGTGCGTGCTGCTGCAAACACGATACTACCTGTTGAGGCAGGTCTTCATGTGCCACACCCATCACTTTAAAAGTTTGGTTTGTTGGGAAGTCTAATAGTTCGTCGAAACGGGTATCCATGCGATATCCTTGGTACTGTCAATCTCATATAAAAAACGGCCAGATTGTAACAAATCTGGCCGCTTCACAACTAGCATTTACGCTAAAAAAACATAGCTAACACGCTTGGCGTGTAAACCTATTTACCCATGAAATAGAATAAAAGGCTTATGTTTATTCATCATCAAAACCTAGCTGAAGCATAATGTAGTCTTTCATTCGGTTGAAAAAGCTACCTTCTTTTACTTCTTGAAGGGTGACTAGCGGATAACTTGCCACGTCTTCACCATCTAATTGAAGGTAAAGCTTACCGACCACTTGGCCTTTTGCCAGCGGCGCTTCTAGCTTCTTATCAAGCTCGAAATTCGCTTCAAGATTAGCGGCTTGGCCGCGTGGGATAGTAATGGGGGTAGATTGGTTAATTCCAAGGTCTACCGTTTCTCTGTCACCCATGTAGATGCGGTGCGCTACAAAACTATGGCCTGCTTGATAAGGGGTTAGTGTTTCGAAGAATCTAAACCCGTACTTAAGTAGCTTCTTGTTTTCTACCTTACGAGCACGCTCACTGTCTGTGCCCATTACAACCGAAATAAGGCGCATATCGCCTTGTTCTGCTGAGGTAATAAGGCTGTAGCCAGCATCTGACGTATGACCCGTTTTAATACCGTCTACGTTAAGGCTTTTGTCCCAAAGTAGGCTGTTGCGGTTATACTGCTTGATACCGTTAAAGGTGAACTCTTTCTCGCTGTAAATTTTGTACATTTCAGGCGTTTCAGCAATCAATGCTCTTGAAAGCACAGCCATATCACGTGGTGTTGTATAGTGGTCTGGGTCGTGCAAGCCGTGTGCATTAACCCAGTTTGAGCCTACAAGGCCTAACGACTGAGAGTGTGCATTCATCATGCTAGCAAAGGCTGACTCTGACCCTGCTACGTGTTCGGCCATTGCAACACAAGCGTCGTTACCTGACTGCACCACAATACCGCGAAGAAGGTCACGAACAGAAACCTGCGTACCTACTTCTATAAACATTTTTGACGAGTCAGGGAATTTCTTAGCCCACGCGTTTTCAGAAATGGTCACTTCGTCGTCTAGGCTGATGTTGCCTGCTTGAAGCTCTTTACCGATAACGTAAATCGTCATTATTTTTGTAAGGCTTGCCGGTGCCAACTGCATGTCGGCGTTCTTCGAAGCAATTACGTGACCTGTTTCAAAATCGGTAAGTAAGAAACCTTCAGCTGCAACAGTGGGGGCCGGCGGTGTAACAACCGCTGCGTGAGCAATGTTTAGCAAAGCGCCGATCAGAAGGAAGGCGAATGAAAGTAATGACGGTTTAGCGCGTTGAATTGTTCTATGCATGGTTCTAATATCTTTGACCGTTTTATCCGTTTATGTGTGTAGCAATAAGATAAAGACAATACGTGAAACTACAATTATCACGATATCTAAGCTACCCAAATTAGCGTTTTAGTAGTTCAGCCTTCAACGATGTTGAATGACGATGGGGTGATCCTATCGAAAGGCTGAGTATAAGACTAGGTTTTATCAAAAAAGTTTAGGCGTGAGTAGGTATTAGACGAAGAAACTCTGATATTGCCTGTTAAATGACACAATTGCGCCATATTGTTGATTGAATTGTGTTCAGCCTGCGGCGTTTCAGCTAATGCGTTTGACCTAATACGGTTGCGATAGAGCGTAGGCATTTGGGTAACCGTTTTGTCGAAGTTGTTGTAACACTTCTGCGACCACCGCTTCATCGTAGATGGGACCAAGCTGCAATTTGTAGATACTCTCTGCCTGAGGAAGATGGGCAGGAATTTGATAAAGTGCCGACAGCACATTTGATATCGATTTCGCTTTTTTGGCGTCTGACAAGGCAGCTACCTGTATAAACACAGCTTGTTCACTTTGCGCATTATTTACTGTGTGTGCTTCTTCGACTATTTCTGTAGTTGGTTCATTCGCCACTTGAACGTCCTGAGCGACTTTTTCACTAGAGCTGCTTGCAATGGTGGGCGTGGCGTCGATACCTAGATACTCGTCATAAGATACGGTAGGCCTATTTCCTATAGTCACGTTGTTGTGTTCGTCAAAATGGATAACTTCAAGCTTAACTTTTGTCGTGCCTTTACTGTGATAGCCTAACTTTACCGCAGCGGCATAAGATAAATCGATAATGCGGTTATCGTGAAAAGGGCCTCTATCGTTCACCCGTACAATAGCTTGTTTGTTGTTTTCTAGATTCGTTACACGAACGTATGAGGGCAGGGGAAGCGTCTTGTGAGCTGCACTCATGGCAAACATGTTGTAAGTTTCACCGTTCGACGTTAAGTGCCCGTGGAATTTCTGACCATACCAGCTGGCGTATCCCGTTTGTTCATACCCCTTGCCCGACGTCATTGGCGTATAGTGTTTACCAAGCACCTTATAAGGGCGACTGTTGAACATGCGGTAGGCTTCATACTTAGGCACTGCATCAAGCGTTTCTGGCTCTTTAGCTATATGGCGTGGAGCCGAGTCGTGCTTTTGTGCGTATCGACCTGAAGGTGTAGATTCACAGCCCACAATCAACGTAACACAAATAAGCATAAAAAACGTTTTGGTAAATCTAAGTGCGTGGTTCTCTCTATGCTTAAACAACATGTTTTCTACCGTGACATCAATCGTTTTTGAGTAGCAATTGACATTAGAATGCCAAAGCCAGCCATTAATGTCACCATAGACGTACCGCCATAGCTCACTAGCGGAAGGGGAACGCCAACAACCGGCAGAAGCCCTGATACCATGCCCATATTTACAAACACATAAACAAAAAACGTAAGCGTTATGCTGCCGCCTAATAATTTCGAGTAGGCGTCTTGGGCTCGGCTTGAAATAATAAGGCCTCGCGCAATGATGAAAAGATAAATTGTCAGTAATACCATTACACCGGTAAGACCGAACTCTTCGCTGAACACAGAGAAAATAAAATCGGTATGTCGTTCGGGCAAAAATTCTAATTGAGACTGAGTGCCTTGCAGCCAACCTTTGCCGTCCACGCCACCTGAACCAATAGCTATTTTAGATTGAATAATATGGTAGCCGGAGCCTAGAGGGTCGCTCTCAGGGTTCAGAAAAGTTAACACGCGCTGTTTTTGATAGTCTTTCATTAAGAAAAACCACATGACAGGTGTAAATGCACCTACAAGCGCCCCCACTATGGAGATTAAGCGCCAGCTCATTCCGGCAAGAAATATAGCAAATATTCCCGAACTGGCGATTAGAAGTGACGTTCCCAAGTCGGGCTGCTTGGCAATTAAAATGGTAGGCACAACAACCAGCCCAAACCCTATTATTATATGTGTAGTGCGCGGTGGCATAGTGAATTTACTGATATACCAAGCCACCATCATAGGTACTGCAAGTTTCATAAGTTCAGATGGTTGAAAGCGAATAAAGCCAAGATCTAACCAACGCTGTGCGCCTTTGCCCATATCGCCAAACAACAGCACCGCTATCAGCATTAATAGCCCTATCGCAAATGCATAGGTGGATAAGCGTCGGTAAAAACCTGGTGGAAGTTGAGCAAGCGCAAACATGACGATAAAGCTTAAACTTAAGCGCACAAACTGACGTTCCATTTGTGCTGCATCCTGACCCGATGCAGAGTACAGTGTGAAAAGACCTACACCGCTTAATACTAGAAGGCCAACTAGAAGCCAGCCATCAATATGTATTCGCTGCAGAAAGCTCACTTTGTTTGGATTTATTGTTGTTCTTTTCATTAATGGCCGCTACTTACGCTTTCTTGGTGTTGACGCGAATAATTTGGCTGGTTCTTAGTGTCAGCGTCTTTATTACTCTGTGTGGAAGCGACATCGAAAACGCGATCTCTAAAATAAAAGTCCATGATTTGACGAGCCACTGGTGCGGCATTTTTACTACCGCCACCTACGTTTTCAAGCACTACCGTAACGGAAATTTCAGGGTCATTAAACGGTGCAAAACCTACATACATGGCGTTATCGCGCAGTCGTTCATCTATTTTAGTCGCATCGTATTTTTCGTTTTGACCCACTGTAAACAACTGTGCGGTTCCTGTTTTACCTGCAGAGTCGTAGTTTGTGTCGGCGAATGCTGTACGAGCACCACCCTCTTCACCGCTAACCACGTCATGCATGGCATTTAAAATCACATCCAAGTTTTCTTGGTTTTTTATTTCAATAGGACGAAGCGACTTTAAAGGTATTAAGTCCACAGTGCTGTCGGGGTTTTTATAGCCGCGAATAATCTGAGGTATGTAGCGCTCACCTCGATTGATAAGCGCATTGACTGAATGAGTAAGCTGTACTGGGGTTGTGGTCCAGTAGCTTTGACCAATACCTACTGGAATAGTATCGCCCACATACCATGGTTGATTAAAACGGGCGCGTTTCCAGCCTCTACTTGGCATATTCGCATCCGATTCTTCATACAAATCAATACCGGTAAAATCGCCAAAACCAAACTCATACATCGCTTCGCTAATTTTATCGATACCAAGTTTGTATGCTAAGTCGTAGTAGAACGTATCGCAGGATACTTCAATGGCCTTAGACACGTTGACATTACCATGGCCCCAACTGCGCCAGTCGCGCCACGTATGTGATACGTTGGGTAATTGATAACGACCATTATCAACAATGGTGTAATCTTCGGTAATTATACCTTCTTCAAGACCTAACAAACCTAAGTGCGGCTTTACGGTTGATGCTGGCGGGTATTGGCCCTGAGTGGCTCTATTAATAAGCGGTCTATCTGGTGAATTTAAAAGCGCCGAGTAGTTTTTGCTGCTAATGCCATGAACAAAAAGGTTAGGGTCGTAGCTGGGGTTTGAATAAAGCGCTAGCACACCACCGGTTTTAACGTCTGTCACAACAATAGCGCCGCGAATACCCTCTATAATGCGCTGGGCTTCTAGCTGAAGCTCTAAATCAAGATTTAATACAATGTCTTTACCAGGTGTAGGCGGGTCTACATTAAGTACGCGAATAATGCGCCCTTGGTTATTTACCTCAACCTGCTGATAGCCAACCTCGCCGTGAAGTAATTCTTCGTGATATTTCTCAATACCCAGTTTACCAATGTCGTGAGTGGCTGCGTAATTGTCTTCTTGGCCGGCTTCAACGAGTTTTTGCAAATCTCGTTTGTTAATTCGAGCTACGTAGCCTAGTGCATGAGTGAGGGTATCTTTGTAGGGGTAGTAACGGGCAAGACGAGCTTCAATTTGAACACCGGGAAATTTATGTTTACTGGCGGAAAATAGCGCCACTTCTTCTTCGCTTAATTGGGTTCGCAGTGCAACGGGTTTGAATCGCCGAGTGCCTTTTAATGTAGACTGAAATCGCTCAAGTTCATCATTAGTAATTCCCATTAGTGAGGTCAGTTCGCTAAGGGTTTTATCTATGTCTTTTACTTGCTCGGGAATGACTTCCAAGCTGAAAACAGGTCGATTCTCGGCTAAAAGAATACCGTTTCTATCGTAAATGAGGCCGCGATTGGGCGCTACTGGAAGTACTTTTATCCGGTTACCGTTTGAGCGGGTTTGATAGTCTTCGTATTGCGTAACTTGAAGTGAGTAAAGGTTGTTTAACACAATGCCAAGCATGGCAACAACAATAACGAAAGCGATGGTAGCTCTGCGGGCAAAAAGATTTGCCTCGGCGGAGTGGTCCCGTATTGCTTGACGCTTGCGGTGCATTGATTTCCTTTGCATAAGTACTGTAAGTCTATTCTCGATGATAGGGATGGTTTTGAGTGACAGACCAAGCCCGATACAAACTTTCCGTTAGAATAATACGCACAAGAGGGTGCGGTAACGTTAGCGCCGACAGCGACCATTTTTGTTCAGACGCTGCGATGCACTCAGGAGCAAGGCCTTCAGGACCGCCAATAAGCAAGCTTACATCGCGGCCATCCATTTTCCAGTTGTCTAGCTGTTTAGCAAGGGTAGGGGTGTCCCAAGGTTTACCGGTAACCTCTAAGGTTACAACGCGATTTCCCTTGGGAATAGCAGCAAGCATTTGCTCGCCTTCTTTTTCTAAGATGCGCTTGATATCGGCGTTTTTCCCACGCTTTCCTGCAGGTATTTCAGTGAAGCTTACTGGCATATCACTAGGGAATCGACGAATAAACTCATCAACTCCAGTATTTACCCAGCTGGGCATTTTTGTACCCACGGCCACTATTTGAATCCGCACACTGCCTTCCTTTTACTTCTTTCGGCATTTACTGCCTATACACTTTATCAAACGCGTGCTTGTCTTAAGACCAAAGCTTTTCTAGCTGATAGAAGTCACGGGTTTCATCTTGCATAACGTGCAAAATAATATCGCCAAAGTCTACAAGTACCCATTCACCCGTTTCTTTACCTTCGACGCTGCTTGGTGCATGCCCAGCATTTTTAGCTTCAACCATCACGTTTTCAGCAATAGAAGACACATGACGCTTTGAATTACCTGAGCAGATAATCATGGTGTCGGTAATAGTAGACTTGCCGCGTACGTCTAGTTCAATAACGTCACGGGCTTTCATATCGTCAATTTTATCAATAACGAATTGTTTGAGTTGTGTACTCTCCAAGAGTTTCCTCACTTACTTAACTTTTATATAACTGATTTGCTTCAATATATTCAATAACACCCGAAGGAAGCCATTGATCTAATATGTCTGCACTGCTTTCATCACCGTTTTTATCAATGTTACTGCGCTTGCACAGCATTTCGCGTAATGCTGTAGAGGACACATTAAACAGTGGGGTGTCGACAAGCAGAACGCAACCATTGGGTTTAGTGTAAAGCTCATCTTTGTTAGTGATAGCGTTTTTTCCAAGCCAGCGCGTTATTGCGGGGCCTGGTGAGAAGGTTTCGCTGTCTCTTCTCATCACAATTAAGTGACAATAAGAAAGTAACGCCTCCCATTCGTACCATTGGTCTAGATTATACAGCGAATCGGCACCAATGAAAAAACAGATTGTATCGCTTGAAGCCTGTTTTAATGCTCGCAGTGTTTTTACTGTGTAAGACGGCGAAGGCAGCGATAACTCAATAAGCTGTGGTGACAACCTCTCATTGCCCTTACAGCTAAGTTCAATCATGTTCACCCGATGCACTTCCGACACATCAACCTGTTTATGCGGCGGCAGTTTCGAAGGCATTAACTGAACGTTCTTTATACCTATCTTATCTGCAGCACTTAAGGCCGCATTGATATGACCTTGATGAGGAGGATTAAAGGTACCGCCGAGAATTGCAGTAATTGATGGATGTTGGGCGTTAGACACGTTTACGCGTCCAACAGAGGAACTGCACGAAGATCTAGCCCCATAAACATCATGCAAAGGTGACACAGTTCAATGTAGGGTCTGGCGATTACGTTTTGTTTAAAAGCGTGATCGGCATTTGTTAGTGCCTGCTGTATATCTTCAAGCTGTTCAATACTTAAGCGGTTAAGTGCGTTTTGATAATAGCTTTGTCTATTTCGCCAAATACCAAACTTTTGCCACTGAATAGGCTCACGGTTTTGTAGTGCCGTTTTAAGCTTCCACAATTGTTCCCACTCACGAATAAGCGCCCAGATAACAATATTTGGCTCTAATCCCTCACTTTCTAATCGATAGAGCATTTTTACACAGCGCGTGTTTTCGCCGTTAAGCATAACGTCTACCAACTGGAATACGTTATAGCGAGATTGATCTACCATTGCTTGCTCAATCTGTGCTTCCGACACAGATTGCTGCGGGTAAAGCAGTGCAAGCTTGTCTATTTCCTGCTTAGCAGCAAGCATATTGCCTTCGCAAAAATCGCTTATCATTTTAGCACCGGCAGGTGAAACAGAAAGCTGATGAGACTGAAGCTGTGTGTTAATCCATGCGTTTAATTGCTTACCTTCAAGCGGATAGCAAAGTACGGAAACGCCAATTTCATCAAGCACTTTAAACCATTTGCCACGCTGTACGTCTTTACCAATTTTGGGGCCGTGTACTAATAACAAAATATCGGGGTTCAAGTTTGCCGCCACTTCTTGCAGCATTTTACTGCCCTCAGTACCAGGCTTGCCCGTTGGTAGCTCCAATTCGATAAACTGCTGTGATGAAAACAGCGACATGCTTTGTGTTGCTTCGATTAGCTGATTCCACGAGAAACCAGATTCCGCTACCAATACCGTGCGCTCGACAAAACCGCTTGCTTTCGCTTTTGAGCGGATCTGTTCAATAACATCAAACTTTTGCTGTGGCTCATCACCAAATATCAAATAACAAGGGCGTAGTGCCTTGTTAATATCTTGCGAAAATTGATTTGGATAAATTTGCATGAATAAGCGCTAATGAATATTGGTTTGTGAATGAACGTTTAAAAGTACGTGCTAATAACAAAAGCCTAGGGCAAATCAACAGCAGCTACGGCTTGGCTAGATAAACGACGCACAATAATATCTGCAGCTTCGTTTCGCATCTCGTCAAGCATTAACTCAAGCTCACGTGATTTTGCAAGTACTTGATCAGGATCGTCCTGGTAGTCTCTTACCACTTCAAACTGTGCCATTTGCGCTTCTTTGCCAGGAAACTGTACGCGATAGCGAACCACATAGATAAGCTCATACTCAGCGACCTGGCCTGATGGATATACAGAAAGAAGCTGCCTTTCCAACTGTTCTGGTAACAGGTAAATGTTAACGTTTTTAGCATTAGGGCTAGTATCGGTAGGTACTGCACTAAGTCCATACACGTCAAGATGGGTTTTTAGCGCACGCGCCAAAGGCGCGTGTGCTCGCGCACTTTCAATGGCCACAGTGTTAATGTTGTCTGGCAGGCTTGGACCACTTCGCAAGTGGAAGCCACAGCCAGTAAGCACGATGGCACAAAGTAAAACTGCAGCACGTTGAAAGTACGTTTTCATCTCACAAATACCTAGTTGGCAACTATATTGACAAGCTTACCTGGAACCACGATAACCTTGCGGATAGTTTTCCCATCAATAAACTGCTGTACGTTAGGTTGCCCCTTCGCTGCTTCTTCAATTGCATCTTTCGTTGCATCAGCCGCAATGGTCATTTTTGCGCGCACTTTGCCGTTAACTTGAACAATGATGAGCTTTTCATCTTCTACTAGCGCTGCTTTATCGGCTTGCGGCCATGGCGCTACGTCAATATCTTCGTTATGACCAAGCACTTTCCACAGTTCATGCGCTATGTGCGGCGTAATTGGGTTCAGCAACAACAGTACAGATTCAACGGCTTCGCGCATAATGGCAATATCTTGCTCGTTGTCTTGTGGCGCTTTTTGAAGGTGATTAAGAAGCTCCATAATCGCGGCCACAGCAGTATTAAACGTTTGGCGGCGGCCAAGGTCGTCAGATACTTTTTCAATGGTTTTGTGTACTTCTCGACGTAGGGCTTGCTGGTCTTTCGTTAACGCTTTCGCATCAACAGCAACCGCTGCACCTTTTTCAACGTGCTCAGTAACTAGTTTCCAAATACGGCGAAGGAAACGGTTAGCGCCCTCAACACCAGAATCTACCCACTCTAGCGTTTGCTCTGGTGGCGCTGCAAACATAGTGAATAAGCGAACGGTATCAGCACCGTATTGGTCAATCACTTCTTGAGGGTCTATGCCGTTGTTCTTCGACTTTGACATCTTAGTCATGCCGCCGTGAATAACTTCTTCACCATCGGCAGTTAGCCATGCTTTAACAATGCGCCCTTTGTCGTCTTTTTCTGTGCTTACTTCAGTTGGCGAGAACCATGTTTTCTTGCCTGCAGCATCTTCACGGTAGTAAGAATCTGCCAATACCATGCCTTGACACAATAGGCGTTTGAACGGCTCATCAGAGTCAACCAAGCCTTCGTCGCGAAGTAATTTATGGAAAAAGCGAGAGTATAATAAGTGCAAAATGGCGTGCTCAATACCACCGATATACTGATCTACAGGCAGCCAGTAGTTTGCCGCCGTTGGGTCTAACATTGCGTCGGTGTTGGTTGCACAAGCGTAACGTGCGTAATACCAAGATGATTCCATAAAGGTATCGAAGGTATCGGTTTCGCGCAGCGCCGGTTCACCGTTATAAGTGGTTTTTGCCCACTCTGGGTCTGCTTTAATAGGCGAAGTAACACCGTCCATTTCAACATCTTCAGGTAGTACAACCGGAAGTTGATCTGCAGGCACAGGTACCGACTCACCATTTTCCAAGTTAAGCATTGGAATAGGCGCGCCCCAGTAACGCTGGCGGCTTACACCCCAATCGCGTAGGCGATAGTTTACTTTTCGTTTACCACAGCCTTTTGCTTCTAATTCATCGGCAATGCCATTAAACGCTGCGTCAAAGTCTGCACCGTCAAATTTGTCGGAGTTTATTAACGTCCCTTTTTCAGTGTAAGCAGACGTGCTTAAATCACAGTTTTCTTCGTCACCGGCTTTTGCAGCAATAACTTGCTGGATAGGTAAGTTATATTTGGTTGCAAACTCCCAATCACGCTGGTCGTGACCAGGTACTGCCATAACGGCACCTGAACCGTAATCCATCAATACGAAGTTAGCTACCCAAATAGGAAGCTTCTCACCTGTTAGCGGGTGTACAACTTCAAAACCTGTTGCACAACCTTTTTTCTCCATCGTAGCAAGTTCTGCTTCAGCTACTTTGGTGTTTTTGCATTCTTCGATAAATGCTGCAAGCTCTGGGTTTGATTTCGCAGCAAATTCAGCAAGCGGGTGTTGTGCTGCTACCGCAACGTAAGTTACGCCGTAAAACGTGTCTGGACGAGTGGTATAAACCGTTAAATCTGAAATGTCGTTTACAGCAGACGCCATTTCGAAGGTAATCTCTACACCCTCTGAACGGCCAATCCAGTTTGCTTGCATGGCGCGAACCTGATCAGGCCACTCTTCTAGTTGCTCAAGATCGCCTAACAATTCTTCTGCGTAATCAGTAATTTTAATAAACCACTGAGGAATTTCTTTTTGTTCAACGAGTGCACCTGAACGCCAGCCTCGACCATCGATAACTTGCTCATTGGCTAGAACGGTTTGGTCTACTGGGTCCCAGTTTACGGTAGAGTTCTTTTTATAAACCAAGCCCTTTTCGTACAAGCGAGTGAAGAACCACTGTTCCCAGCGATAGTAATCAGATTTACAGGTAGCAACTTCGCGGCTCCAGTCGTAACCGAATCCTAATGAGCGAAGCTGAGACTTCATGTATTCGATATTTGAGTACGTCCACTTAGCAGGTGCCGTGTTGTTGTTAATTGCCGCATTCTCAGCAGGAAGACCGAAGGCGTCCCAGCCCATTGGCTGCATTACGTTTTTACCCTGCATGCGCTGGTAGCGGCTGATTACATCGCCGATAGTGTAGTTACGTACGTGACCCATATGGAGTCGACCGCTAGGATAAGGGAACATAGACAGACAATAGAACTTCTCTTTGTCTTCATTGTCGTTTGCCTTGAAAGATTGATTATCTTCCCAGTATTGTTGAACACGTTGTTCTATATCTTTAGGGTTGTACTGATTATCGGCCATGAAACGTAGGCTTCCGCATTAAAAGTTGATCATTTATAGGTCGTTTTGACGTGTTTGAACGCCATTTAGCCCAATAGAATACCCCAGCGCTAAGCTATGCCTCAATAGCTTAGGCAAGACTTGTGCTATTTTTATTGCCGCTTGCTGGAAAAGTGACCACTTTGCACATGTCCGCGGTCACTATTTTACGCGCAACACTTGCGACACTAATTTTCGTTGCTAAAAGCGGTGAGGGCCTTTAATTGCTGAGCCTGAACTTTATCAACTACTTTCACTAAGTTTGTTGCGTCTTCACTACTGCTTAAAACACCGTTGAATTGAATTGCACCTGAAGCGTGGTAGGTTAGTGTTACCTTTGTTCCTGAGTCAGTTTCTGTAAATAACCAGGTAAGGGCGCCATAAATACCCATTTCTTGAAGGGGGCCAAGACCGCCAGTCATCACTACTTTCTTGTTAGGCTCGATATACGCAATCTGCATATGTGCTGCACTTTTTGCATTGTGAGTTTCGCAAAAACAGCCTCCCGCTAATTCATCGATACTTAGCGTACCTTTCCACCAGGTGTGATCTTTAGGCCACCACATATCAACGTGTTGTACAAAGTGCGAGTATACGGCTTCCACGGGCGCACTGCTTGTACTGCTATTGGTAATTGAAAATCCATTGGTGTTTGCATAATTAACGTCGGCTAATGCGCTACTATGAAAGAACGCAGTCGCTATCAACCCTATAAATGCTGCACTAACTTTACTCTTAAATGACATCTTACGGTTTTGTTCTACTTGTGAAGTTTTCATTTTACATTCTCGTTTGTGCTTCTATTTTTGTCGCGATTGATTATGTGCGTATGGTGATAGTAGCAAAGAGTGTACAAGTCACACAGAGTCTTTTTAACGCTGTTTTAATTCACGTTGTGATGTTTTCTTGTTCAGTTGACAGTAAAACCATGTTTTATTCAGGATAAGCGTTTGACACGTCTTCGAATAAGGGTTTCACTTACTTCAAAGTAATAACGATAGATAAGCATGTCTGTAGACACCACTTTGTACGCGCTTGATGTAGACGCGTTAACACCGACCATAAATCGCAGAGCAATAAATAGTGCGCTGAAAGACAATGAAGCGCTAAACGCCACATTTATTGGTCAAGAGCGCGCCCGCGAAGCGCTCACTTTTGGACTTGGCTTGAATACAAAAGGTTACAACCTTTATGTGATGGGTGAACCAGCCACAGGTCGATTCACGCTTGTAAAAGACTATATTGAACGTCATGTATCGCATTCAACCGCTCCAGATGATTGGTGCTATATCAATAATTTTGACGAAGAGCGCGAGCCAGTAGTGCTGCGTTTTCCGCCAGGCGGTGGTAAGACTTTCCAAAAAGATATGGCAAATTTGATAGATGATGTGCTTGATTCACTACCAATTGCTTTCGATAACCCAGGCTATCAGCGTAGAAGGGCATCTATTACTCGCGAATTTGAACAAAAATACGATGCAGCCATTGATGCAGTTGAGCGCTATGCACAAGCCAATGACGTTGCCTTATACGAAGAAGGCGGGTCTATAACATTTTCGCCCATTATCAACGGTAAACCGGTAAGTGATACTGAGTTTGCATCGTTTAGCGAGAGCGACCGTGAGCGCTTCTATACTATCATTGATGAACTTGAGAACCGCTTAAGCGAGAACTTACTCAGCTTGCCCGCATGGAAGCGCGAGAACTCAGAACGTTTGCGCGAATTAGATACAACCACCGCTGAGCAAGGTATTAAGCCACTTATTAAAGTGCTAGAGCATAAATACGCTGCAGAGCTAGGGGTGATGAAATACCTTAAGCAGGTAAAAAATGCATTAGTCTCGGCAATCTTAGTTATTCATAGCGAAGAGCAGAAAGACGAAAAAAGCGATGATTTCGACAAGAAAGTTTTTCTTGAAGAACAATTTCTACCTAATGTGCTGGTGTCGAACAAAATAGATGATGCTGCACCAGTTATTTATGAGCCCAATCCAACCTATCAAAACCTGTTTGGCAAAATTGAATATACAAACATTCACGGTAGCGTTTTCACAAATTACAGAATGATTCAGCCAGGTGCGCTGCACCGGGCAAATGGCGGCTATTTATTGTTAGATGTCGACCAACTTATTGAGCAACCTTATGTATGGGACTCATTAAAGCTTGCCATCAAATCTACGCGTTTGCGCATGGATTTGCCGCAACAAGATGTGGGCATGGTAAATAACATTACCTTAAATCCACAGCCCGTTGACCTGAACGTCAAGATTGTTTTGCTGGGGTCGAGAGACTTGTATTACACCTTGCAAGACTACGACGATGAATTTGATGAGCTCTTTCGCGTATTAGTTGATTTCGATTTAGAAATCCCCGTTACTAAACAAGCGCTTTTTGATTTTGTAGGGAAGGTGCGAGCGCATGTGTATTCACTTGGGCTTGAAAGTATTACCACCAATGCCATGTGCCGTTTAGTTGAATACTCGCTTCGTATGGCTGAACACAAAGAAAAACTGTCGGCGCATTTTGCAGAAGTGATTGAGTTGGTAAACGAAGCGCATTATTTTAGTAAAAAATCGAATGCGAGCGCCAATACAAATGTCCTTGAACTCGATCATCTTAAAGCGGCATTGAGTGCCAAAAAACGTCGTACAGGAAGAGTAAGTCAAGCGCTGCTAAACGACATAAAAGAAGGGCATGTACTTATTGCCACAGAGGGTAAAGCTGTGGGTACGGTAAACGGCTTAACGGTTCTAGATATTGGTGATACAGCATTTGGAACGCCTGCGCGTATTACCTCAACCGTATTTGCTGGCGCCAGCGGCGTAGTAGATATTGAACGCGAGGTTGAGCTTGGTCAGCCAATTCATTCTAAAGGCGTTATGCTACTAAACGGCTATCTAGGAAATAAATACGCACAACATTTCCCGCTAACGTTATCAGCAAACATCGCCCTAGAGCAGTCTTATGGACATATCGATGGAGATAGCGCGTCTTTAGGGGAATTAGTGGCACTTATTTCTGCCCTCACTGAAATTCCATGTCTTCAAACCCTGGCCATTACTGGTTCAATCAACCAATATGGTGAAGTGCAGGCTGTGGGAGGTGTAAATGAAAAAATTGAAGGGTTCTTCGATTTGTGCCAGCACCGCGGTTTAACGGGAACACAGGGCGTTATCATTCCTAAATCAAACGCCATTAATTTAGTGTTAGATGCCACCGTGGTAGATGCAGTTAAAAAAGGGCTTTTCCACATTTATACCGTTGAGACTGTAGATGACGCTTTGACCATTTTAATGGAGCAAGAAGCCGGAAAAATTAGCTCTAAAGGTCGCTATCCAAAAAATTCCATCAACTACCATGCAGTAAATCGCTTGTACAACATTGCGCTTATTGTAAATGGCGGTGATGGTGAATAGGTCATTCATTCTGTAACAAAAAAGGGAGCATCTGCTCCCTTTTTTTAAATTTAATAAGCCAGCTTATTTTGGTGGCATACGTAGGCCGCCATCTAGGCGCACTGTCTCGCCGTTTAGGTAGCTGTTGTTAGCCATATGGATTACTAGCTTGCCGAATTCTGCTGGAAGGCCTAAACGCTTAGGAAACTGTACGTTAGCAGAAAGCGCATCTTGCACTTTTTCAGGCATTGCAAGCAACATAGGTGTGCCCATCACGCCAGGTGCAATGGTGTTTACTCGAATACCTAGTGGTGCTAAATCGCGGGCCATAGGGAGCGTGAGACCAATAATTCCGCCTTTACTCGCTGCGTACGCTGTTTGGCCTATTTGACCTTCATAGCCCGCGACTGATGCGGTATTAATAATAAGACCGCGTTCACCTTCTTCGTTAAGAGGCGATTGTTTTGCCATTTGCGCAGCAACCAGTCGAGCAACGTTAAAGCTGCCAACTAAGTTGATATTGATAGTAGTTTGGAAATCTCCAAGCGGGGCTGGGTTGGCTTCTCTGTCTAATAAACGCTTTGCCGGTGCAATACCCGCGCAGTTTACTAGTAAAGCAATGTTGCCGAATTTAGCCGCTGTAGCTTCAATAGCCGCTTGTACTTGCGCTTCATCGCGTACATCAACTTTGTTGAAAAGCGTATTGTCGTTACCGAGTTCTTCAACGCGTTGCGCGCCCATCTCTTCATTAAGGTCGAAAAGGCTTACATTAGCACCCGCTTCTCGAAGCGCAACGGCAGTAGCATGCCCAAGACCAGAGCAGCCGCCGGTTACAATGGCGGTGAGATTATTTAACGTCATGATATTCCCGTGTATTCACTATTATTAACGTGATGTTAACGGGAAGTAAGAAGAAAAACTACGGTGCCGACGGGCATCGGCACCTTCAATTGCATTATTTTGGCAACTGAATTTTACAGTCTTCGCTTTGACGGTAAATAATTAGCGTATGACCAATTACCTGAAGCTTTACAGACGATGTCTCGCGAACGATAGCGTCCATAATTAGCGCTTTCTCTTCACGGTCGTCGGTGGGAACCTTAACTTTAATTAATTCGTGATGGTTAAGCGCGCTATCAATTTCAGCTACCACGCCCTCAGTAAGACCGTTTGCACCTAGCTGTACAACAGGCTTAAGCGGGTGAGCAAGGCCTTTAAGAAATTGTTTCTGTTTATTTGAAAGTTTCATGAAGTAATAATTCTTACAATTAATCTGTTAGTTTATGCTTGAAATAACGTATTCTAACGCCATCTTCTCTACAATCCTAATGACATTGTGCTGGA
>Ga0213840_1000439_pt1 | contig 61716 bp, 49 predicted proteins | sample SWPATP22_FD_160132 | JGI IMG/M metagenome (GOLD analysis project Ga0213840, IMG submission 160132) | Coastal seawater microbial communities from Marineland, Florida, United States - SWPA TP2 #2 | ecosystem: Environmental > Aquatic > Marine > Coastal | place: USA: Florida | collected 2016-08-14 | reverse complement strand
GATAAAACCTTGGAAGAAGCTGAGATTCAGCAAGCTGTAGATACTGTGGTTAAAGGTCTGGAATCTGAGTTTGGGGCCGCGTTAAGAGAGTAAACTATGGCATTGACCAAAGCCGAGATGGCTGAACACCTATTCGAGAAATTGGGCATCAACAAGCGTGATGCTAAAGATCTGGTAGAACTTTTTTTTGAAGAAATCAAAAGTGCTCTGGAATCTGGTGAGCAAGTAAAACTGTCAGGTTTTGGCAACTTTGACCTGCGTGACAAGAATGAACGTCCTGGTCGTAACCCTAAAACGGGTGAGGACATTCCGATTAAAGCACGCCGAGTGGTAACATTCCGCCCAGGTCAAAAACTAAAAAGCCGAGTTGAAAACTCTGCACCCGTCGACCAATAATCATTAGGTCGTTACAATACTAAAAAGAGCGAGTTTACTCGCTCTTTTGTATCTCTTTATATTTGTGCATTCGCATAAGTTTCTTTCTTTGAGTTGTTGGAGGACAGTGTGAAGAAAGCACTCGTTGTCTTTGTTTCAATAATTGTTTTAGTTGCATTATGGCTTGGTTATTTGTCTCATGACGCCGACCAACGTGATGTGGAAGCTTCAAAAGTTCCTCTTGTTACCGTTATGGAAATACTGCACGCCAGCGATTTACAGAAGGGCGTTAAGGCTGCGGTAAAAATCGACGACGCTGATGCTATTGATACTTGGCTTACTCAAGCACTTCAAGTTGGAAATGCAGCCAATTTAGCGAAAGAAGATTTGGATTATCTAGCGTCTGATGCCGCCCGAGATTATGTAGTGTTCAACGCAAAGCGCCAGTTGTATAACGATGCGTTTGAAGCGCGCTATTATTCGCTTAAAGAAGTTGAAAGCTTGAAAGCACAATACCCAGAAGCAAAGGACTTGTTCCCGCGAACCGATGCCTTGATTGAAAAGCGAGATGCTATTATCAAGCAGATTGCTATTGCGCTTTCTAACGAGGACTCGCCAAGCGAAGACGCGCTTGAAGAAGCTCGTCAACAGTGGTTAATGCAGGCGCAGAAACCGTAAGTAAAAGTGGTGGTTACACCGCTATGTCTTCATAGTGTGCCCGGGTTAGTGTCGCTAGGTCTTTAGGGGAAAGTGCTACTTCTAAACCACGTTTTCCCGCACTCACATAAACCGTCTCGAAGTGCTGCGCCGACGCATGTATAACCGTGGGTAAGCTTTTTCGCTGACCCAGAGGGCTAACACCACCAAGTACATAGCCGGTTGATGCCTCAACAAGCTGGCTAGCCGCCATTGTTACTTTTTTTGCCCGAAGTGCTTTAGCCATTTTCTTTTCACTTAGCTTTGTAGCCACTGGAACAATGGCCACAGCTAGCTTGTCTGAATCTGTGCTTACAACAAGCGTTTTAAACACGCATTGGGCGTCTAGTCCTAATTTTTCTACAGCTTCAAGACCATAAGATGCTGAGTCTGCGTCATGCGCATACTTCAGCACCTCATGATGTACTTTTTTCTTTTTAAGCAGTGTTATTGCTGGCGTCATTGCTCGTCTTTTTTGTAAAACGTGCGGCTGTGGACAATTTCACCTGGCAACAAAGGTGTTGCTGCATGGGTTGCGTAGTCTTCAAAGCCAGCATCAAAGAAGTCTGAAAGTGGGTGGCCCGACTGACCGCCAGGTAACGTTAATATAGCATCTTCTAGATGACCTGGACTAACGAAGAAACGTTCTGACGCGCCAAAGCGGGGGGCTTGCACAGCAGGCATGTACGTGTCGCCAAACCCTTCAACGGCGTCCATATTAAGTAGGCTACCTACAATTGGAATTTGCGAGGCAAAAGGGTGATTGACGGCAAGCATGTTTACGTTACCCCAGCGTAATTGCTCCATATCAGCTTCTACCGGTGAGAATTTATCGAGAAGCTTGTGTTTAGCACGTCGATACGAATCTACCAGTAACTCATCATAGGAACTGGCATCCTGTGTAAGCCAGCTATCGGGTTGTTGGTGAATTAGTTGCCATGTGGCAGGCTCAATACCGCGTAGTAGCGTGCGACTATTCACGTCTTGAGCATCAAGCTGCGTTAAAATACGGCCAAACAATGTTTGCACCACCTCTTGTCTGAAGTGCTTTACTAACGTGTAACCAACAGAGTCTTCACATGCACAAGCTCCCCACGTGTTTAGGTATGCAAGATCAGGCTTAAATTCAACGTCTTGCGTAGACAGTAGACCATACAATAAATCGTGCCATGGCATTAAGAATCGGGCATGATTATCAAGCTGAATGGCGTAAAAATCTGTTTCATTAAAGCGGTCTTTTTCAAACATTCTATCTCGAATTTGCTGGCCACGTGCGCCTAGGGCGTAGCCGCCATCGCCAAGCTGTTCAAAATCTGAAGCGCCAATAACTCGAGCATTGGCTGTCCATATTCTATTCGAGTCAGGATTAACTACGCTGGGTAAGGATGCCATGCGCTTAGGCGGATTATCGTGATATTGTGCTTCGGAAATAGCCGTGAAAGAGGCTTTTTCACGTTCTAATACTGCACCGCCAGGAAGCCACGCTGCGCCACCATTTTCATCTACTAACACCACATTTTGCGTGGGAATAGCAATTTGCTTTATTACGCTCATTGCTTGGTTAAGCGTTTTAGTAGGGCCAAGGTCAACAATGTTTAGGTTAACTGCAAACGGATGATGGGCAACCCAATTCAGCGCAAACTTTTTACCGTTAATGTGTTTAACTGGGCCGAATTCACTTACCTCTAGTTCAAACTCATGCTTGCCATGTGGTAAGGGAATTGACTGTGTAACCATGGTGGTTGGCGTACCGGGCTGTAATTCTACCCAGTCCACATTGTCTAAATTGGAATTGGTAAAACCCCAAGCAACGTGATTGTTTGTACCAACCACAATGCCAGGAAGGCCAGGCAGTGATACGCCTGTTACCGAAACGTCTTCACCCGATACCATATAGTTAAGCTGCGCTCTGTACCAAATAACCGGTACACGAAGGCCTAGGTGCATGTCGTTAGCTAACATTCCTGCGCCTGTAGCGGTTAGATTACCGGTAACAGCCCAGTTGTTACTGCCGATGTCTGGAAGCTCAACGCCAGTATAGGCAACTTCGTTGCTGTCTATTTCCGTTTGCTCTGTAGGGAATGGCGGAATATCTGCTTCTAGCAAGGGAATTTCACTGCCATCTAGGGCAGCCTGAAAGGTACTTGGCTGAGTAATGAATTGGTAAAGATCATCACCAAACGTATTTAGCAACGCTGTACGCGCCAGATCAAAATCAACCTGACTACTCTGCAAATCTAAATACATGCTATACACAACAAGAATACTGTCGGTTGGTTTCCACTGTTGAATATCTACACCCGCAGCAAGGTATTCAAAAGGCGCAACCGTTGATTCTTTCAATGCCTCATTTACGCCGTGTGCATATTGTACAAGTAGCGTTTTTTGATTTTGAGGTAGGGCGTCAAATACGGCTTGTGCCCGTTTACTAAATTGATGGAATCGCGCAGATTTATCGCGCTCTATTGCAATGTCGCCGACCCACTGTGAAAGGTTGCCCGATGCACTTCTGCGCTGCAAGTCCATTTGAAAAAAGCGGTCTTGTGCATGTGCGAAGCCAAGCGCATAAGCAGCATCATAAATATCATCAGCTTGGATTACTGCGTGCCCTAGGGCATCGCGCTGTAACTCGGTTGGCGAGTTAACATGATAAGTTGAATTGTTTGCGTCCAATGACGGCAGGCTTAAGTAAAGTGTTAAATACAAACCTGAGGCAATAATTGTTGTAAGTACAGTGACGCCAACAAGTAACCACTTTATCCAATTTATCACGTGTAATACTCCTGTTTTTTCTCTATCCTAACCACAGAATTTGTAAATGAAAAGTGATGATTTATGACAGTTGCAAAGGCGGTGTTGTGGGCCCGTTAATGTTAGATTGTGAAGCCGAGATGCTCACAGCGGAAGAAAAAGAAAAACTTGCACATCCGGTTACCGGCGGTGTGATTTTATTCTCTCGAAACTATTACGATAAACGCCAACTGAAAGCGTTGATTGAAGACATTCGTCGTTACGCAAATAAACCCTTACTGATTGCGGTGGATCACGAAGGCGGCAGAGTACAACGCTTTAGAGAAGGTTTTACCGCCATTCCTGCTATGGGCAAAATAGTGAAACAGTCTGCAACCACAGCGCAAAGTGAAGCATATGCAAAAGCGTGTGGGCTAGCACTTGCTTATGAGCTTAAAACGCTCGATATCGATTTTAGCTTTGCGCCAGTACTTGATATCAACGGCGTGTCGCAAGTTATTGGTGATCGTGCTTTTTCAGAGTCTGCTGTTCAGATTGCTAAACTTGCCAGCGCCCTCATTTCTGGCCTTAGGCTAGTGAATATGCCAGCAATTGGAAAGCATTTTCCTGGACACGGCAGCGTGGCCCCTGATTCACATATTGCACTTCCTGTGGATGAACGAGATTTCAGTGATATTGAACACACCGATATGGTGGCGTTTGCAAAGCTGATTGAGCAGAGTTTGTTAGACGGTGTAATGCCTGCTCACGTAATTTATAAACAAGTATGCTCTCAACCTGCTGGTTTCTCTGAACGCTGGTTACAACAGATACTTAGAAAAAACTTGTCTTTCAACGGCGCGGTTTTTTCAGATGATTTGTCGATGCACGGCGCCAGCGTGGCGGGAGATTATATTGACCGCGCAACACTTGCGCTGAACGCAGGCTGTGACATGGTATTGGCGTGTAACAACGTTAAAGGTGCAGAGTCTATTCTCGATGGGCTTGAGTCTCGCGTAGCGATGCATTCTGAAGAAGATAAGCAAAAGCAAGCGCGAGTAATGGCGCTATATGGTCGCAACATGCCGTTGGGGCTACAACAGCAGTACAAAGACGCAGTAGCACTTATCCAGCGCCTAAATGTTTCTGCCTAACGTTAATCTATAGCCCTACGGGTTAATAGTGATACTGAATACAAAAAGGTGTAACAGTGAGGTCGGCTTGGTGTTGTGAACAAAAGTGAGAAGGCGGCGCCGGTTATACCGGTACCTCTTCAAAACCTGCTTCAACATTAAGAAAACGCGCAAGCGTAAATAGAAAATCGCTGAGTCTATTCAAATAGGCGTGCACCACTTCAGGCACGTCATAGTGTTTTGACAAGCTGATGACCGCACGTTCTGCTCTGCGGCACACTGCACGGCAAACATGGGCTTGCGCCGCCGCTTTGCTTCCGCCAGGTAAAACAAAAGACGTGTTAGGCGGCATTTTTGCCGTAAAGCTATCTATCAGCGACTCTAAATCATCGATATTTTTTTCAGTCAGGGTAGAGCTTGCTGAAATAGCAAAACCAGCCTGAAATAAATTTCGTTGAATATCGTGCAACATGGGGCGATGCTGTGTTGCCACTGTGGCAGCTAATAAACCGATATGGCTGTTTAGCTCATCAATATCACCGTAGCTCTTTACCACCAAGTCGTCTTTTTCTACCCTTACTGCCTTATCGGCATAAATCTGTGTACTGCCTTTATCGCCGGTACGCGTGTAAATTTTCATAGAAAAGCCCTTTGCTAATTTTCTTCACTTACTTCAACGGCAGGCCTGTTGTAGCGGCGAATCTGTACAACAAATCCAAATAATGGATGGTCGAAATAGTGCAACTGTGTACTAATTACCCGTCGTTGCTCTTTAAGTGGCACGGCGACCAGTCGCATTGGTGTGTACGCTAATGTGTCACTATTGTTATTTACAAGGTCAGATTCTGCTATGGCGGCGTTAACCGAATCATCAGCGTTTAGTATGGATGGCTCTACAGCAAAGTAGCGCTCTGAAACAGGCTGCCTATACAAAAGCTCGCTATCAATATGAAGGTAAGGCACGCGATTAATGTACTTCAAAAATACCTTCATTGTGCCGTCAATTTCCCAAATAGGCTTACGAAGCGCGTTTGCATTTTCCTCGTTGTCTGCGTCGATCATAGTCAAGGCATCAAGGTCTGAAAACGCACTTAGCGCAATGGGCGTTGGCGTTGCTAGCTTGTCTTCCAAATCGGCAAATATATCGCGAACAGCAGTAATACTCGTATCGTCACCATCATTTAATGCGCCGATATCGTTTTCGCCAGTTGCATATTCGTTACTTGCGTATTCGCCTGTTGAATCAGACGTCGTTTGCTCGCCTTTATTTGGCGCCATCGCTGAAGTGGTGTCTTCACCTTGTGTTACAAGCAGGGGATTCGTCTCTATTACGCTGGTATCAGTATCATCAGCACTTTCGTGAGCTGGGCGCTTAATGAGCTGTCCTGACATTGCAAATGAGGAAGCATAATTTTTACCGCCAAATAAACGCACGTCAAACGCATTGTCTTTACCAAACATAACAGGTTGTCGCCAAGCAACATGAAATAGGCGTTCTAGCTCTCTATTGCTGCGGATTTGTTTAGAAATTGAAGTAAGGGCGTGTTCATTACTCGTCAGTAAATGTGCTTTGGATGCGCGCGGCCAGTCATGCCCCTCTATAATAATTGGAAGTTGAGAAGGTGAGGGTAAGTGGTTGTCCGGCTTATTTACTTTTACTATCTTTTGCCCGTTCAAAACCGAGACTTCCATCCATGGCTTAACCTGTTCGCAATAGCGGAATTCTGGCACAGTGATATTGGCGTTTTGTGATGAATGACTATTACTTTCAACACTATCTGAGAATTCATCTGACGGCTTCGATACACCAAAGAAAGATAACCATAATTTTGCTATTTCAGTTGCCGAAGGACCCTGCATAACGTCATTCGGTGTTGCCAATTCGGTATCCGCAAGTGACAGGGTTTCTAGCTCGCTAAGGGCTTCACCACCGTTAAGGGCTTCATCATCGCTAAAGTCCTCTCCGCCGCTAAGGGTTTCACCGTCAGGTACATTTTCTTTTGTCTCGTCTGCAAGAGACACAGCGATATCCGCATCAGATTCGACTTCTGTAGTTTCGACTTCAGTAGCGCCGAATGACCCAGTTTCACCAGTCGCTATTGCATTATGCACATCTGTAAATAGCGCCGAATCTTCGCTGTTGGCCTCTTCAAGAGGAGGCAAAGCAAGAAAATCAACGTTGCTAGAGGGAACATGTAGCAGTTCGCTTGCGGGAAGTGGAATAGTGGTATCAATGTCACAAAGCGGCAAACCTTGCTTTAAATAGCTAATATCGGGCGTAATAATAGCGCCAATAAGATTAGCTTGTGCTCGTGGCGCTTCAAGTGTTGATGCAAGCGTAAACTGCTCTTCAAGCTCGCTTAAAGATACATTGCGTTTAAACGCAATAACCTCAACGTCAAACCACCAGTCCTCATTGGCGTAAGTATGGCTGGTAAACACTGCACAAATTGGTGCAAGCAAAAAACACCAGCGAAAAAACTTCATGCTACCGCGACTCCTTTGCAAAATCGGCAATGATATCGCTAATAAACGCAATGCGCTCTTTAGCGGTGTCGGTCTTCTTAACTAAACGCAGCTTCTGGCTACCTTCAAACTTGAAGGTATTCGGCTTGGTTTGAACTAGCTTAATAATATAGCCAGGGTCGACCTTGGTTGTTTCTTTAAATTCTATGGTACCGCCTTGTGCAGACAAGTCTACTTTTAGCACGCCTATTTCTTGTGCTTTTATTTTTATTTCAGCAACTTCTACCAAGTTTTTAGCCGGCTCAGGCAACAGTCCGAAGCGGTCAATACACTCTACTTGGAACTCGTCAATATCGTCTTGGGTAGCACAGCTTGCTAACCGCTTATAAAGGGAAAGCCGCGTGTTTACGTCGGCAATGTAATCTTCAGGAAGAAGTGCAGGTATACGCAGCTCAACTTCGGTATGACCTGACATGGCATCATCGAGTGACGGCTCTCTACCTTCTTTCAAAGCGTTCACCGCTTTATCAAGCATATCCATGTAAAGGCTAAAGCCAATACTCGCAATTTGGCCCGATTGGTCATCGCCTAACAGTTCGCCCGCACCGCGAATTTCTAGGTCGTGAGTAGCAAGTGCAAAGCCTGCACCTAAATCTTCTAATTGTGAAATAGCATCAAGACGTTTAACGGCATCTTTTGTCATACGCTTGGGGTGTGGCGTTAGCAAATAGGCATAGGCTTGATGGTGCGAACGTCCAACACGACCACGAAGCTGGTGCAATTGCGCCAAACCTAGATGGTCGGCGCGGTCCATAATAATGGTATTTGCACTTGGTACATCAATACCGGTTTCAATAATGGTGGTACATACCAGCACGTTGTAGCGCTGATGGTAGAAGTCGCTCATTACGCCTTCAAGTTCACGTTCACGCATTTGGCCGTGTCCCACTGCAATACGTGCCTCAGGCACAATTTCGGCTATTTCTTCTGCGGTGCGCGCAATGCTGTCCACTTCGTTATGCAGGAAGTACACTTGGCCGCCACGCAGTATTTCACGCATTATAGCTTCCCGAATAATGGCTTTATTGCGCTGTTGAACGAACGTTTTTATTGATAAACGTCTGGCCGGTGCGGTTGCAATAATTGATAAATCGCGCATGCCTGATAGCGCCATGTTCAGCGTTCTAGGAATTGGCGTAGCGGTAAGCGTAAGAATGTCTACATCTGCACGTAACGATTTAAGCTTTTCCTTTTGACGCACACCAAAGCGGTGTTCTTCGTCAATAATCACAAGCCCTAAGTCTTTGTATTTAATATCGCTGGAAAGTAGCTTGTGGGTACCCACGACAATATCTACTTTTCCTTCACCAATGCGTTCAACCACGGCTTTTTGTGCTTTTCCGCTAACAAAACGGCTCATTACTTCTATTTCAAATGGCCATGCGGCAAAGCGGTCTTTAAAGTTTTCATAGTGCTGTTGAGCAAGCAGGGTAGTGGGCACCAATATGGCCACTTGTTTACCTGCATTGGCAGCCAGGAACGCGGCTCGCATGGCTACTTCAGTTTTACCAAAACCAACGTCACCGCACACCAGGCGATCCATTGCAGATGGATTACCCATATCATGCATAACGGCAGCAATAGCTTGTGCTTGGTCGGGAGTTTCCTCGAAAGGGAAACTGTCTGAGAATGACTGGTAGTCGTCCCAATTGATTTTGTAAGCAAAACCGGGCTTTGCCGCACGTCGTGCATAAACGTCTAATAATTCAGCGGCAACATCGCGCACTTTTTCGGCGGCTTTCTGTTTGGCTCTGCTCCACGCATCAGAGCCAAGGGCATTAACCGGTGCATTGTCAGCATCGCCGCCGGTATAGCGTGATATAAGATGCAGTGACGCCACGGGCACATACAACTTCGACTGTTTTGCATATTCAATGCAAAGGTATTCAGTTGCTACGCCGCCAGCGTCTAGAGTTTGCAGCCCTAAGTAACGACCTACACCGTGGTCAAGATGTACAACAGGTTGTCCAATAGACAGTTCGGCAAGGTTGCGAATTATCGCGCTTTCGTCTGTTGCACTGCGTTTATCTCGCAGGCGTCGCTGACTTACCTTATGACCAAGTAACTCAGTTTCAGTAATAAACAGCAGCTCGCCTTCATCTGTGTGCCAGCGGAAGCTGTGTTCCACCATACCCACGGTAATACCAATGCTGTCATGGCTTGAAAGAAACCCGTTAAATGAATCTGCTAACGTCGGCTTAATTCCCGCTTTGGCTAAAACGGTAAGTAGGCCTTCTCTGCGCCCTTGTGTCTCAGAGCAAAACAGTACTTTCGCACCTCTATCAGTGGCTTCTTTGACCGTTGCAATAAGACGTTCTGCAGGGACTTTCTTTTGCGCATTAATAGCAATGTCGTCAAGCAAGGCGCACTGTAAATTAACCGAGCCGGCTTTATCTTCTAAAACACGGCCTGTAAGCGTAGCGCGCGGCCATTGTTTTATAGCGCCGAACAGTTCATTAATGGGCAGAAAGAGTTCGTCAGGTGCAAGTAAAGGTCGCGCAAGATTGTAGCGATACTGCTCATAACGCTCTTGTACATCGGCCCAAAAGAACTCACTGGCATCCTGTACGTCGCCGTGAAGCAACAACAAACTTTTCGGGTGAAGGTAGTCAAACAGCGTTGCGGTTTTTTCAAAGAAAAGTGGTAAGTAATACTCTACGCCGCTGGGCATCGTACCCTTGCTTACCTGTGAAAATACGCTCTCAGACGCGTTATTAGCGTCAAACTTTGCAAGAAATTGCTGACGAAATAGCGTTATTGCATCTTTGTCGGTGGGGAACTCTCGTGCGGGTAGCAGTCGAATTTCATTAACGGCCTCACCAGAGCGCTGTGTTTCGGTATCGAAATAGCGAATAGAGTCAATCTCATCGTCGAACAAATCGATACGAAACGGTTGCTCGCTGCCCATGGGAAACAAATCGATAATACTTCCGCGTACAGAAAACTCGCTGTGACTCATTACTTGGCTTACGTGTAAATAGCCCGCCTGCTCTAAATTGCGACGAAACTGGTCTCTGTCTAATGTGTCGCCTTTGTTAAGCATCAGCAAATATTTTGCTAAATAGTCGGTTGGTGCAAGGCGCTGCATAAGCGTATTGACCGGCACGATAAAGATGCCTTCGCCTTGTTGCGTAAACCTGAACAGCGTTTCTAAACGTTGCGAAACAATGTCTTGGTGCGGCGAAAAAGAATCGTACGGAAGCGTTTCCCAATCAGGGAAAAGTGTAATAGGAGTGTTGGCTAGTGCGTTGTCACCTTGTAAAAAGAACGCTATTTCTTTTTCAAGCTTCATAGCAGATGGCGTGTCTGCCGTAATTAACACAACAGGGCCCTTGTACTGCTTCAAGGTTTCACTAATGCATAGTGCAGCACTGCTGCCTTGAAGCTGTCCCCATTGTTTATGATCTTGTGTTGATGCGTCTTTCTTCTGCGCCGGCAGAGGCAGCGATAGTAAGGTGGCTGTCATGACTTCCTATTTACGTTATGCAGGTAATACCAAATTGTTAGGCGATATATACTGACTTAGTTGCCGTTTAGGATCCGGCTTTTTTCTCTTGTGCACGTTTTCTGAGCTGTAGGGTTTGAATATGTAAACTGGCTCTAACCAATAGCTCCTGATCTTGTTCGCGAATTGTATTAAAAATAAAAGCAATATGATATCGGTCTTCTACCTGCTTGCAGCTAATCACTTCACCAAAACAAAAAATGGCAGCAGCTTCTGCATCCAAAAAAAGCTTCAGTTCGGCATTAGTTCCAGTTTCAAGGGCCGACGGCGCATCTATGATTACACCGCCACCACCAAATCTAACGGTTTTAAAGCGGTATTCTGGTTCGTCTTGTTGGTGAAGAACGAAAGACATCATTAAGTCGATTTTACGTGATTGATGATTTAAATAATCAGCAAGTGATTCAGCATGATCGCTTAAATTGCGAAGAGGGCGGATAGCTTGTGCTTCAATGGCTGCCATTTCACTGGCAATGCGAAATGCATAGGGCATTGCATCTTCGATGTTTTCAATATCTGGCACGGCTTCATCTGCTTCCAGTACACGCATATTCGCATTAATGCTGTGCGTTATTGAAAAGTATTCATCGAATTGGGCTTGTTTGTCGTTTAGACTTTGATTGCTCACCGTTTACCTCTGCCACTTATTCTTGTACAGCCAGTAGCTTACACGTACTATAGCCACTTTACTATTTCAGGTTGAAACCCCCACAGCATTTTATATCGTATTGTACTGTTGTGCAGGCAAAGCACTAATAAGGTTTCATATAAACAAGGCGTTATGTTTTCTTCTTCATCTTACTCACTGTCAGCATTTATCGCTTATCGCTATGCGAAGTCGAATAAAGCCAGTCAAACCAGCTTTGTAGCATTTATCAATCGATTTTCGGTAGCGGGAATCGCTTTAGGACTTATGGCATTAATTATAGTCGTTTCGGTGATGAATGGGCTGGAAGGTCAATTGAAGCAACGTATTCTAGGCGTTGTGCCACACATTGAAACAGAAGCAATTGATGCTAGTCATATCGATGCTGTACAGGCAATCGATGGCGTTATCACCACTATGATGTATAGAGAGGCAGAGGCTGTAGTGCAAAGTCGCTCTGATCTTCGTGGTGTTCAAATACACGGCGTTTCACCCGAGGTAATGGTAAAGCACACCTTGGTAGCTGAGAACCTTGAACAAGGAAGGTTTAGTGATTTAGCTAGTGGTAGCTATTTTGCCATTATTGGTCGTTCGCTGGCCATACAGCTTGATGCGCGAGTAGGCGATAAGCTACGCGTAATGGTAACAGGTGCCAGCGTATATACCCCCTTTGGCCGTATGCCTAGCCAACGACTGGTTACCGTGGCAGGCATATTTGATATGGGGTCGCAGGTAGACGATAAAGTGATATATATGCACCTTGATGACGTCAACAGATTATTACGCGATCCAAAAGGAAGCGGTGTGTCTACGCGACTGTTTCTCGATGATGCGTTTAATTACCAAGCGGTTGTGACTGCGTTAAAAAGAAGGATCAATGCAGGCGATAGCGCTATTAAGACATGGCGAGAGCGACAAGGGCCGCTTTTTGATGCGGTTAAAATGGAAAAGAACATGATGATGTTAATGCTGCTGCTAATTATTGCTGTAGCGGCATTTAACATTGTGTCAGCACTGGTTATGGTGGTTTCAGAGAAAAAGGGCGACATTGCGGTACTACAAACACAAGGCATGTTGCCAAATACCATTATGTGGGTGTTCATATTAAATGGCCTATTTAATGGTGTTAAAGGTGCCGGGGTAGGTTTATTGCTAGGCGTATTTACTACACTGGTGATAAATGACGTACTAGCGATTTTGGGTGTACCCATTGCGCTGGCCGCTGACGGCAGCGGGCTACCCATTGAAATGCAGGCCACTCAAATAATCGGCATAACCTTACTGTCGCTTTTGCTATGTGTATTAGCTAGCGTATACCCAGCACGCAAAGCCATGAAAATTCAACCATCTCAAGCGCTACAGAATGAATAATTCATTGAATTAGCCGTGCAAAATGCGTTGAAATTCACTATACTCGCGGTCTTTTAAAGTTTGCCCAGTGAGACGTCATGAATAAGAATTTTATCACCTCGCAATCGCTGTTACAGGACTCCTTTCGCCTAGCGTCAAAGGTGTATGAAGATGGCTTCCGTCCAGATTTTATTATCGGTATTTGGCGTGGTGGTGCACCTATAGGTATCGCAGTACAAGAATTCTTTGAGTTCAAAAATACATCGACCGACCACATTGCCGTTCGTACTTCATCGTATTACGGCATCAACAAACAGTCTAAAGAGATCCGCGTTCACGGTTTGCACTACCTGGTAGAAAATGCAAACGCAGGCGACAAGCTCCTAATTGTAGACGACGTGTTTGATTCTGGACGAAGTGTTGAAGCGCTTATTAAGCAAATTAACAAGCTTATGCGTCTTAACATGCCAACAGATATTCGCATTGCGTGCCCTTGGTATAAGCCGCAGAACAACACGACTGATATCGTGCCAGACTACTACGTTAACGAAAGTGACGAGTGGCTAGTGTTTCCTCATGAAATTGCAGGTTTGTCTGAAGAAGAGATTCGTGAAGGCAAAGGTGAGCTTTCTGATGTTATGGACATACTATTTCAAAAATAGTGTTCAAATTATCAATGAAGCTTTCTTGAGCTAATGTACCTCAAATAAAAAACCGCACATATGTGCGGTTTTTTGTTGTCTTTTTTATAGTGCTCTTTACTACTTTTCGACAAAGAACCTTATTTTTGAAGATAGAACTTGTCGTGAAACGTATATACCCAAGACGGCTTATAAATAACTAAAATGGTAATAGCCATACCGTTTAAAAGGGCCTCGGGAAAAACCAGTAGTGGAGTGAGCAAGATATAGTTATCAAAGACGATTTCCCATGAATATACGCCTTCAACTACGTAATACCCACCTAACGCTAATGTTTTAAACGCGATAGATAGCGCTGCGGGAAAGAAGGCACACACAAAGATGTACACAAATAGCTGCCTCGGAATACGGTGAAATGACAGCATGTAAAACAGATAAGTAATAACAATAGGAAGCACGTTTCCTAACAGTCCGTTTATACCTGTGTTTACCCAGCTACCATACCCAATAAAGTTTGCACCAATAAGCGCTAAAAATGATGATAAAACGGCATAGCGGAACCCGAGCATTAACGTAAGCACTGTAAGGCCGAGGAAATGTACATCAAGGCCTTCAAATATGCCCGCTTTCAATAACCACAACACAAATAGCGAGGCAGCGGTACCAAATACAAGGTGCTGTTGATGGCGGTCTTTTACAAACTGTGCGATGTCTACTTTCTTAAACGACATTACCACAATGGTGCCGTATAGAAGCAGTCCTATTAGTTGAAGCATACTCACAGCGTCAACTCTCTACAGGTGCTAACAAGCGTCACACTCAACTTGATATTTAGGCCGCCATGCATCAATGTTATCCCTTGTACACAGCCCAAATAGGCGCATGGTCTGAAGGTTTTTCAATACCTCGCAACTCGTAATCTATTCCCGCTTCAGTTAATGAAGTGTGCAGAGGCTTGGTAGCTAGGATTAAATCAATTCTAAGACCACGGTTATCGACGAACCCTTTCGAGCGATAGTCAAACCACGAGAATCTATCGTTAGTTTCAGGGTAAAGTGAACGGAAGCTGTCTTCAAAGCCCCAGTTCATCACCGTGTTAAGCCACTCTCTCTCTTCTGGTAAGAAGCTGCATTTACCCGTTTTTAACCAGCGTTTTCGGTTGTCTTCACCAATGCCGATATCAAGGTCAGTATGCGAGATATTAACGTCGCCCATCACGATGATGTTGTCATCTGGCGTGTGGTTATCGTCAAGGTAGCCCATGAGATCTTTATAGAATTTGCGCTTGGCGGGGTATTTTGTTTCATGCTTTTCATTTTCACCCTGAGGAAAGTACCCATTTAAAATGGTGACTTCTTCGCCGGCATCATTTGTTGTTTTAAGCATAATCATTCGGCGCTGTGCGTCTTCCTCGTCACTAGGAAAACCCATAGTCACTGACAAAGGCTCCTTTTTGGTTAGAAACGCCACGCCATAGTGACTCTTCTGACCGTGAAAATAAACGTGATACCCCATTTCCTTTACAGCGTCGACTGGGAATTGTTCGTTGTGTACTTTAATTTCTTGAAGTCCGATAACGTCAGGGCTGTGAGCGTCAATAAGCGCTTGTAATTGGTGAAGTCGTGCTCTTATACCGTTTATGTTAAATGAGATTACTTTCATGTTTGTTCTTTGCTGATTTTTGAATACGACAAGTCTATCAGAATGTGTGTTTGCTCTTAATGCCCAGTCACGATTTTAGAGCATTTAAACAGGCGATTTGATTAAGACTTTTTTATGGTGAGGTATGGCTTGTTTGAAGAATGCACAAAGCTGGCGCGCTTTGAGTAACGGCCAGACGATTTGCTTCTTTTAATATTGCTCTTAACATGATTCAACAGGAGTAACTTGTTCACCTAAGCAAATAAGAAACGCAAACCAACGGTTTGCGTTTTCTAGCATGTTTGAATGAATGTTGTCTTCTTCAGCTGCAAAAGAAGGCAGTAGCGAGTCAACCTGCTGTTTAAATTCAACCCATGCTCGCGCGCATTCTGCCATTGCACTGTAATAGTTAACGGGAAGTTCGCTTGTACTTTTCAGCCTTCGAAGTAATACATTGGCGCCCATTGAAGAACCAAGCCAAACGTACATAGCCGATAGCGCAACAGATGGTGTGTTTTCTACATTAGTAAATTCTTGATTGAAAACACTGTGTAATTCTTTGTTGCCTGCACCTGCATGAAATTCAGCTTCCAAATGTTTTATATCAGCTTCAAGTGCAGCAACTACGCTTGTTTGGTTTAGCAACTGAGCAAGAGACACAATATCACTGTGCGTATTTAACACTTCAATAACTACACCTACCTGTTTATGAAAGTGGAGCATGACATTAAGAATATCCAGATAAACCGCTTTGTCTGGTGCGCTATTCGTTTGGTAGAGCGAAAAAGGGTAGGTGTTCTCAAGGGCTACATGTTGAGAATGCGTACCTTGTTTTAGTGCTGTGAAAACAGATTGCATGGTGTCGCTCACTTAAATTCGAATTCTTATTAAACAACTAGGTTGTATTTGTAAGTAGGTACGCAGAATATTGCTAAGCGTTTATTTATCATATGAAAATCTATCAAGAATAGGAATCGCTTTATTTTGTGTTGTGTATGTGTGTTGCACCCATGTTTATTGCACATCAGCTTGGTAAGAGTATACTTGCGGCAAAATTTCTATAAGCGAGAAAATTGTGTTTCCAGAAACAGTTGCAGAGACGTTAAGCGATGCGGTAATTGAACAGGCGATGAAGCTGAGTGCCGAAGAGCGCCAAGAACTAGTAGTTAGCTATGTAAACAAAGCAAAGGCAATTTGGCTAGTTCAAGGCGAAGAAGGGTTTGTGATGTTCGAAGATGGGGACAATGTGCAGCTTCCCGTATTTCCTCACAAAGACTTAGCAAGTAACTTTGTGGCAACCAACGGCATTACAGGCCAAGCGGTAAGCATAGAGTTACAAGAGTTTACAGCAACGTGGCTTCCTGGCTTGCAAAAAAACGGTGTTGAGTTGGTTATGTTTCCAACGCAAAGCGACGTTGAAAACCTTGTAATGACCGCAGAAGACTTAGCTGCGGAACTTGTGGCTATATAAAAAGCTGCTCCTATAGAAAAGCTAAGACGTGGATACTGAAACGTGCACATTCAAAATAGTGAAAGAGACAGTTTACCGCCGCTAGCGCTTGAGTTGGCCTCGGCAAAGGGGTGGGACACGTTCACACGCACATTGATGTTAGCAGGCAAGGCGTTACCTGCTTTACCAGAACAACAACGCACTCATGAAAACAGCGTCGAGGGTTGTGAAAGTCCAGTATGGCTGTGTGTAAGTGACGGTGAAATTATGGCTTATTCACCCAGTAAAATCATCAGAGGTGTGCTAGCAGTTTTACTTGAGCGTGCAAATTCCCTAACTGCAGAGCAGCGTAGCAGCTTTGACTTTGCCGCATACCTAGAACAGTGCCAACTTTCACGTTATCTAAGTCAGTCCAGAGGCAATGGTATTACGGCTGTTATCAACGCGCTTAAAAGGCGATAGCCCACTTTTAGTGCTTTCTAATGTGATTCATGATTACTATCATTATGCAGCGCTTTAAGGTTGGTGTTTTTCGCCTCAATCCATTGCGACATATATTTGCTTGCGGTTAACGACTGATGCCACACAAGGCTTTGCAAAAATAGCCCATTTCGGTGCGTCTGAATATTATTACTAAGGTGAATAAAGCAGTCTACCAACGTTTGTTGGAGCTTTGATGCAGCATAGTTGCTAAGCAAAGGTATAGTTTTTCTGCTTGCCTGTTGCCATTCATCTTTTTCATTATACAACGACACCGCACATTTCACGTAGTCGCTAACTGCATCATTTATTGCAACAACTTTTGCGCTACCTTCCTTGCTATCTTGCTGTTCTGTATACACTGCCGGACATACTGCACCAGGCCAGTTCGTAATATCTTCATCAAAAAGAATACCCTCTGTACCGAGCCAAGTTGTAATGCTAGGCGTCGCGCAGCGTGCTGCATCTAATAATTTACCTTTTATGCCTGCACCGAATCGGATGGGGGTAATTAACACGCGAGCCTGCTTTATGACATCTTCAGCGCTTTCGGCCCAACCTTTTACTAGAAACCCTTGTTGTTTGTTATGCAGTTGTGTGGCTTTTTTGGGCGGGTAGGCTCCGTAAATATGAAGTTCAGCCTGTGGAATCTGTTTACGGATCGCAGGCCAAATAGTTTGCTTTAACTGAAGTACCGCATCCCAGTTCGGCGCATGTCGAAAGTTTCCAATGTGCACAAAGTTTGCTCTTTCTTCAAAGGTAGGAGCATCTTCTATTATTTTTCCTACTTCAAGTGGGTGGTAGCGAAGCTGTGAAGCGGGGATACCGTAATACGTTGTTAGCAAGTTGAGTTCGTGCTTTGAAATTACTAGCGTTATGTCGCTGCGAAGAATTGAGGCTATTTCGCGCTGCGCCAGTTCACTATTAAGGTTTGCTTTAGCTGCATCACAGTGTGTTTTAACAGCGTCTAGCCTTGCTTGTCGTAGGCTATGCAAATCTTCGGTATTTAGCACTCGTAGTGCATTAGGGCATGCCTCTTTCACACGCCATGAAAACTGCTCTTCAGTCATGTAACGGTCGAAAATCACCACGTCAGGTGCCATCGATGCAATCACATTGTCGAAACTGCTGCTGTTCAATTCAATAGTGTGATTATCGATGCCCAATTCATCTAAATCAGCCTTGTGATCACTGTCTGTGGCAGCGGTAAGAAAAGATATGCAGTGCCCCGCGTCTTTACATTGTTTAATGATCGACAGCATATTCTGACCGGCAGCAGATGAATTTGGTTCAGGCCAAACATAGCCAATAATGACAATTTTGAGAGTAGTTAGTGAAGGCATTGAATTAAACGTTGTTTAAGTTAGAAGCTGATAACGATTACGTATTGTCGCACTGTTGCACGTGTTACTTGAACATTACGCCATAATACCATTTTTACAAACTAATTGGGTGAACATACACGGTCAGCGGGGTATAATGTTACGTATGCAAAAGAAAACGTAATATGCAACAGAAGGTCATTGGGCTGTTTCAGCGCTTCACCCTCTGCTGTCATGTAGGTTTTGTCGTAGTATTGCCTAGTTTTGTCTTTGTTAAGTTCTACTTATGCGCTATAGCGAGTGTTGAAAAAGTGCATCGTGAACACCACCGGTAACTCAAGTCAACTCAATTCAATTCTGCGAATTGTTATTTTATTTGATAACTTTGCATCGAATATACTATTTCTGGTTAAGCTAATACCTTATAACGTTGTTGTACGATGAATAATGTTCCTATTCCTTTCAGAAGAAAGATTAGAAGAACAAACATCATACTTTTTTACTAGTTATCGGTCATTGACCTAATGGGTAAATAAGCCTATACCTTTATAGGGCAGCGAGGGTAAATGGAGGTACCTAGCACCAAAACTATTGTTGCGTTGGAGAGCGTGCACAGATGAATTTAGACGAGCTAGTTGCAAAAGCAGAAGACCTTTTTGTTTTACCCGAATCGGTAACACGTTTAAAGGCATGCATGGATGACGAGGCCTCAAGCATTGACGATATCGGTGATGTTATAGCTTTCGACCCTTCGCTGGCCACACAGCTCTTGCGGGTTGCCAACTCGGCCTTATACCGATTTCCAAACAAGATCGACACTATTTCCAAAGCCATCCAAGTCGTGGGTACCCGCTCTACCTACGACCTCGCTCTTGCCTATGGTGTAAGCCAAGCGTTTAGCGATGTTGACGGTCAAAACATAGATTTAGACAAGTTCTGGGAACAAAGTGTTTCTTGTGGCTTATTGGCAAAATACTTTGCCGACATGCGTAATATCCGCGAGCCTGAGCGTTTTTTTGTGGCGGGTCTTCTTCACAATATTGGCGAATTGGTAGTGGTAACTACAATGCCTGAGTCGGCGCAACGCTGTCAGGCATTTAATGCGCGTGTAACGCCAGCGGAATTACAATTTGGTGTTCTGGGATACACCTATACTAGCTTGTCAGCAAGACTTATCGATAAATGGGGAATTCCGGAATCCATTGTGTCACCCATTACCTCGATTCATGATACAGAAAATACATCGCTCAGCGTTGAGCAACGCATATTGCAGCTATCCTATGTGTTGGCTTTGGACAATGTGAATCCTGAAATTTACCCAAGCTACCATAACCTCAAGCCTGAATTACATGACTCATTATCATTAGCAAAAGAAGATCTCGAAGATGCTCTTGACGTTACTAATCTTCAGTGTATCTCTGTGATATCTTTATTTAACCCTAACGCATTCATGCTTTATTAGGGCTTATTCTCCAATAAGCCCTTCTTGGTAGGCAAATGCTCTAGAGTCAATGACGTACTCACAAATAGGTTATTAGACACGCACTTAGTCGAAAACAGCAACAGTTTGTCGGCTTATCGCAATGACTTCATTATCCTTATCCCAAATAGTCGCATCAGTGTGCCCGTAGCCATCGGCGGCTTGTCGCGTATGCGCTTTATATGCAAACCAGTCTGTGGGGCTTACAGGTTTGTGTGGGTGAATAAACTCTAGGTTCCAGCTTACCGTGCTCGCTGGGGCCGGCAATTTCATCATTTGCAACAGCGTTGGGGGCCACGCATCTATCATTGTAATAATGTGGGCATCAGTAATTTCAGCTGGTGGCTGCTTAAAACGCATGAAGCCGTGGTAATGGCTGGTTTTTTTACGCGTAAAAGGAATGCCACCAGCGTCGATGGCTAGGTCGAAGTAACGTAAAAATTTAGGCGTAACTTTTGGAATTTGAGGAATAAACTTGGCTTTAACTGGCTGCGCCATGTCGTGCACTTCATCGTTTTCAACCAATATAGATGACTTGCGCGCATTGCCAAAACAGGCCTGAGAAAATACGCAGCTCTTGCCGTCTTGAATAGCATGAGCAGTGAATTGCGACACATTTTTACCGGTGCGCAATAGCGTAACTTCAATTGAAAAGGGGGTCTCTAAGTTAAGCGGGCCAACAAAGTTGGTCGTGAACGAGCGCAATACTCTTTCGTCATGTACCTGCTGCTTCACTGCACAATACAGCATACCTGCGGAAATACCACCAAAGGCAGTTCGTCCTTGCCCCCACGTTTTCGGTATAACAAGTCCGTCGACCTTCCACGTGTTGTCAGAAGTCTGGGTTAAAGCGGGAATATTTAACAGTTCGTCTACCGTCATAATTGCCTGTCTGGTCTGATGAGTTGATGAATCGACATCCTACCTCAAGCGCTGGGCAACAGAAAGACTCTGTTAGAAATTTTCGTTATGTTAACAAATAAGTAACATTTAGTTGTGCATTTTTTCTGCTGATGCGTAGACTGGGAAATCTTCACCAAAAAGGACAGTTATGGCACAAACTCACGTTGAAAGTATTCCTGTTAGCGAAGCCGGCGTATCTAGAAGCTATCGTAACTACGTGCTGTTCATTCTCACTTTAGTGTACGCCTTTAATTTTATAGATAGACAAATAATAGGGATCCTGTCTCCATTTATTAAGGCTGATTTAGGGCTTGATGACGCGCAGCTAGGTTGGTTAAAAGGCATTTACTTTGCACTGCTATACACCGTTATGGGTATTCCAATTGCCTGGCTTGCAGACCGCTACAGTCGAGTAAACATTATTGCCATTTCACTCACGCTATGGAGCGGTTTTACCGCGGCATCCGGTTTAGCTGCAAACTATATGCAGCTAGCCATTGCGCGAATAGGTGTAGGAATTGGTGAGGCCGGTGGCAGTCCACCTTCACACAGTATTATTTCTGATTTATTTCCTAAAGAAAAACGGGCCGGCGCGCTTGCTATCTATTCATTGGGCATTCCGTTTGGCGTAATGCTGGCGTTTTTTGCCTCTGCTTTTTTCCTACAAGGCGGGTCGGCTGACTGGCGCACAGTAATGTACAGCGTGGGTATTCCGGGTATTTTACTTGCTGTATTGCTAAAACTTACAGTGAAAGAGCCCAAGCGCACGGCTACATTAGCGGTCGACGAAGCGCAAGTAGCTAAACCTAGCGTAAAGTCATCACTTAAAATCTTGCTCAAAATTCCCACATGGTGGGGAATGGCTTTGGGTATTTCATTTGGTTCGTTTGGCAACTACGCTATTTCAACATGGATCATTGACTACTATGTGCGTGCCTTTGCAGGGCTCGATATCACACAATTACTAATTGTATTTGGCATCATCAACGGCACCGCATACGCCCTTGGCGTGTGGTTGGGTGGCTATATTGCCGACAGATGGGGAAAAAGCAATAAAAAGGCGTACGCGCTGTTACCCGCAATAGCACTTATTATTGGTGTGCCGGCCTTTTATGTTTCACTGCAAGTTCAAGATCTCTGGCTTTCAGTTGGTTTAATGGCGCTACTACTATTTACCAGCGGCTCTTACCTTGGACCAAGTTTCGCAATGGCGCAAACGTTAGCACCATTAAATGTCCGCGCTATGTCTACAGCATTGTTCTTTTTTGTGCTTAACATCATTGCTTTAGGCGGCGGCCCAACATTGACGGGGATCATAAGCCAGGCGCTTGTGCCTTCTCTTGGAGAGACAGAAGCACTTCGTCAATCGTTGCTTTACCTTGTTGTACCTTATGCTTTGTCTATTGCCGTATTTTTGTGGACTAGTACAAAAATAGTGAAAGACTGGGAAATGGCAGAGGCAAGAGGCTTGTAGTAACATAATCACAGTCTGTCAGCCGATTTACAGAGAGGAGCATTCGCTCCTTTCTTTTTAATTTTCCGAGGTTTTTTGTGCCGTCTTCTGAATTAAGCTTTCATTTTGCTCACGCTAACGGTTTTCCAGCGTCATGCTATAACGCCATGTTTTCAAGCTTGCCTGATACGTATAATCGCTTGCATGTAGAGCGCTTTGGACACGACCCCTTACTTCCCGTTAACGGCAACTGGCGAAACCAAGTTACAGAGCTTATACGCCATATAAAAAAGGAGAACACCGATGAGCGTGGCGTCTTTGGTGTTGGGCATTCGTTTGGTGCGGTCATCACTTATATGGCAGCGTGCGAAGCCCCCGAGCTTTTTCGCGGTATAATATTGTTCGACCCACCGTTGGTTGTTGGCCCACTTAGTTACTTTTTCAAGTTTGCTAAGCACACTCCCTTAATTAACAAGTTAACGCCGGCAAAGCTGGCACAAACGCGAAACGCCAAATGGCCACTGAATACCGACATGGAAGCGTACTTTCACGGAAAAGCTTTATTCAGAGACATGGATAAGCGCTGCGTGCGCGATTACGTAAAGGCCGTAACTGCACAGAAAGGTGATGCTATATCGCTTACATTTCGTGCCGATGTAGAGGCTGAGTTATTTAGAAACGTACCTCACAACCTAGGAAAGTATAAGGGCAAGCTGAAGTGCCCAGCATTACTGGTCACAGGAGAAAAAAGTAATGTGTGTAAACCACAGATGTATAGCCGACTGATGCAGCACAACAAAATAAATCACAAAGTCATGGCAGGTGGGCACATGTTTCCACTTGAGCACCCAGAGGCGGTAGCAGAACTTGTTGCTGCTACCTTGAAACAGTGGAATGAAAGTTAGTCTAAAGAGGTGGTCTTTGCAAGGCCGCCTACAGGCTGCCCCAACATCTCACGCGTAACCAATACCACACCTTTCTCTGACACGCGAAAGCCTCGAGCGCGGTCTTCATCGTGGTCGTAACCAATCGTTGTGCCTTCAGGTACAACGCAACCTCTATCAATAATAACGCGCTTAAGCTTGCAGTGACGTTTAATCTCCACGTCGGGCAGTATTACGGCATCTTCAATTAGCCCGTATGAGTGCACTCGCACGTTTGAAAAACAAATTGATGAGCGCAGGGTTGACCCCGAAATAATACAGCCCCCTGAAACCACAGAGTTAATCGCTTCACCGCGTCTATCATGATCTTCCCACACAAACTTGGCGGGGGGCAATTGCTCTTGATATGTCCAAATAGGCCATTTTCTGTCGTATAAGTTCAGCTGCGGTACGGGGGCAACCATTTCCATGTTTGCTTCCCAAAAAGAGTCAATAGTACCAACATCGCGCCAATAAGCATTGTCACCACCACTTTTCTCGAAAGGGAAGGCGTAAACAGGGTGGTCTTTGATGATTGAGGGTATTATATCTTTGCCAAAATCTCTCTGAGACCCCATTTTTTCCGCGTCTTTTCTCAACTGCTCAAATAAAAACTCAGTGTCGAAAACATAATTTCCCATAGACGCTAAGCAGCGGCTACTATCGTGAGGAAGTGGCGTGGGAGTAGCGGGCTTTTCTTCAAAGCCGTTAATTCGATAGTTTTCATCTACCGACATAACGCCAAATGCACCTGCTGCTTCTTCTACCGGCACAGACATACATGAAACCGTCATTTTGGCTCCAGACTCCTTGTGCTTCGCCAACATATCACCATAGTCCATTCGGTAAATATGGTCGCCAGACAAAATCATCACGTATTTGGGAAGTTCATCGCGAATGATGTCAATGTTTTGAAACACAGCGTCGGCTGTGCCTTCATACCAGCTGTCTGAAAAACGCTGTGAAGCAGGTAGTATTTCTACAGACTCTCCAAGCTCTTTTTTAAAGTGCCCCCAACCACGCACTAAATGGCGTATTAACGAGTGCGACTTATACTGTGTAACTACGCCTATGCGTCTAATGCCGCTGTTTACACAATTAGAAAGCGGGAAGTCGATGATTCGAAACTTTCCTCCAAAATATAAAGCAGGTTTTGCTCGCCAGTTGGTAAGCTCGTGCAATCTTGAGCCTTTTCCACCTGCGAGAATAAGCGCATAGGTATCGCGAGTTAAATTACTAATGTAACGAGAGCTTTGGTCTGCCATGCTCTAATAACTCCTGTAATAAAGTGACAACGATGTAGGGATAGTTTTGTAATAGGAAAATGAAGGTATGCGATAATTGGCGCCGTACATGAAATTTCCTTGTACCACCTGTTATTGCGAGTCACAAATAACAACAGCGTAGTGGGTTTCGTGATAACCTAAATCCATATTACACAAGAAATTTTAGATTAACAGCGCGATTTTTCGCCTTTGTAATTTAATCGCTAATTTTTTTAAGGGAATGTTTCTTTATGTCTTCCAAACAAGCCGTTATTTTCGATCATGATGGTGGAATAGATGATCTACTTTCGCTACTTTTACTCCTTCGTTTGCCGAATATAGAAGTAATTGGTGTAAGTATTACACCTGCAGATTGTTACCCTGATGATGCACTGCTGAGTACAAAAAAAATTCTCAACTTAACCAATAATTCGCATATTCCGGTTTGTGTTGGCAAGTGCGTTGGGCCAAATCCGTTTCCACCAGAGTGGCGTGCGCAACCAAAAATGTGCCATGCAGTGCCCGTCATGTTAAGAACATCTAGTGACGGTATAAAGGTGACTGATCAACCTGCTCACATCTGGATGAAAGAAATGATAGAGCAACATTCGTCGAAAGTGACGGTGCTTATGACGGGTCCTGCTACAAATCTTGCTGGCGCGATTGAGCTTGCGGGTGGTGAGCCTGCGTTTGTTGATAATGTTGAACGTGTAATATGGATGGGTGGTGCTATAGATGTTAAGGGCAATGTTGCAATGCACGACCATAACGGCACGGCGGAGTGGAATGCTTACTGGCACCCTGAAGCCACAGCAACATTAATTAAGAGTTCACTGCCGGTGTTGCTTGTACCTTTAGACGCCACTAATGCCTTGCCGGTAAGTTGGCCTTTTCTAACATCACTAGCGAAAGTACAAAGCCCAGTATCTGATTTAGCTGGACAGTTTTGGGCAGCAACAGTAACGGCAATTCCGTCGTATGAATTCACTTACTTCTTGTGGGACGTGCTTTCTACTTGCATTGTTGCGCTACCAAACGAGCATTTTAAGGTCGATACCGCAAAGCTAGCAGTCGGGACTAACACGCCTAATGCGGGTCAAATTTACCGTGTAGATAGAAATTCAGACAGTGGACGCGGCGAAGGAGACGGAACGTCCCACGGTAGCGAATCTAAAGGCAGAGAAGTATCTTGGGTATCAGAGGTTAATGCTGATTTTGTAAGGCAGATGGTAATTCATTTCCTAAGCGGTGAATTTACTCAGCCGCCAGTGACATTTGTTAATTAAATGTTATATTTGATGCAATGAACAAATTCGGAGGTGCGAATGGGCGCATTAAAAAAGCTGTTAGTCTTTGTTGGCGTGGTTATAGTTGTATTCGTTGCAAGTAGTTTTCTTATTCCTAAAGACTACACAGTAGAGCGTTCTATCACGATTGATGCTGATCCTAGTGAAGTATATCCGTACGTTGTCGATTTGAGGGAATGGCAGAAGTGGGGGGTATGGTTTCAACGCGACCCCAATATGGAGTTAAATTATTCTGGCCCCGACCGTGCTATCGGCATGCGCTCTGAGTGGAAGAGTGAAACCGAAGGCAACGGTGAAATGGAGATTACCCAGTTAGAGCACAACAAACGGGTTCTATACAGTTTATATTTCCCCGAGTTTGATATGGGCTCTACAGGTGTACTGGATATAAAGCAGGTAGACAATGGAACGCAAGTTACCTGGACTGATGCTGGTAGTGTAGACAATAACCCAGTGAATCGATTCTTCGTTTTGTTTATTGATAACTTAATTGGCCCAGACTTCGAAATGGGTTTAGAAAATCTCAAAACGTTGGTGGAGAACAAAGGGTAGGTAATTGATCTGCGCCAACATTTTAACAGTATAATTCTCATTACAGGTAGTTAACGACCCCGCTGGTTTACGATTCAAGTAAATGGGGCAATATCACTCAACAAATAAGCGAGCTTTTGCCATTGGCTATCAACAAAAAGCAACGTTTAATAGCAGGCTTGTCGCTCAACAAGCTTGCTGACCTTCTTATTTCGACAAAGACAACGCTAACCGCTCTAATGCTCGCACTCGGGGCGCCCACATGGATGATAGGGTGGCTTGTACCCATTAGAGAGTCAGGCGCGTTATTACCTCAGGCATTTATCAGCTATTACCTTAGACAGCACAAACAGCGCCATGTTGTATGGCGGTTGGGAATAACAATGCAAGCTTGCAGTGTTGTAGGAATTTTATTGGCTGCGCTGTTTTTTGATGGCGCGATGGCGGGGGGCGCAGTGTTGTTTTCTCTGGCCCTTTTAAGTATTGGGCGCTCTGCGTGCTCACTTACAGTAAAAGACATGGAAGCTGATGTTGCCCAAAAAGGAGAGCGCGGTAGCTTGATAGGTATTGCGTCAACAGTGTCGGGCTTTGCAACATTGGCAGTCGCCGTTCCTTTGTTTATGTTCAATGACTCGTTAGGCACTGTTGCTCTGGCGGCGCTTATCGGGTTTAGTGCGCTGATATTTATAGCTACGCTTTTTTGTATGTGGCCTATAAAAACGTCAGTTCAATCTAATGAAGAAACTGGCAACATCATTAGTGTTAATTTTGATAGCACGGTGTACAAGTTCATATTCGTGAGGGGCTTGTTTGTACATTCAGCGTTAGTAGCGCCGTATTTTATGGTGCAAAAGGGTGATAACGCCAGTGAGTTACTTCCCATTTATATCGCTGCAGAGGCGTTAGCAGCATTGCTTTCGTCATTTATATGGGGAAAAGTGGCTGATAAAAGCGCAAAGCTAACTCTTCAGATAGCTGGTGGACTGGCGTTAACAGCTTGCGTGGGGTTACTACTTATAACAAACAACTCGCTAATCGTGTCTGCTATTTTATTTTTTGTACTTTCTATTGCTCATGCTGGTGTAAGAACGGGAAGAAAAACCTACAGTTTAGATGTGAAAGAAGGTCAAGAGCGTACAGAGTTAGTGGGCTTTTCAAATACCGCTATTGGTTTAATTCTTTTAGCGTTTGGTAGCCTTTATGCAGTAATAACACCGCTCATCTCGTTTTCTGTAGTGTATCTTATGTCTGGACTGTTACTTGCTGCTCTGGTCTCCACCGTTATTTTACCCAAAGAAAAATGAACAAAGCAGACATAAAAAAGCCAGCATGCGTAAAACGACATTGCTGGCTTTTTGCTGTTTTTACCTATGAGCTGCTTCTTAAGGGTGTTTACTTGGGTTAATACACCTATTTACCTAAAAGCGCACTAGCAACTTTTGAGACAGGTGGCCTGTTAAGCAGTTTTTCAACAAACTGTGATGTAGCGAGCAGTTGTTGCATATCTACGCCACTTGATATTCCCATTCCGTTAAGCATGTAAACCACATCTTCTGTAGCAACGTTACCGCTTGCACCTTTTGCATATGGGCAACCACCTAAACCTGACACTGCCGAATCGATAGTTGCTACGCCGTACTCCAACGCAGTATACAAATTCACAAGCGCCTGTCCGTAAGTATCATGAAAGTGGGCTGCTGTGACAGAAACCGGAATATGCTTTAGTACTTCATCTAATAAAAGCTTAGTTGCACCCGGAGTGCCTGTTCCTATCGTATCGCCAAGGGAAATTTCATAACACCCCATGTCTAACAGGGTTTTAGACACATTAGCTACGGCGCTAGGGCTTATCTCGCCTTCATACGGGCACCCCATGACACAAGATACATAACCACGTACCGGAATGTTACGCGTTTTTGCCAGCTCAATAACCGGCTCAAAACGATGTAAACTTTCAGCAATACTGCAGTTAATGTTTTTCTGTGAGAATGATTCAGACGCAGCGCCAAATACCGCCACTTCGCCAACACCAGCTTCAAGGGCTGCCTCTAAGCCTTTCATATTCGGCGTAAGCGCCGAATATTGAATAGACGGTGCACGCGATATCTTTTCGAACACTGCACCTGAGTCAGCCATTTGTGGCACCCATTTAGGCGAAACAAAGCTACCAGCTTCAATGCGCTTAAGGCCTGTTTTCGACAGCATATTAACCAGCGTGACTTTATCGTCAGCGCTTACAATTTGCTTTTCGTTTTGCAGGCCGTCGCGAGGGCCAACTTCAACAATGCTGACTTGGCTTGGAAAGCTCATAGTTACTCCTTTTCGCTACCGGCGAACGACAACAAAGTAGCGCCGCCATCAACAAGTTCGCCGGCTTTAAAGTAGAAGCTTTCAACCATGCCGTCTTCAGGTGCAACAATGCTGTGCTCCATTTTCATTGCTTCCATAATCAGGATAGGCTCGCCTTTTTCTACCTTCTGGCCTGGCTCTACAAGCAGAGCAACAATGGTACCGTTCATAGGTGCATTAAAATTAGCGTCTTGGTTGGCATCACTGTCATCGCCCAATGAAGGCAACACAACGCTAAAGCTGCTGTGAGTTTCATTGTTGAATAAAGTAAAGCGTCCGTCTTTTTCAGCAAAGTGATACTGCGTTTTATACCCGTCCACGTCTGCGTTAAGTATTAGGTCACCGTCAGGTGATGTACTTAGGCTTCCCATAACTTCAACATTTACATCATCGAAAGACACCTGCCACGCTAATGGGTGAGTGGTTTTGGAATGTGTGATGTTGAACTCCTGCGTTTCAGCCTCACCACCAAAATCAAGCGTCAGCGTTTCGCTGTGCGCCATATTGGCACGCCATGCGCCTGCAGAGCGCCAAACAGGAAGACTACGTGCAGCTTCGTTTTGTGTCGCTTTCATAGTGTTTTGGCGGTGCAGCAAAGCCAGTAACGCCATAGTAGGCAGGGTAATACGCTTGTGATGGTCGCCAACTTCTGCTTTTGCGAATAGTGCATCGTGATGCTTCTCGACAAAGGTGGTTGTTAGCTCTGCATTAACAAATGCTTCGTTGCTTGCCACGCGCTTCAGAAAGTCAATGTTGGTAGAAACTCCTTCGATATGATAGTTGCCCAACGCATGCAGCAAGCGCTTAAGGGCGACTTCACGTGTTTCACCCTTGACCACCAGCTTGGCAATCATTGGGTCGTAAAATACGCTTACTTCGTCGCCTTGCTCAACACCTGTGTCTACGCGAACAACGTCGCTTTCTTCTGGGGTTTTAAGTAGATGAAGCGTGCCCGTTGAAGGTAAGAACTCATTGTTTGGATCTTCAGCATAAATACGTGCTTCAAAAGCATGACCTGTCAGGGTAAGTTCATCTTGTTGCTTCGGAATAGGCTTTCCTTCAGCAATGGTCAACTGCCACTGAACCAAGTCTTCATTCGTGATCATTTCGGTAACAGGGTGTTCAACCTGTAGACGCGTATTCATCTCCATAAAATAGAACGAGCCGTCTTCATCAAGAAGAAATTCTACAGTACCAGCACCAACATAATTAATGGCCTTCGCTGCAAGAATTGCGGCTTCACCCATCTTCTCACGGATATCTTGAGACATGTTAGGCGCTGGGGCTTCTTCAATGATCTTTTGGTGACGACGCTGTACCGAACAATCTCGCTCAAACAGGTATACACCATTTCCTAGAGTGTCGCAGAATACTTGAATTTCAACGTGACGAGGGCGAGTTAAATATTTTTCAACCAACATGTGGTCGTCACCAAAGCTTGCCATCGACTCGCGTTTGGCGGCATTCAGTGCAGCGGAGAACTCTTTTTCATTCCACACCTGACGCATGCCTTTACCGCCACCACCAGCAGCAGCTTTCAGCAGCACTGGGTAACCCATGTCATCGGCTGCCGCTTTTAATACTGCTTCGCTCTGATCATCACCATGGTAGCCAGGCACCAACGGTACACCTGCATTTTCCATGATGTGTTTTGCAGCTGACTTTGACCCCATCGCTTCTATTGCCGAAGCAGGTGGGCCTACAAAAATGATGTTGTTTTTGGCACAAAGGTTAGCGAAGTCGGCATTTTCCGATAAGAAACCATAGCCAGGGTGAATAGCATCTACGCCAAGCTGCTTCGCTTTTTCGATAATAAGTTCACCGCGTAGGTAGCTTTCTTTAGACGGCGATGCGCCTAGATAAACCGCCTCGTCAGCCATTTTAACGTGTCGTGCTTGGGTATCTGCATCTGAATAAACGGCAACCGTTTTTACACCAAGCGCTTTTGCAGTTTTAATTACGCGGCAGGCAATTTCACCACGGTTTGCAATGAGTAGTTTATTAATCATGTTATTTCTCCACGCCTGCTTCTGGATTGGTGTTTTGCTCAATCCAATTCGCACTGCGCTTTTCTAAAAACGCGCCAAGCCCTTCTTGACCTTCTTCTGATGTACGCACGTCTGCAATAAGTTTGCTGGTGGCGGTAAGTAGGTCGTTATTGATAGGTTGAGAAGCAACCCATTGAACAAGGGCTTTAGATTGAGAAACAGCCTGTGGACCATTTTTCGTTATATTCGAAATCAAATCATCAATAGTACTGTCTAGTTCGTCTTCTGTTACGGCCTCGCTAAGCAGACCTAGACGACGAGCGCGTCGAGCAGAGAACACTTCAGCCGTTTGGAAGTAACGGCGACAAACACGTGCACCCATAGCTTCAACAACATAAGGGCTTATCGTGGCTGGAATAAGGCCAATTTTCACTTCGCTTAAACAGAACTTGCTTAATTTGCTGCCAACAGCAATGTCGCAGCACGCTATTAAGCCAACAGCGCCGCCAAATGCAGCACCTTGAACACGCGCAATGGTTGGTTTAGGCAGAGTGTAAAGCGTTTGAAGCATAGTCGCTAAGCCCATCGCATCCTGCTCGTTTTGCTCTTGGGTATAGCCAGCCATTTTCTTCATCCAGTTCAGGTCTGCGCCTGCACTGAAGCTTTTTCCTTTTGCTTGAAGAATAACGGCGCGAACGCTGTCGTCCTCGCCTGCTTTTTTAAATAGGCGAGTTAATTCGGCAATCATCTCGTCATCGAAAGCGTTGTGCTTTTCGGCGCGATTAAGGGTTACGATTGCCACATTGCGTTCGTCAATTTCGTAGGTTACTGCTTGTTCCATATTATTTGCTCCTACATTCTGAAGATACCGAACTCGGTATCTTCAATTGGCTTGTTCAGTGCGGCAGAAAGTGATAGCCCTAGCACAAGGCGTGTATCGGCAGGGTCGATAACACCGTCATCCCATAAACGTGCAGAGGCGTAGTAAGGGTGGCCTTGTTTTTCGTAAGTATCGATAACAGGCTGTTTAAAGGCTTTTTCTTCCTCTTCGCTCCACGTTTCACCGGCGCGCTCTTTTTGGTCGCGTTTAACCTGTGCTAATACGCCGGCAGCCTGTTCGCCACCCATTACCGAGATTCGTGCATTGGGCCACATAAACAAGAATCGAGGATCGTAAGCGCGTCCGCACATACCGTAGTTACCCGCACCGAAACTACCGCCAATTAACACAGTAAGCTTAGGTACATTGGCACACGCTACCGCCGTTACCATTTTTGCGCCGTGTTTTGCTATACCGCCATGCTCATACTGCTTACCCACCATAAAGCCGGTAATATTTTGTAAAAACACTAATGGAATTTTTCGCTTAGCACACAGCTCAACAAAGTGAGCACCTTTAAGCGCGCTCTCGCCAAATAAGATACCGTTGTTAGCTACTATGCCTACTGGGTATCCAAAAATGCGGGCAAAACCACAAACTAGTGTTGTGCCATACAAAGGTTTGAACTCGTCAAAATCAGAGTCGTCCACAACACGCGCAATAATTTCACGTACATCAAAGGTTTGGCGACTGTCGGCAGGCACAATACCGTAAATTTCTTTACTGTCGTAACGGGGTGGTTTTACTTCAGCTACTTCAACGCATTCTGGTTTTCTGCGGTTAAGTCGAGAAACAGCGTTTCGCGCAAGTGTTAATGCGTGCTGGTCGTTGTTAGCAAGGTGATCGGCTACGCCTGAGATACGAGTGTGAACATCACCACCACCAAGCTCTTCGGCTGTCACTACTTCACCGGTAGCAGCTTTAACAAGCGGTGGACCACCCAAGAATATAGTGGCTTGTTCTTTGACGATAATGCTTTCATCTGCCATTGCTGGTACATAAGCGCCACCTGCGGTACACGAACCCATTACCACTGCAATTTGTGGAATGTTTTTCGCCGACATATTCGCTTGGTTGAAGAAGATTCGCCCAAAGTGCTCTCGGTCGGGGAATACATCGTCTTGACGGGGTAGGTTAGCACCGCCCGAGTCGACTAAATATATGCACGGTAGGTTGTTTTGCTCAGCAATGGTTTGTGCGCGAAGGTGCTTTTTAACAGTAAGCGGGTAATACGTACCGCCTTTTACGGTAGCGTCGTTCGCAACAATCATGCACTCAATGCCATTTACCACACCAATACCGGCTACAACACCAGCGCAGGGTACATAATCGTCGTACACTTCCCAGGCAGCTAGCTGCCCAATTTCTAAAAACGGTGTGTCATCATCAATAAGTGCATTAATGCGATCGCGAGGCAGCAGCTTTCCGCGTGACACGTGTCTTTCTGCAGCTTTTTCGCCACCGCCTTGAGTAATTTGATGAATTTTTTCGAGTAGGTCGTCTACTTGTGCTTGCATTGCCTTGGTATTGGCAACGAAAGTATCAGATTTTACATTTATTGTAGAGCGAAGAACGGGCATAACCCCTCCTTGTGTGACAGCCCTATTAGATAGGGCTGTGTTGTCGTCCGGTACTTAACATTTGCGCTATGGCACTGTTAAGGGTTGTCGTCGCGATACAGCATAGTGTTTATCTAATACTGCTATTTAGCTGCTCGCGATTGGTTTTTATTTTGATTCGTTGAATAGTTCGCGGCCAATAAGCATACGGCGAATTTCTGATGTCCCTGCACCAATTTCATACAGCTTGGCATCACGAAGAAGACGACCCGTTGAATATTCGTTGATATAGCCGTTGCCGCCTAGAAGTTGAATTGCGTCTAACGCCATTTTGGTTGCTAGTTCAGCAGAATACAGAATTGCGCCTGCAGCATCTTTACGCGTGGTTTCACCACGGTCGCAAGACTTAGCCACTGCATACACATACGCTCGTGCGGCGTTCATCTGAGTGTACATGTCAGCCACTTTGCCTTGAACAAGTTGGAACTGGCCGATAGATTGACCAAACTGTTCGCGGTCGTGAATGTAAGGTACCACTACATCCATGCATGCTTGCATAATGCCTAGCGGACCACCTGACAATACTAAGCGCTCGTAATCAAGACCGCTCATAAGTACGCGAACACCTTCACCTTCATTGCCGATGACGTTTTCTGCAGGTACTTCACAGTCTTCAAATACGAGTTCACAGGTATTTGAAGAGCGCATGCCCAGTTTGTCGAGTTTTTGCGCACGACTAAAACCAGGGAAATCGCGTTCTACGATAAACGCGGTAATGCCGCGAGGACCTGCGTTTGGATCTGTCTTTGCGTAAATAACGAAGGTATGCGCGTCTGGACCGTTTGTGATCCACATTTTGTTGCCGTTAAGAATATATTTGTCACCACGTTTTTCTGCACGTAGTTTCATGCTTACCACATCTGAGCCCGCATTTGGCTCACTCATTGCCAACGCACCAATGTGTTCACCAGAAACCAGCTTCGGCAAGTACTTTTCTTTTTGCGCTTCATTTCCATTTTTGTAAATCTGATTCACGCAAAGGTTAGAGTGAGCACCATAGCTCAATCCGATGCCTGCAGATGCACGACTCACTTCTTCCATCGCAACAGTGTGTGCAAGGTAGCCCATATCTGAACCACCGTATTGCTCAGAAACCGTAACACCTAACAATCCCATGTCGCCAAGTTTAGTCCATAGCTCGTTGGGAAACTGGTTATCAGCGTCAGCTTTCTCAGCAAGCGGTGCAATTTCATTTTGTGCAAATTGGTAAACCTGGTCACGCAACATATCAATGTCTTCACCAAGTCCGAAGTTAAGAGTAGGGTAAACGGTATTCATGCAATTTTTCCTCGTTTGAGTTCTGCGAGTTCTTCGCGGCAACGTGCCTCTACGTCATCAAGTTCTGTCATCAGCATTTGAATATCTTCAAGCTGTTGATTAAGTACGGCACGTTTTTGTTCAGTCATTTCAAGCATGGCTTCTAACTGAACTGCCGAATTCGGGTTGCTGTCGTACATGTCGAACAGTGTTTTCACTTCCGCAAGTGAAAAGCCTAAGCGTTTCCCACGTAATATAAGTTTCAGTCTCACCCTATCTTTATTCAGATAGACGCGGTTTTGTCCCGTTCTTGAGGGAGACATCAGCCCTTGCTCTTCGTAAAACCTTATTGAGCGTGGCGTTATATCGAATTCGCGAGCAAGCTCACCAATTGCATACGTGGTATCGTCGTCGTGCTTGTTCATACATATACCTTGTTTTATTCGCGTTCTTATCACTCAGCGCAATACACAAGCGTATTGATGAGTGAATACTTGTAACTTCCGTTCAATGCGTTGTGCTATTAAAACGTAGGGCACTTAAAACACTGGGCATATAAACGTTGGCTAGTACGAATGTGCTATGTAGCAGCTTTACACTGGCACGCTACACTTTTGTGATGTTATGCGTAGCGTTTGCTTGACACATTTTTAGTACAGGTTTACGTTAACGTTAATTACAATTTACGTTAAGGTAAAGTAACATTTTGCTAACGTCAATTTTTCATGGTGCTAGGTGGGTGTTGGTACAAAAACAAGTGTTTAGTTTTGTATACATCTCGCATCATATGGCTAGCTAAGTTACTCAATTTATTTAATTAAGGGCACAATCATGAGTGGTGAATCAGTAGTAATCGTTGCAGCAAAACGCACACCAATGGGTGGATTTAATGGCAGTCTGTCGTCTATGACAGCGACAGACTTAGGTAAAGTTGCCATTGAAGCGGCATGTGAAAACATTGATATGTCGGCCATTGATGAAGTAATCATGGGCTGTGTATTGCCTGCAGGTCTAGGCCAATCTCCTGCGCGTCAAGCATCTTTAGGGGCTGGCTTGCCGTTAAGCGCCGGTGTTACGACCATTAATAAGGTATGTGGGTCGGGCTTGAAAGCCGTTATGTTAGCCCACGACTTAATAAAAGCGGGCAGTGTTGAGACAGTTGTCGCTGGCGGTATGGAAAGTATGAGTAACGCGCCTTACATGCTGCCAAAGGCTCGCTCGGGTTACCGAATGGGGCACGGTCAGGTACTTGATCACATGATGCTTGATGGCCTTGAAAATGCTTACGACGGTAAAGCGATGGGCTGTTTTGCTCAAGATACTGCCGATGAAGAAAACATCACACGCGGTGATATGGATGAATTTGCGCTTAGTTCACTTTCGAAGGCAAACGACGCTATCAGCAACGGCACTTTCAATGACGAAATTGTGCCTGTGACCATGGCTACCCGTAAAGGCGAAGTGGTGGTAGATACTGATGAAGGTCCAGGCTCTGCGCGACCAGAGAAAATCCCATCACTTCGACCTGCTTTTAAAAAGGATGGCACGGTTACAGCAGCAAACTCGAGTTCAATTTCTGATGGTGCAGCGGCTCTTGTGGTTATGAGTGAATCAAAAGCAAAAGCACTAGGGTTAGCGCCACTTGCACGCATTGTTGCGCATGCTACGCATTCTATTGAGCCAGAAAACTTTACTGTTGCTCCTGTTGGTGCCATGGAGAAAGTGCTCGATAAAGCGGGTTGGACGAAAGAAGACGTAGATTTATTTGAAATCAACGAAGCGTTTGCCATGGTAACCATGCTTGCTATTCAGAAGCTGGGACTTGACCAACACAAAGTTAACGTAAAAGGCGGTGCATGTGCTTTAGGCCATCCTATTGGTGCATCAGGTGCGCGTATTCTTGTAACTTTGTTGCATGCATTAAAACAACAAGATGGTAAAAAAGGTATTGCTTCGTTGTGCATCGGCGGCGGCGAAGGCGTAGCACTTGCCGTTGAAATGCTGTAGGTATTAGTTACACCATTTAACAATATTTAACTTAACCTATGGCATCGTAATATGGTGTCATAGTGTTAAGGAAAAGTAATAAAACTAATAATAATGAAAATTAAGAACGCAACCCTTAGATGTGTTGGTGTTTCAATGACAGCGCTAATCACATTAGGGGCCCTTCAAGGGTGTAAGAGTGCTGACAGTGCTCTGAAGAGTAGCACTGTCAGTAACGAAAAGAGTCGCGTTGAAAAACCGTTCGTAGATACCATCGAAGAGGAATCGTCAGGCTTAACCCAAGTTGCCTACAAAGATTTAGCAACGCTTAGCACATCGCCCCCTTCTTCAGTCATCACTTATGGAGACGATCCACTCCAGCGAATTTATCACTGGCAAGCTGCAGGCGTGAACGAACACCTTTCACCGAGTGCTAGTGCCGTTATTTATATTCACGGCGGTTGCTGGTTAAACGCTTACGACTATACACATGCCAATGGTTTCTATCATGCACTACAAGAAAAAGGCATGAATGTTTACGCCGTTGAATACCGTCGAACTGGCGACGATGGCGGCGGCTGGCCGGGAAGCCTTAACGATGTTAAATCGGGCATTGAAACCGCGCTTAAACACATTGCTGTAAAAAACCAGCATAGCAATGTATTTGTGGTGGGGCATTCAGCAGGTGGACATTTGGCGCTATTAAGCACTGATGTACTGCAGAAACAATATGATGGCCTAAAAATTAACGCGGTTGTTGGACTTGCTGCAATTACCGATATTACTTCTTACGCAAACGGTGATAATAGCTGTCAAAGTGCTACGAGTTCATTTATGGCAGCAACACCAGAACAAGCCCCTGCAGCGTACTTTGATGCCACTCCAGTGATAACAAACGTTTCTTTACCGGTAGTGCTTCTTCAAGGTGATGCTGATAGCATCGTGCCTCAGAAGCATGCTTCTCTTGACGGTGCAAAAGCGGTTATTATTGCAAACGGCGGCCACTTCGACTGGCTACATTCTCAATCGACCTCGTTTAATGCGTTACTTGACGTTTTTGGTGAACATTATGAATAAGGTTTTTTCTGCACAGCAGCTAGATGAAAAAGATCCGCTGCGTGAGAAAGTACATGAATTTTCTCTTCCAAAAAATACGGTTTATCTAGACGGTAATTCACTGGGTGCGTTACCCAAGGCGGCCAAAGAAAGGGCAAGCGACGTAATAAATCGCCAGTGGGGAGAAGACCTTATTACCAGTTGGAACAAAAACGACTGGATCGCATTACCGCAGATAGTTGGCGATAAAGTGGGCACACTTGTGGGGGCGAAGCAAGGTCAGGTTGTATGCTGTGATTCCATTTCGATAAACCTTTTTAAAGTGTTAAGTGCGGCAATTAAAATGCAGCCTTCAAGAAAGGTAATAGCCACTACACGCGATAATTTCCCCACCGATATTTATATGGTGCAGGGTTTAATCGACCTGCTTGGAGAAGAGTACAGCATTCGTTACATTGACGAGCACAATATAGAAAATGCTTTGACTGACGACATTGCAGTATTGATGCTTACGCAAGTGAACTTTCGCAGCGGCCATAAACTGAATATGAAACAGGTAACGGCTGAAGCCCAAAGAAAGGGTATTCTTACACTATGGGATCTTGCACATAGTGCAGGGGCGTTTGTTGTTGAACTGGATGATTGTAATGTGGACTTTGCCGTTGGTTGTACGTACAAGTATCTAAATGGTGGCCCAGGTGCACCTGCTTTTATTTATGTTGCAGAGCGTCATCAACAAGCCTACAAGCAACCTCTTTCAGGTTGGATGGGGCATAGTGCGCCATTCGCCTTTTCACCCGACTACACACCAGATTCAAGCATCAAGCAAAATTTATGCGGTACACCAGGTGTGATAGGTATGAGTGTATTAGATGCTGCACTGTCTGTTTTTGATGGTATTTCTTTAAAAGCGATTGATGAAAAATCTAAAAAGCTTCAAGCATTTTTCATTGCTGAGGCGAAGCGAGAAGGGCTATCTTCACATTTCATCAATGTGAGTCCAGCCATTGAGCAAAGAGGAAGTCAGGTAGCGTTTGCACACGATGATGCCTATGCGATTTGTCAGGCATGGATTGACGAAGGCGTAATTGCAGACTTCCGTGCACCCAATATATTGCGTGTGGGGTTCGCACCGCTTTATCTTACTTTCAGCGACATTGAATATGCGGTGAAGAAGCTAGCGCTTATCATGCGCGAGAAGCGATACGACAATCCTAAATATAAAGCACAGCAGCGAGTAACCTAAAGCCTATTGTGCTTACTGTTTATATGAGACGAATGTATTGTTATTGCTTTTTACGTCCTAACGTTTAATACTCCGTCGTTCGTTTTAGCTGTCCTCTATTATTGGTGTTTTTTGAAGCGCTTTTCGAAATCTATTTTGCTGTGTTGTATTCTGGTGTTAAGCGGTGTCTTTGGCACTGCTGTCTCGGTAGCGCAAACCAAAAAAAATAACCCAAAATCACAAGAAGACGTGTTGTACTGCGTCGACCCCCACTGGGAACCTTATGAAGCTATAAAAAATGGCTTTCATGTGGGTATCTCTGCACAGTATCTACAGGTTATCGCTGAACTTTCGGGTTTGAATTTTACTTTAGTGCCAACTGAAAGTTGGCAGCAAAGCTTAGAATTTGTTCAGCAGGGTAAATGCCATGTGGTTCCAATGCTTAATACGTCAGATTACCGCAAGCAATTCCTCGCTTTTAGCAAACCCTATTTTGAAGCACCTAATGTGCTGGTTGCCAAACAGGGTACACCAATGCTACAAGGCTACGGAGGTATTGGAAGTCGCACAATAGGGATTGTGCAAGGTTATCGTCAGGTTGAGTATATTTCTCGCTACTATCCTAGTTTACGCATTAAGCTTGTAGAATCGGAAAAAGAGGGTCTTACAAAGTTAGCTTCTGGTGATTTTGATGTATTAGTTGGATCGCTTATGAGCGTGAACATGCATATCAATGATCTGAACCTGAATGAACTGGTCATAGTGGGATATGCTGAGCCTTTCGATTCACTCGCCTATGGTGTTAACAAATCATTTGCTCATTTGGTCGATAGACTCAACTATGCCATAGAGCGCATTCCAGAAGCGCGTAAAGTTCAAATTTATAAGCAGTGGAATAGCGTTAAAATTCGTCAAAGTAAAGACTACCTTACGTGGGCCTTGGGCACTGCGCTTATTATGCTGGTTTTTTTAGTGTTAATAGTGCGACAGCGGTATAAACGTTTGTTCAAAAGCGTAGTGAAGCAAAAAAATTCAGAAATAGCGTCGCTTCAAGCAACATTACAAGAGAAAAACAAAACAGTAGCGATACTGTCTGCGCACGACGCCGCTACTGGGCTGTATAATAGAAATCATATGATCCAGCGAGCAGAAGAAGAGATTTCTCGTTTTCATCGTTTTCATACTAGTGCTTCACTTATTATTGTGGAGCTAAGCTATCAAGTCTCGAGCGAAGATATAGATACAAGCGCAGTAGAAGAAGCTTTTAAAGTTGTGGCTGACAGCTGTTTAAGCTCGGCGAGGGAAGTTGACGTAGTGTCGCGATTTAATACCGAGCAATTTGTAATCCTTTGCCCACAAACGCCGTTAGAGCCGTCAAAAATACTGGCAGAGCGACTACTATCTAGCTTGAGCAATGATGACGTTGTTCAAAAGCATTTTAGCGTTGCAGTGGGCATGGCAGAGCTGTTGGCTAGGGAAGATTTTAATGACTGGCTTGAGCGCACTACCAAAGCGCTCTACCAGTCTAAAAGGATGGGTTACAACAACGTTGCTATAGCCGATTAATCTGGGCAATTTTGTTTCGAAGAGAGATAAATACCCGCCCAAAGCACTGGCATTAAATACCCTTTTTAAACAATAGGGTCGTAGTGCCATTCGTGTGAGTCGTAATGCACTTTAACTCTCTCGAACTCTCGCTCAGACCGCCAACTTCTATTATTCAGCTTTGCTGAAACGCCGGGGTATAGACGTTTGTTAGCGATGAGTTTTATATCGGTTTGGTAGCTCTCCTTCGCCATTTTTACGATATTCGACTTGTTCTCAAGCCATTCCAACAACGCATTTTCATTATTAACTAGTTCCAATGCTTCTGCGACCTTATTCTGCAGTTCGCGAGGCACCTTCTTACTTTTAATTAAAGAAATTTTTTCTTTGTGCTTTAAATTGTTTTCTCTTAGTTGTTTAAGCAGCTCATCTAGAGAGTCTTTTCTTTCCAAAAGTAAATTAAAGCCAGGGCTAAAGTCGACCTTAAGGGTGCTACCAGACACTGCCCCCAATGTACCAGCTTCCACACGAGCTTGACCTACTATTTCACAAGCAAATAAATTACCCATTGGCTTATCAATTTGACCAACAATAACGGCACCGGCACAACGTAATCGACTGTAGGCTAATTGCCGACCCACAGTAATATCGCCATTACACTGCACATCAATACCTTGGCCATGCTGAACGTGAATGCTACCTGCTGCAACAAGCTTGCACTGAAAGTCTCCTTGAGTATCGTTGACCTTGCCCATGGCGCCTTCAGTAATGATGATATCGCCACCAGACTCTATATATGCCGATTCCACAAAACCATTAATGGTTACGTCCCCTGACGCTTTAATCTCCATTTTTTCGGTGACATCACCATTTACCAGTACTGCGCCTTCGTAATTAACATGGCCAGAGCCTACGTTTACGCCGCTACATATGAAGGTGTCATCTACGGTCATGGTTTGATCTTTGTATTTAGGCATACCAGAGATGGCAGACATTAACAGGTTTGCGTCGCCGTCCGATACGACGGTGCCACCACCCATTTTGAAATCAACCCATTCACCTGCAACGGCATCTATTCTGTTACCTTTAACATCAAACCCTGATCGCCCCTGTGTTGGCGCTGTGCGCCGTAAAACGGGCGTGTTAATTTTAACGCAAATTACTTCACCTAGATTTCGCATATCAACGCGTTCGCCACTTCCAGTTTGAGGGCGCAGCACGCGCTCTAGCGCATTAGGTACAAGCGGTACAAATTTTGAATTCTTGCCGTTGCGTGCGGGTAGCCCTTTAGCTACCGTTTCTTCAATAATGGTTCCGGCTGGAGCTTGTTTTGCTTCTATAAGCATCTGCTTAATAATTTTTGTGCTCAATCCGCGCTTAATTTTCTTTTTTGCTGCAAGCGATAGTACGGCATCAAGAGAGGGGAATTTGCCGCCATAGGGAGTTGTGAGTACAAGGTTAGCTCGCATGCCATCTTCCGGCACTCTAAATTCTACTTCAGCATTTTTACGCTCACCAATACGTTCGCTAACAACAGTGTCATCGTCTGTTTTGAAATAGTGATTGGCGGTATCGCATGCCGATTTTAACGCTTTTTCTGATACATAAAGCTGTTTAGTTTCGCCTTGTGACAGCGCTTCTCTAACTTCTTTAACATCTATTTCTTTTGAAAATGCCTTTGGCTCTAGCGTTAAATTAATATAAGTACGCGTATTGTCGAAGCTGATTGTTACGCCATCCATACTGTATGCATCCCCTGAGTACTTTTTCTTATTATCTTTCTTATTATCGGCAGCCATTACTTTTTTGTGACTGTTCTTGTGCTGCTGTTCGCATCATGCAAATAAAACATCTACAGGTAATTTATGCCTATAAAAGAACAAGGTCAAAGGTTTTGCGCATATTGATACAGCGCACGCAAAATAGCCTGTTTTTCAGGGTTGTCACTATGCTCGTGAGCGAGTTGCTCCAATTTCATCATATAGCTTTCAAGGGTAATCGAACCGTTGAATGCAGGGTCGGTAAGTCGAGCTTGCCTATGATGTTGCCAGCGCGTCAATTCATCGGCGGTAAGTGTAGTGGGGTAGTTTCTGGCGCGATACCTAAACAACAAACGTTTAAGACCGTCGTGTTGTGTCTTGTCTTCTAGTGCTGAAAGCTGTTCTGGATTGGCTTCTATTACCTGTTCACACCAACGTCTATCATCATCATTCAAAAAGCCACCGCTGTATAGTGCATGATCAATGTCTACGTCGTCATCAGTGAACGAATCGTTATAAATTTGCACAAGTTTTTCAGCAAGTTCTGGTGCGCTTGCAAGCTGACGATAGTTATCTAAACATTTATCGCGATCCAACCCAAGACGCGCTGCATTGTCTTCAGTCATTGCCTTCGCCGTGGTAATAAATGGTGAGCGATTAACATGGATTAACTTAATTCCCGGCCTATTTTTCGGGTCGTCATAATCTTCTGCTCTGGCATACAAAGCGCTTTTGATATCTTCAGATGAATCGTTTAATAAGCTAGTCACATCATGGGATAAGTCGACAACAATAAATGCGTTGTTGTTAGTTGGGTGTTTAGCAATAGGCATCACCCATGTGCAGCATCCTTGGGCAGCAGGGAGTTTTGACGAGATGTGCAGTAAAACAGAAGGCTTACTTACGTCAATTTGCTCTAGTACGTTATGTTTGCTTCTTAAAGAGAAAGCGTAATCGAATAATCGTGGCTGCTTTTCCTTGATCAGTTTTGCTAATGCGATAGTGGCATATACGTCACTAAGGGCATCATGGGCATTTTCATGACTTAACCCGTTAGCTTCGGTTAATGCTTCTAATTTGAAGCTTGGCGCACCGTCTTCGCGTAAGGGCCACTCAATGCCCTCTGGGCGAAGCGCGTAGCAGGCTCTCGCTAAATCAATAATATCCCAACGACTATTTCCATTGCGCCATTCCCGTGAATACGGGTCATAGAAATTTCGATAGAAAAGGTATCTCGACACTTCATCGTCAAACCTAATGCTGTTGAATCCTACGCTACACGTGTTAGGCGTTGACATCTCTCGATATATTTTGGCAGCAAAGTCGGCTTCATTTGAGCCATCTCTAATTGTCTGCTGAGGTGTTATTCCTGTTACTAAGCAGGCTTCAGGGTGCGGCAGGTAGTCGTTAGCAATAGCACTAATAATGTTTATTGGCTTACCAATAACATTCAAGTCTAAGTCAGTTCTTACGGCTGCAAATTGGCAGGGTAAGTCCTTTTGTGGGCTTGTGCCAAACGTTTCGAAATCGTGCCAAAGAAAACTGGGAGAATGCATAACTACTTCTAGTAACGTAAACAAAATTTGAAGGCAGTGTACACTGCGTTTTTTCTAATACCAAACCACACCTGCTTTTTGTACGAAATGTGTCATATCCAATGCTTTTACGGGGGGCTGTTAGCAAGCGATAACTTGCGTAAAAACTAATTGATGTCTAATTTTTAAGTGTTTCTAAGTTAAATGGATGTTGCTTCCTTGCCCACTTTAAAAACGTTGCTATCCAATCATGAAGCGAAGAGTACGCTTGGTTTTGCGCTTTTAATATCTGCTCTGTTCTTGATAGCAACTGCTCTGTTCTTGATAGCAACTGTGCTGTTATTTGAAAACAGCATTTCATCGGTTGCAGAAAAGCAAACTTATCAAGTATTAGAAGAATCCGTAGTGGATGCCGAGCAGACCGCTAAGTCCCAAGTGCGTGAATACATGAGTGAACTTAAGTTTCTTCATGCTACTCCGCCCATTCAAGGCATTGTTAGAGCAAGGAAAAACAACGGTGTTGACCCAGTAGATACCACTACCTCCATTCAATGGAAGCGTCGTTTAGAAACCATTTTTGTTGGCTTTATTGAAAACAATGAAGAAATAGACCAGCTAAGAATCATTGAAGCGTCTGGTGAAGGGATGGAATACATTCGAGTAGTGCGAGACGGGGGAAGTATTCACGTTGCTAGCGAGCATGAATTGCAAGCTAAAGGGAGTAGGGACTATTTTACTGAAAGTCTCAAAAGTAATAGCGGCGAGTTTTATATTTCAGATATCAATTTAAACCGTGAATACGGAGCGCTTCAGTACCCATACAAAAGCGTTATTAGAATTTCCCTTCCTATTTTTGGTGAGACTGGCATGCGCTTTGGTTTTATTATCATGAACATCAATGCTTCACATTTGGTCAGCCAAATTGAATCTACATTAAATGCACAGCAGCAACTCTATATCACTGATTCTCTGGGGTATTTTGTTACGCACCCACAATCAGAGAAAAGCTTTTCGAAAGATTTAAATCCCAACGTTAATTGGAAATCAGAGTTCAATGTCGAACTGCAAACAGGCACTGCGCTTCTTGAAAATCAAATGCAAAGCGAAAATATGCCTTACAGCGCAACTAAGCTTTACAGCGCAACAAGAGCACTTTCAATTGCGGCCAATCAGCAACATGCTCCATTTTTTATTCACGTTATGCTTCCTGAGAATGTGGTTCAATCCGTCATCAACGAAAAACGCATTACGGTGTACAGCGTTATAGTGGTTGTAACGCTTATTTTCTGCGTTGTTTTGTCTTTTGTTCACCGGAGTAATAGAAAAAATATTGAATTGGCGAAAGTGCGCGGAGAATCAGTTGCCATCATAGCCAGCTCGAAAGACGCGATTTTTAGTATTGATTCAAAGGGCATTGTGAAAACGTGGAACATGTCTGCTGAGTCATTGTTCGATTTGCCTAGCCAACTTGTGATAAACCACCCCATTAGCGCCTTTGAACAATTTGCGCAATTAGACATTGATAAACTACTAACGCAAACAGGCAAACAAAACACGTATTCGACATCATTTAGTGATGATCAGGGTAATGAGCGTAAGCTATTGGTTACCGCATCAACGGTGTGGACAGAACAATCTCATATTTCCGGCGTTGCGGTGGTAATACGTGATATTACAGATGAGCAACAAGCAAAAGACGCGATAGAGCGGGTTAACGCTAAACTTGAAGAAAAAGTGGCAAGTAGAACAAAAGAACTCATGGAAGCAACTGAAGAGGCTAAAAAGGCTAGCGAAATTAAAAGTTCATTTATCTCCAATATAAGTCACGAAATGCGCACCCCCCTAAATGGAGTAGTTGGATCGCTATCTTTACTAAAGCGTCAGCCGTTAAATGAAAAAGCTGAGCAGCTTGTGTCTATGATGGAGATTAGCTGTAATAACCTAAATGTGCTTATTAATGACGTGTTGGATTTGTCAAAAATTGAAGCAGGAAAATTAGACATAAACCACCAACAATTTTCTCCGCTCGAACTTGTTGAGTCTATTGCACGGGGATTTGCCGTTAAAGCAGCGTCAAAAGGGCTGGAGCTTATTGTTGATACCACCGGTGTATTGCCAGCAGAGCTTATTTCTGACCCTCACCGAATTAATCAGATTATTAGTAACTTGCTCAACAACGCGATTAAATTCACTCATACAGGTCACATACAGCTAAAAGTCGATATGTGTGAAGTGAATGAAGATGAATATGAATTTCATGTTGTTGTGTCTGATACCGGCGTTGGAATAGCCAAAGAAAACCAGCCAAAGCTTTTCACTGCATTTACACAAGCCGATGCTACCGTGGCAACCCAGTATGGTGGCACGGGTTTAGGGCTTTCTATTTGCAAACAGCTCTCAAAACTCTTGGGCGGTGACATAGAATTCCATTCTACTCATGGCACAGGCAGTACTTTCTCATTTTATATACGCGCAAATGTAGCCTCGCATATTTACGAACGCGAAGATATATCCAGTTCTATTTTTAATGGCTTACGTATTGGTATATCGGCCAACTATGCGCCTTTAAAGGAGAACTTGTGCTCTCTTGTAATGCACTTTGGTGCGAAATGTAGCGTGCTTTCAACGCAGGATGACGAGATTGATTGGACAGCATTTACGGTTGTTATTGTTGACGAAACAAGCGCGCTATTGTCGACTATTGATGAGACGTGGGAAGCGTTACTTGAAACGCACGATAGTGCCGACTTACCTCTTATTTGTGTATTACAAAAAATCGAAGCGGTGCCGATAACGTTCAAACACCTCGCGCCTGTACACCTTTCAAAACCATTGTTAAGCGCAAGTTTTGACAATATCGTCCAACGCTTAGAGGCAAAATTGTCAGGCTTCGACTATACCACCGCGCTTTTAGATAAAAATGAACGAGGGCAAGAGTTTGAAGCGAAAGCAAATAAAGATGACAACAATGATTTAGCACTGTCTATTGATAATACAAACCTGCTTGTTGTCGATGACAATCTGATTAATAGAGAAATTGCGAAAGGTGTTTTAGAAGATTTGCCATGTAAGCTATTTACCTGCTGTGACGGTGAGGAGGTTGTTGCGTTCCTGCTCAAATGCGAGAAAAAGCAAAAACATATCCACTGCATTTTAATGGACTGCCAAATGCCAAAAATGAATGGATATGAGGCAACACGTGCAATCCGAAATGGATTGGCGGGCGCTTCTCATCAAGGTGTACCTATCATTGCGATGACCGCTAATGCAATGTTGGGAGAAAAAGAGAAATGCCTTGAAGCCGGTATGGACGACTTTACTACAAAGCCTGTTATGGCCGATGTGCTTATACCAAAAGTGAAACAGTGGCTACTTCACAGACTGGCCGTAATGACCCCAAAGAACACAACCTCTCTTGTGGACAGTATTGTTCGCAATGCGTCATTACTTGAGAGAATCGAGGAAAATAAACCAACACCCGACAATCTAGTTAATCGTAGTGATGAGGCAACTAAACAAGCCACTGATGAAGAAACATGTAGATGGGAGAAAGAAAGTGCATTAGCACGAATTATGGGTGACAAAGCAAAGTTTGCCCGCGTGTGCGAATCTTACGCGAAAAGTGCACCAGAAAAGCTTAAAGTGATTTCTCATGCCATTGAGAAACATGATTCTCAGCAGATACAGGTGGTTTCACTAAAGCTTAAGGTTATGTCTGCAGATATTGGTGCAGTGCAATTAAAGAGAGACTTTGAAAAGTTATGGGAATTGTCTAAAGTAGAAGACTGGACAGCCGCAGAACAATTAATGCTCACCATCAATGATGACTTAAATACTTTCATTGAGTTATTGGAGGTAGCGTAATAGAAACGATAAGCGGCACCTAATATTTTTACAGGGAGAGCTTATCTTGTTTAACTTTAATACACCTTCCACGACAGTGAATACCGTATTTGACGCCGTTAAATGGTTTTCTAGTTCAGTAAAGAAATCATGTTTACTGGCCTTGTCTGTAACCTCATTAAGTTTTTCTATATCTGCTTTTGCGCATGAACATCAGTCTGAAAACGCGCCAGTTGCCATAGCCATTCATGGTGGTGCGGGTACTATTTTAAAATCGTCAATGACACCTGAAAAAGAGGCCGCGTATAAAGCAACGCTTGAGCAAGCTGTAAAGCATGGTTATAGCTTGCTAAAACAAGGCGTACCTGGCGAACAGGCCGTTGTTGAAACCATTAAAATACTAGAGCAATCGCCGCTGTTTAATGCAGGTGTAGGCGCGGTATATACGTTTGATGGCAATCATGAACTAGACGCATCAATTATGCACGGTGGTACTAAAAATGCTGGTGCAGTAGCGGGAGTTACCACCATTAAAAGTCCAATTGAAGCTGCGCTGTTGGTGATGGAATCGTCGCCGCATGTAATGCTTTCTGGCAAAGGTGCAGAACAATACGCAGCAGAAAATGGTTTAGAGCAAGTCGACAACACAATGTTTGACACCGAGTTTAGAAAGCATGCATTAGATAAAGCCAAGGCTCGCATGGCGCAGGCAAGCGCTGGCTATGGTTCTCAGCAGGGGAACGAAAGGTTTGGTACCGTTGGCGCAGTAGTTTTAGACAAGCAAGGCAACATAGTCGCTGGCACATCAACCGGAGGAATGACCGCGAAGCGCTACGGCCGAATTGGTGATTCACCAATTATAGGTGCGGGTACCTATGCAGATAATGAAAGCTGTGCAGTGTCGGCCACTGGGCATGGGGAATTTTTTATTCGATATCATGTTGCCGCTGATATTTGTGCACGCATGAAATACCAAGGCCTAAGCCTTTCTGAAGCCGCCGACAAGGTCGTTAACGACATTTTGGTAGAGGCGAAAGGTGATGGTGGTGTTATTGCAATAGATAGCGCTGGCAATATTGCTATGCCTTTTAACTCAAAAGGTATGTATCGCGCCAGCATTTCAACTGATGGCGATGTTACGGTGGCCATCTACAAAGACGCACTGTAATTTTAATGTGTAAGAAACTGGCTTGCTGTTGCTTCACCGTCTAGAGTTAGAGTGTGGGGAAAGCTTTCACAAGTGATTTATAACAATTAACAATTGATGTGCCGTATCGCCACTATTGGGGTAACACCTTAGCAGTATCGGTCACAAGGCGCTACGGCTGGAGAAAATGTATGGAATCGTTGCAAGTCAGTGATTATATGAATACTCATCCGGTTAAGCTTAAAGTAGACATGCCCGTTGCGCAGGCAGTTGAAGCATTGCTATCGAGTGGGCAAAGCGGTGGTCCAGTATTAGATAGTAAAGGCAAAGTGGTAGGCTTCTTATCAGAGCAAGACTGTATTGCTCAGATGATAGCATCGAGTTATTACCGAGAGCAGATTTGTCAGGTAGGCGAGATTATGAAAACGCCCGTTATTTCGATAAAACCTTATATGTCGGTTATTGAGCTAGCGCAATTACTGCTCAAGGAAAAGCCGAGGGTTTATCCCGTTGTTGACGACGACGGTGTCTTGCAAGGTTGTATTAACCGAACCGCCGTATTACGTGCTATCGACGTACAGCTGCACGACGGTTATCAACGGGCCGGTTAATTAAAGGCCTGTTAATGACAATACGTAAGAGGAGCAACAGCTCCTCTTTTTTTCAGAAGATCAACCACTCCATTTCAGGTAAAGCGAGTTTGCTACAATGGCTAATCGTCTTTCCATTCGTTTAAAAAACGCATATCCTTTCCTACTATTTCGCATAATCAATTACTAGAGCGCGTTGACAAAAAAACGTTACGCAACAGTAATCTAAAAAATAACCCCATCATCAGAGGTATTCAGTGCACCTAAAAAACGATATCGTGCCCAACCCAATAGGCCTGACCCCCATACTATTGTTCGTAGTTCTTGTTGTGGTTACCGGCATTACCACCAACGATATTACTTCAATGCCTATTCTAGTAGCGTTTTTTATTAGTGCTGGCTACGGACTTTGCCTTAATCCAAAAGGCGAAAAGGTGAGTTTTTCAAACAAAGTGCAAACGTTTTGCAAAGGTGGCGGTGACAAAAACATCATTCTCCTTGTTTTAATTTTTCTGCTCGCAGGCGCTTTTTATGCTGTAACAATAGATATAGGGGCACGTGACGCAACTGTAAACATGGCGCTTCAGTTCGTACCATCGGCACTTATTCTTCCCGGGCTATTTCTCATTTGCTGTTTTATTTCATTTGCTATGGGCACATCGATGGGAACGATAACTGCGCTTTCTCCAATAGGTGCGGGCCTTGCAAGCAGTTTAGGGTTACCGGTAGAAATGGCACTAGGTATTGTTGTAGGGGGCGCAATGTTTGGTGACAATCTATCGTTTGTCTCCGATACCACCATTGCAGCTACACGCACGCAGGGTGTTCAGCTAAAAGATAAGTTTCGCGCAAACCTTATGGTGGCAGTACCTGCATGCGTAGTTACTATGGCGTTGTTGCTTATGGTCGATGTAGATACCTCTGGCATAGTAGAAGGTAAAGATTATGATTTCTGGCGTATTTTACCTTATCTTTGCATTATTGCTTTCGCTCTTACTGGCTTTAACGTTATCAGCGTTTTGGCAATAGGTATTGCAAGTGCGTGCGCGGTAGGACTGGTTCAGGGCAGCTTTACGCCGTTATCGATGATGCAAAGCATCCAAAAAGGCATGGGCTGGATGCAAGACCTTGCAATGATTGCCATTACGATAGGCGGTATTGTTGCATTAATGCATGCAAACGGCGGTATAACGTGGCTTATTCAGCGCTTAACACGCAAAGTTACGTCAAAAAAGGGCGCCGAGTTTAGTATTGCAGGTTTGGTAAGTTTTCTTGATATTACAACCGCTAACAATACTATTGCTATTGTTACCGCTGGACCCATAGCTAAAGACTTAAATGAAAAATATGGTGTTGACCCGCGTCGTACTGCATCGCTGCTTGATATTTTCTCGTGTAGTTTCCAAGGCCTTGTTCCCTATGGTGCGCAATTGCTTAGCGCCGCAGCAGTTGTAGGCATATCGCCTTTGGCAATAACGCCTTACTGCTGGTATCCCATGCTCATATTTGTTTTCGGCGTTGCCGCAATTTGGTTTGGTTTTCCACGCTTTTCATCACCTCAAGGCGACGAACTAACCCAATCGGTGTAGTTTTGCGTAATGAGGTTCACGTTTGAATTAACAATTCACACGCTAGCTTTTTAGGGCGGTATCTTCTAGGATCACCGCCCGAATTTTAATGACGTTTCGATATACTCCGTAGGATTGCAATTTTGTCTTCAGCCATTGCTATTAAGCCCCTTTACGCCAAACTCGATGAATGTTTAAGTGCAGATAAATTCCGTCTAAAGCGCCGCATAACCCAACTAGCGCAAAAACTAAAAGCGGGATCATCAAAAGACAACACGAAAAGCAAAAACCACGACAAAGGTGTGAGTGAAAAAAGCAGTGATTCAGCGCAGGCTTTAAATCGAAGTGAATTGCAATTTGAACAGCAAATTGAAAAACAAGCACAGCAGCTTATTGACGACATAGAGGCGTCTATTGCCAAGCGCACGTGGCGTCAGTCAAATTTACCTAAGGTAGAATACCCGCCGCTCCCGGTAAGTGACAAAAAAGAAGATATCAAAGCTGCTATAGCTAATAATCAAGTGGTTATTGTTGCGGGTGAAACAGGGTCGGGTAAAACTACTCAGCTGCCAAAAATTTGTCTAGAGTTAGGGCGTGGCGTTAACGGTCTTATAGCGCATACGCAGCCTCGTCGACTGGCCGCTAGAAGTGTAGCTACCCGAATTGCCGAAGAGCTTAATACGCCGCTAGGTGAGAAAGTCGGTTTTAAAATAAGGTTTAGTGATCAAGTTAGCGAGCGTAGTTACGTAAAGCTGATGACCGACGGTATGCTGCTGGCTGAAATGCAGCAAGACCGGTACTTAAATCAATATGACACCATTATTATCGATGAAGCTCACGAAAGAAGTCTTAACATCGATTTTCTTTTGGGTTATTTACGTCAGCTACTCGACAAGCGCCCTGATCTTAAACTGATTATCACATCGGCAACAATCGACCCTGAACGCTTTTCAAAACACTTTAATAATGCACCTATCATCGAAGTTAGTGGCCGAACCTATCCGGTTGAAGTTCGCTACCACGCACCTGAGGACAGTGCAGACGACGTAGAGCAAACCGACGCTATTATTCATGCAGTTGATGAACTGATGCGCGAGGCGCCTGGCGATATATTGGTGTTTCTCAGCGGTGAACGCGAGATTCGGGACACGCAAGACGCACTCAGCAAACAGCACTACCGTAATACTGAAATTGTGCCGCTTTACGCGCGTCTGTCTGCTGCAGAACAGAACCGTATTTTTCAGTCGCATAGCGGAAGACGTATTGTGCTTGCTACCAACGTAGCCGAAACATCGCTTACTGTGCCAGGCATAAAATATGTAATAGACCCAGGTTTCGCCCGTATTTCTCGCTACAGTGCGCGCAGTAAAGTGCAACGTCTACCGATTGAGCCAATTTCACAAGCGTCTGCGAACCAAAGGGCGGGGCGCTGCGGTCGTGTATCTGACGGTATTTGTATTCGACTGTACAGTGAAGATGATTATTTAGGGCGCCCTGAATTTACCGACCCAGAAATTCTTCGCACTAACCTTGCGTCGGTTATTCTTCAAATGCTAGCGCTGGGTTTAGGTGATATCGCAGCGTTTCCGTTTGTGCAGCCACCCGATAATCGAAACATTAATGACGGTTTTCGATTGCTGGAAGAAATTCAGGCCATTGTAAAGCGTAAAGGCAAAATGCAGCTTACTCAGCTTGGTAAGCAGGTGGCTAGGCTGCCAATAGACCCTCGCTATGCACGTATGGTGATAGAGGCACAGCGCACTAATGCAGTTAATGAAGTTATGGTTATTGCGGCTGGCTTGTCTATTCAAGATCCAAGAGAGCGCCCGCAAGAAAAGCGTCAGCAGGCAGACGAAAAGCACAGCGAATACCACGATAAAGATTCAGACTTTATTAGCTTATACAATCTTTGGACAGCATTTAGAGAGCAGCAAAACGCCCTAAGCCAAAATCAGCTTCGTAAGTGGTGTAAACAGCAGTTTATTAACTACCTTCGTATGAGAGAGTGGCAAGATATTGTAAGCCAGCTTAAAAAATCTATTGCGGAGTTAGGCTTTGGTATCACAAAACAAGAGGCCGACTATCAAGCAATACACCAAGCTATTGCAAGTGGCCTTTTGTCTCATCTTGGTTTCAAAGACAAAGATCGAGAATACTTGGGTTCTCGTAACACCAAGTTTTTAATTTTTCCGGGTTCAGGGCTTGCTAAGTCACAGCCTAAATGGGTTATGGCTGCAGAGCTAGTTGAAACGTCAAAGCTGTTCGCAAGAATGGTAGCCAGAATAGACCCCACATGGGTTGAGCCTTTAGCTGAGCACGTTGTACAACGAAGCTACTCGGAACCACACTGGTCTAAGAAACGCGGTGCGGTTATGGCGTTCGAGAAAGTGACATTATTTGGGCTGCCGATAGTGATGAAGCGCGCCAAAGTGTACAGCCTGATAGACCCGCCAATTTGCCATGAGCTTTTCATTAGAGAAGCGTTGGTTGAAGGTAATACAAAACTAAATTACGGATTTCTTCAAGAGAATCAGGCGCTGCTAGCACAAGCCGATGAGTTTGAGCAAAAGACGCGTCGTCGCGACCTTATTGTTGATGACGAAGAGCTTGTGAGTTTTTACGCAAAAAAAATACCTGTAGAAGCGAACAACGATGCGTCGTTTAAAAAGTGGTTTAGACAACACGGCAGCAATGACCTGCTTACCTTCACCGAAGAAGACGTGTATAGGCAGCAACCCGGGCAGTCGGTTGCCAACGCATTTCCTGATGTGTGGCGACAGGGCAACATTACCATGCCACTTCGCTATAACTTTGAGCCAAATGCCGAGGACGACGGTGTTACGGTGGTTATTCCACTGCCAGTGCTTAACCAAGTAGATAACGTAGGTTTTGATTGGTTGGTGCCGGGATTGCGACACGACTTGGTAGTTGGGCTAATTAAAACACTGCCAAAGCGTTTGAGACGTAATTTTGTGCCAGCACCTAATTTTGCCGATGCGTGCCTTGCAGATATAAGTGAAACCGATAAAAACAACCGCCCAGTACTTTTATTAGACGCGGTAAGCGACAAACTTCGCAAAATGACTGGCGTAGTAATAGAGCCTGAAGATTGGAATTTAGCACAGTTAGATAAGCACCTTACCATGCATTTCGCGGTTGTAGACGACAACGGTGGTGACATTGCCAAAGGCGACGATCTTCATGCGCTTAAACAGCAATGCGCAGGGCAGGTAAAGCAAACGTTTGAACAGGCTGCGACTCCTGAATTAGAGAGAAGCAACATAGAGCAATGGGATTTCGAAAGCCTGCCAGAAACTTTTGTGCAGAAAGTAGGTGGCTTCGAAGTGCAGGCATTTCCGGCGCTTGTACAGAAAGGCGAAACCGTTGATATTGCGCTTATCGATGAGGCTGAAAAAGCGCAGATGCTGCACAGGCAAGGTGTTAATGTGCTGATTAAGAACGCGATGCCTTCGCCTTTGAATTACCTTCAAAACAAATTACCTAACAAAGCAAAGCTTGGGTTGTACTTCAACCCATTTGGTCAAGTTAAGGCACTAATTGATGACTGTATATTTGCTGGCATCGACGCAATAGTTGCGGACTTCTGTAAAGCAAATGACAGCGATGTAAGAAACAAAGCCGACTTTGACGCATGTTTAGACATTGCTAGGGCAGAAATAAATGACCGTGTGCTTGAAATTGCCAAACGCGTTGAGCAGGGACTAACCCTTGCGCATCAATGCCAAAAGCAGATGAAAGGCAACGTGCCTCTTACTATGATTAATGCTCTGGGCGATTGCAAAGCGCATTTAGCTTCACTGGTATTTCCAGGTTTTGTGTCAGATATTGGCGAAGCTAAATTAGATGATTGGAATCGCTATATTAAAGGGCTTGCGCGCAGGCTCGAGAAATTGCCTATCGACCCGAACAAAGACCGAATGCACCAAGCTACTGTAGAGAAGTCTATGAGAGAATGGGAAAAGGTCTGCGGTAAATACCCCAAAGGGAAAGTACCTGATGCACTAAATGACGTACGTTGGATGATAGAAGAACTTAGGGTTTCGCTTTTTGCTCAACAACTTGGAACAGCTTATCCAATTTCGGCTAAACGCATCACACTGTATCTCAACGACTTTTAGCGATAGCGCAGTCTATTTACAATATCAGAGTGACAGGTAAAACGTTAAAGTCTATAGTTGGATTTGAAAACGCTAGGCAGAAGCAAGCGCAGTATTGCGGTTGAAAATAATATAATAAAGTGCTTACATGATATTGGTTGAGCAAAAAATGAACAGTTCAATTGACAACAAATCGTGAACGCCCTATAACAACAAAGTAGTCGTAAGCGTAAAGCTAAACACTAGGAGAAGTAGACATGTTAGGATACGACGATAAGCGAAATTTTTTCAGGATGATGGTTAATTCGCCTTGTCAGTTGCAAGTTACTGACGATGAGTCGAGTCGTACAATGCAGGCTATGTGTAAAGACATCAGTGCAACGGGCATGTCTTTAGAGGTTGACGAGCCGTCTATCGAAGTTGGTACTCAGGTGAGCGTAGCGATTGAGTCTTCAAGCTCGCAAATTCCTTCGCTAGCTGCACTAGCAACCGTAGTAAGATGCGAAGCAGAGTCTGAGTCTAGTTGCGTTATCGGTGTTGAAATTTCACAAATGAAATGATGTTGATAGTGAGAGAGCGCGTCAAATTGCTCTCTCACTAGCGAAAGCTACAACGAAAGCAAAAATCAACATTACCTTGGATAATCGAGGTATGGCTATCGCTTCCACTGTAGTTTTTCTTATGACCCACTTTTATTGATACTGACTGGCAATCACTACATCGCTGAGTTAGTACATCTTTCTTAATCAAAAAAGTTGAACATTCTGTTCTGCATAATCCATTTTACCCTCTTTGTTTCGTCAACAATAATAATCAGCATATTCAATTACGCAAAACCATTTATTAGAGAGGGCGGCGTGAAAAAAACAATGACCTTTGCAGTTATGCATTTTAGTGTTGCATTTGCTGTTGCCTATTTACTCACGGGAAGCGTGGTAATTGGTGGTGCTGTAGCGCTTGTTGAGCCTGCAATCAATACCATAGCGTTCTATTTCCACGAACTTGTTTGGAAAAAGATCGAATCTAAAGGGCAATGTTATTCCAATTCATATGCTCGCCAAACTACTAATCATCAAGCAATGCATAGCATGTAGTAGACGAGCACACGATGACCTGCGCTGCGTTATAGGGTTCAGCAGCAGGTTTAGCACATTTCTAGCGCAATAGATTACTCGTCTGTCACTTCACACACTAGCCCTTTCAGGTAGTATCCTTCTGGATAGCTTCCGATAATGGGGTGGTCTGATGCTTGATTTAAACGGGCAATAATTTTGATGGTACGTCCAGCGTCTAGTGCAGCATCTGCAACGACTTTTTGAAATAGATCGGCTGGCATCAAGCCAGAGCAGCTAAACGTTAGCAGTAGTCCGCCTGATTTCACTGCGTGAATACCGTACATGTTTATGTCTTTGTAACCACGTGCAGCGCGCGTTAACGAGGCTTTGCTTTCTACGAACTTTGGCGGGTCAAGAATGACCATATCAAATTGTTGTTGTTGATCGTGGTATTCTCGCAATGCTTTAAATACATCTTTATTTACATAATGCGCTTTATCTTCATCAAGCGCATTTATTGCAACATGTTGTTTTGCAAGATCTAATGCCGGTTGAGACACATCAACATTCGTTACTGATTTAGCGCCACCTTTAAGGGCATAGCATGAAAATGTGCCCGTATAGCTAAAGCAATTTAGTACATCTGCATCTTTAGCGTAATGTGCTGCGGCTGCGCGACTATCACGCTGATCAAGATAAAAGCCGGTTTTGTGTCCGTGTTCAATATCTACCACAATATTAAGCCCATTCTCTTTAACGGTAACCTGCATGGGTGGGTTACCATGAAGCACACCGGTAACCGGCTCTAGGCCTTCTTTCTTTCGAACGTCTACATCGCTGCGCTCATACACATGAATGTCGGGCAGTAATTTCGTGATGGCCCACACAATTTTATTTCTGTGTTTTTCCGCGCCAGCACTTAACAGTTGCACCACTGCAACATTGTCATATACATCAATGGTTACGCCCGGAAGGCCGTCACTTTCTGACGCTATCCAACGAAACGAGTTAGTTTCTTGTGGATTAAATAAGCGTTTGCGAAGCGCTAGTGCAGTCTCTAATCTTCGTAGAAAAAAGCCATTATCAATACTTTCGTCTTTTTTGAATGTCCACATGCGCACGCGTATTTTCGAATGCGGAGAGTACGCTCCACGACCAAGCCAGTCGCCCTCTGAATCAAACACATCAACGGTATCGCCAACGCGAGCACGTCCTTTAAGCTCTGCCACCGCACTTTCAAACACCCAAGGGTGCTTACGACGAAGTGATTTGTCTCTGGAGGGCTGCAAAATAACGTGTGCTGACATGAAAATTCTCGTAATGAATTGGCTAGTGTGTAATAAGGGGCGGAATTATACTGAAAACTACGCACACTTAAATCTGTCTATTTGCAATTACAGTACATATCTTCGGTATACCAAGTAATGCGCGCAGTTATCTTTGGGCTTGAGGTTTGAGGCTTTGTGCTTATTGGGATTAAGAACTGCTTGATAGAAAGCGGCTTATAAAATAGGCCAGTTACAACCAGTAGAGGAGTGATGAATGCAGTATGTCGACTTTGATATGGGTGGGGCACCTTCAAGCCTATCGGTAAAAGAACATGCGCCATTGTCTACACCGGCTGGTAAAGTAAAAGTAAGCGTTGTTTCTTTTGGTATCAATCGGGCCGACACATTACAGCGTCAAGGAAAGTATCCTGCACCAAAAGGCGAAAGCAGCATACTTGGATTAGAAATGGCAGGCACTGTAATGGAGGTGACCGACGGTGTAACTGAATTTTCCGTTGGTGATAAGGTATTTGGTTTAGTCGCGGGCGGCGGCTACGCAACCGAAGTTATCGCCGAACCTTCGCATCTTATGCCGATACCCGATGGTATGGCCTTTTTCGAGGCTGCCGGGCTAGCCGAAGTGTTCTTAACCGCTTACCAATGCCTTCGAACAATCTCTCATGTAAAACCAGCAGAACGGGTATTGATTCATGGTGGAGCCAGTGGTGTTGGATTGGCTGCATTGCAGCTATGCAGGCACTGGGGCGTGCACAGCGCTGTAACAGCATCAAGTGAAAATAAACTGCTCCAGTGCAAGGAAAACGGCGCTGAGCTATTAATTAACTACCATTCACACAGTTTCGATGACGAAGTTAGAAGTACATGGCCAAGCGGCGTTCAAATGGTCTTAGATATGGTAGGCGGTGATTATCTTAATAAAAATTTGAACGTGTTAAGCCAAGATGGGCGAATTGTTTATTTAGCCATGTTGGCAGGCCGTTATGCTGATAACTTAGATATGGCCTTGTTGCTTTCAAAACGCGCTACTATTACCGGTACAACACTTCGAAATAGAAGCGATGCGTATAAAGCAGAGCTAGTTCAAGATTTTACTTCAACATGCTTGCCTGCGTTTTCAACAAAAGATCTAAAAGTAAATGTAGATACCCATTACCACATTGCCGATATCACAAAGACACATGCGCGACTGGAGGCAAACGACACAATGGGTAAGCTGGTTGTTTCTTGGTAAGAGCTTCGTGGTAATAGTCTCTTGGTAATAGCTTCGTGGTAACAGCCGCAAGACAAAGGCTTCGCGTCGAAGCCTTAGAACAAACAATAAAGTAGCTAGCCTACAAACCCTTCATCAACTTGTGTTGGTTTTGCTTCTGCTGCGCTACGAGCAAGTTCATCACATCGCTCGTTTTCTGGATGTCCTGAATGACCTTTTACCCAATGCCAATTCACCGTGTGCTTTTTAACGGCTTCGTCTAAACGCTTCCAAAGGTCGGCGTTTTTTACTGGCTTTTTATCTGAGGTGCGCCAGCCATTTTTACGCCAGTTGTGGATCCACTGATTAATGCCATTTTTCACGTATTGGCTGTCAGTAGTAAGTTCTACAGTGCAGGTTTCATTCAAACTATTGAGCGCTTCAATTGGGGCTAAAAGCTCCATTCGATTATTTGTAGTATGCGCAAAACCGTCGCTCAATTCTTTTCTGTGTTGTTTGTACACTAAAATGGCACCGTAACCGCCGGGCCCAGGATTGCCCAAACAAGAACCGTCTGTGTAAATGTGAATGGTTTTTTGCGCCACGTTGTTTCCTTAATCTGTATTTTTTCCCTTAGCGTCTTGCAAAGGGGTTGATATACTACCAAAAAAAGAAAGCGTAATAATAGTAGGGCTAGCATGCGTCAAATTGTTCTTGATACTGAAACGACGGGTATCGACCCGAAAGAAGGTCATCGAATTATCGAGATTGGATGTGTAGAGGTTATTAACCGTCGTTTAACGGGTAATCACTTTCATGTTTATATTAATCCAGGCCGACATATCGAACAGGAAGCTATCGAAGTTCACGGTATCACCAATGAGTTTCTTGCAGATAAGCCTACGTTTTCGCAAGTCGCGCAAGAGTTTGTTAGTTTTATAAAGGGCGCACAGCTCGTCATTCATAACGCACCATTCGATGTGGGCTTTATGGACCATGAGTTCAATATGGAGCCTAAAACCTCTGGTGTAGTAACTAGCAATATGTGTGATGTGTTAGACACGCTAGTACTTGCAAGGCAAATGCACCCGGGGCAGAAAAATAACCTTGATGCGTTGTGTAAACGCTATGGTATTGATAATAGCCACCGTACACTTCACGGCGCATTACTGGATGCTGAGATCCTAGCCGATGTTTACCTGTTAATGACAGGTGGTCAGACTAAGCTGAAATTGGCCTCAAGTGGCAGTAGCGATGCAGATGCAACGGCAATAAGACGCCTCAACCGCACAGGAAATAAATTAAAGGTTATCAAGGCAAGCGCCGATGAGTTAGAACAGCATGAAGCGCGTTTAGACATCGTGCAAAACGCGGGTGGTAAGTGTTTATGGCGCCCGCAGGACGTTGATGCGTCATAAATACATTTGTTGGGCAAAATAATCGCCACTATTTCGCATCTTTAAAATAACTAAATTTTTGATAATGGCAGGAGCTATCTAGCGTGATAAATAAGGTTTTTGGCTTTCTATTACTTTTTACGCTGATACAAACGGCTGCTGTTGCGCAATCACAGTTTGAAGAGCGAGATATAGCACGCCAGGTTACCGACAGTGCGGTAACAAGTGCTGACGAACAAAAAGAAGTCTCTTCACCGTCACCCCTTTCACGTTTAGGTGATGAATACACTAATTCTATTGAACTCCTTCGCAATCGCTTTCGCATAGATTACAACGTTGACGAAGTCACAATGGTTTTCTTTAGGGAGTATGGCTCTGCGCCAGTTGTTCTTGTGAGACCTGACGGGTCAAAAATCTTCCAAGGGCGTCTAGATGAAGAAAAAATAAAGTGGTTCGACGCTGACACCTTCGACATGATCACTATTAAGAACCCAGTACCCGGGCCTTGGCAAGCTGTTGGTCAGGTGCTGCCAGAAAGCAGAATAATGGTGTTGTCAAATGTTCAGCTGCATGCCGAACCTTTACCGAACCTTGTTTTTGCGGGCGAAATTTTAAAGTCTACTGCGTATCTTACTAACGATGGCAAGCCCATAGAGAACAAGCAGTTTCGTGACGTTGTCGATTTAGACATTGAACTCATTAGTACCAACAATCCCAATTACAACAACTTCGGCGCAGGGATTGAGGCAATAGCGACATTTGAAGACAACGGCCGCGGTATGGATGAACGACCGGGGGACGGTGTTTTCACCGGACAATTTAATTTAAAAGTTGCGTCGGGAGAGTGGAAGCCGATTTTTAGGGTTACCACACCTATGTATACCCGTGAACAAGTTGGTGAGCCCATCATTCTTCACCAAAACCCAGTGAAGATAGATGTTGTCATCGACGATGGTGAGGGATATCACAAGGTAATTATTGATGTCGACCGTGAGTTAGTTGATATAGAGTCGTTACTTATCGATGGTAAAGTGCGCTTCCCTAACAGCGATATTCAAAATTTCTCGCTTACTGAAGGCGGTAGTGAGGCTCGCGAGCACTTAGTCGTGTCTTATGAAGAGGGAACTTTTCGAGTAAAACTTACTGCTTATGGTACAACAGTTGATGGGCGTGATTTCATTCTTGATGTACCTGAATACACTTTTTTAGCGCGATCGCCTGAAGCTCAGCAGGAAGAACCCATTGATGCTGCAAATGCAACAGAGGTTATGCCAGAGAATGATCTTGAAGCTAGCATAGCATCGTCTATGGAACCGCCCACAGATGTTGCAATGGCAAACCAAGATGACATTGATGATGAAACCCTTACGTTGCTGCTTGTTGCAATTAATGGCTCTATTGTATTAATTGGGGTTTTGACCGCTGTAGTTATCATTGTATTAAGAAAGCGAAAAACAAAGAACACAAATACAGCGGCTGTTTCTGCTTCATTTAATTCGTCAGAAGATAAACTCACTATGGATAATGAGCCAAAGGGCATTAAGAAACTATTAGGCTTGTTTAAAAAGAAAAAGGCCGAAGAGAAAAATAGTGACGATTAAAATAACGATGAATAGCGTAGCGCAATAACTGTATATAGCCCTTAACACCGCAGTGTATTCACACATATTGGATTTTATTTCGACACAATGCCTAAATTACAGGCAAACAAACCGCAGATGACAATTTTATTAATAAAAAGCGTTGACTCCACATGGGGGAATACGTATTATCTGCGCCGCAGTCAGGGGACAGGGCAACAACAAGCCAAGTCAACTTACTGATAACATTGAAGATGTGGAGCGGTAGTTCAGTTGGTTAGAATACCGGCCTGTCACGCCGGGGGTCGCGGGTTCGAGTCCCGTCCGCTCCGCCACTCTTTCAATGCTATAACTAAAAGGCTTCGGAGCGGTAGTTCAGTTGG
>Ga0213840_1000436_pt1 | contig 62097 bp, 58 predicted proteins | sample SWPATP22_FD_160132 | JGI IMG/M metagenome (GOLD analysis project Ga0213840, IMG submission 160132) | Coastal seawater microbial communities from Marineland, Florida, United States - SWPA TP2 #2 | ecosystem: Environmental > Aquatic > Marine > Coastal | place: USA: Florida | collected 2016-08-14 | reverse complement strand
GGTAGAATAATGCAATTGTTGTTCGGCGTTGCTCACGGTAGTTCTCACACAAGTCACTTGTTAATATCTTGTTATGAAATTAGCGATTATTGCTGTAATAGACAAGCATCACTGAAAGTAATGATGCGCGCATTAAGCGCTTAAATCGTACATACAATCGCATTACCACAATGTGTATGAAGCTTTACGGTAAGATAATACACAATGCCACGCTTACGTTGAGTTGTAGCTACATAAGGCATACTGTTATTCAAATAATAAAAAGTAAAAGCAAGAAAACTATAAATAAAGTGTTTGGAACCACCACTATGATTAAAACCTCTAAGAACTTGCTAACCGCTGCGTTAGCAAGCGCACTGAGCTTAAGTGCAATAGCGCCGTTGGCAGCATTGGCCAACACAGAAACACAATCGGAATACGACGTCGAGAATTGGGAAGTTACTAACCCGCCTTATTCACTAAACGAAGTCACCATTAATACAACAGAAACCACCTGGTCTAGCCTAGATATTGCACCGAATGGCAAATTTATGGTGTTCGATATGCTGGGCGACTTGTACAAGGTTGATATCGCAGGCGGTAAAGCCACGCCAATCACTCAAGATTTCGCTTGGAACATTCACCCTGCTATCTCTCCAGACGGAAAACAGATTGCGTTTGTGTCAGACCGCGACGGGCTTAGCAATATTTGGGTAATGGACATCGACGGTTCGAACCTACGCCAAATAACCAAAGAGAAGAGCAACCTAATTCACTCACCTAAATGGAGCCCAGACGGCGAATATTTAGTGGTAACAAAAGGCATTATGTCTAGCCGCAGTATTCCTGCAGGTGAAATCTGGATGTACCACAAATCGGGTGGCGATGGCCTTCAAATAAAAGCGCGTAACAACGGCAAGCGCGACCAGCAGAACATTGCTGACCCTGTATTTTCGCCTGACGGAAAGTACATCTACTTTACGGAAAACACAGTACCCGGCGCGCGCTTTGAATATAACCGCGACCCACTTGAGGGCATTTTTGCGGTTACTCGATACGACCGTGAAACTGGTGAAGAAAGTCGCTACATCAGCGGCACAGGTGGCGCAGTAGTACCTACTCCATCGCCAGACGGTAAGTACGTTGCCTTTGTACGCCGTGTTAAAGACCGTACAGCCCTATTTATCAAAGATGTAAAAACGGGCGTTGAAACACCACTAACCCTTGAGCTTGAGCGTGATATGCAGGAAGGCTTCGGCTCAGAAGGCTATTTTGCGTATTTCGACTGGATGCCAGATAGCTCTAAGATTGTTTATTGGACTGGTGGTAAGTTCCACGCCATCGACATTAAAGACAAAACTACAAACACCATTAATATTAATGTTGAAGGTACTGTGAAGTACGCTGATGCACTGCGATTCGATGTGGATGTTGCGCCTGACGAATTTGATGTGCGAATGATCCGCTGGTCTCAAATGTCGCCAAACGGCAAAACGGTTTTATTCCAAGCTTTAGGTAAGCTTTATGTGCGCGATGTGAAGTCGGGCAAAATAAAACGCCTCACAAAACAGAACGACCACGACGAATACTACCCGCGCTTTTCTAACGACGGTAAGAAGATTGTTTACACCACGTGGAACGACCAAAACCTTGGTACCGTGCGTGTTGTGTCTGCACGCGGTGGTAAGGGTAAAGTCATTTCATCACAGCCTGGCCATTACATTGAGCCGTCATTTTCTGCCGATGGTGAAAAAGTAGTATTCCGCAAATTTACCGGCGGCTACTTGCTTGACCCTAAGTATTCCGTAGAGCCAGGTATCTATGTAGCTGACCTTGAAGAAGATACCGTTAACAAAGTAACCGAAGGTGGCTACAACGCGCATTTTGCGGGTGATGATGACCGCGTTTACTTCACGGAATCGGCTGGCGGCGCAGCATATTATGAAACTCAGCTTTCTAGCGTTAACTTACAAGGCAACGACAAGCGCACGCACCTTTACGGCTCAACTAAGGTAAGTGAGTACAAACTTTCACACGATAAAAAGTGGGTTGCGTTTGTGTATCAATTTAAAACCTACGTAGCACCGTTTGTTGAAAATGGTAAAAAGATTACCATTGGTCCGAACATGACATCGCTACCGGTTACGCAACTCTCAAGTCGTGCTGGTGAATACCTAACATGGTCACCAGACAACAAAACGGTAAGCTGGTTTAATGGCCCAACACTTTATAAACGTTCGCTAGACGAAGCGTTTGCTTTTGTAGAAGGCGCACCAGAAACATTGCCAGAGCCAGTGGCTGAAGGTATTGATTTATCGTTTAGTACCAAAGCAGATAAGCCATCGGGTTATAAAGCGCTTGTAGGCGGCAAAGTAGTTACTATGCGCGATGCCGACAATACGCAAGAAGTGATTGAAGATGGCGTAGTGTTAATTAAAGACAACCGCATTGAAGCCGTAGGCAAGCGCGGTGAAGTTAAAATTCCTGACGACGCTATGCAAATTGATACCAGCGGTAAAACCATTATTCCTGGTCTGGTAGATACACACGCACACGGTTCGCAAGGTCGAAACGAAATTATTCCACAGCAAAACTGGAGCCAGTATTCAAATGTGTCGTTTGGTGTAACCACTATTCACGACCCATCTAACGATACAACCGAGATTTTTGCTGCCTCTGAATTGCAGCGCAAAGGCGACATTGTTGCTCCTCGTATCTATTCAACCGGTACCATTTTGTACGGAGCGGAAGGTCTTGGATATAAAGCCATCATCAACAACTACGAAGATGCATATTTCCATGTTGAGCGATTGAAAGACGCCGGCGCTATTTCGGTGAAAAGCTACAACCAGCCTCGTCGCGACCAGCGTCAGCAGGTACTGTGGGCAGCCAAACACCAAGAAATGATGGTAGTGCCAGAAGGTGGCGGTAAGCTTCAGCAGAACTTAACGATGCTTGTAGACGGTCACACCGGTCTTGAGCACAGTATTCCGGTTGAAAAAGGCTATAACGACGTTACTCAACTTTGGCGTGCTACCGAATTTGGCTACACACCAACTTTTTGTGTCGTACGGCGGAATGATGGGTGAAGAATACTGGTACGACAAAACAGAAGTGTGGAAAAACCCACGCCTACTGCGTTATACCCCTTCAACCATTTTAGACAGTCGCGCTATTCGCAGACCAACGGCACCAGAGAACCAATACAACCACCAGAATGTGGCAGCCTACGCGAAAGAACTTCGCGACAATGGAGTAAGTGTTCATATTGGTGCGCACGGTCAACGTGAAGGTCTTGCCGCGCATTGGGAGCTTTGGATAATGGAACAAGGTGGCTTTAGTGCATGGGAAGCGCTGCGTGGTGGCACCATTGACGGCGCGAAGCACCTTGGCATGGGCAACGATATCGGTAGTATCGAAAAAGGTAAATTGGCCGACTTAGTGGTTATCGACGGCGATGTATTAAGCGACATTAAGAAAAGTGAATACGTTGAGTACACCGTACTTAATGGCCGTGTGTACGAGTCGGCAACCATGAACGAAGTAGGCAGCAAGAAAACCCGTAAGCCGTTCTTCTTCGAGCAAGACAACGCTACCTTTATGCCGCAGCAAACCGCAGATGAAGTGGAAGCGAAAGCACACCACTATCATTGGGAACACTAGGCCTTAAGTGCCTTAGGTGTAAAACGCACAAAAAAGCCAGTGAGCTTAGCTCACTGGCTTTTTTTATAGGTGCAACGCCATTATTTTAATCAGGCGTTAGTAAGAGAAATTAGCGGTTTCGACCGTACTGTTCGTGAGACGATACCCAGTCTGACGAACTAATGGCTGATGCAAGTGAAATTTCACCAGCAAGCACCACCGACGCTACAATTTCCGCAAACTTATACACGCGGTCACGTCCGTAACAATCAAGCAGTTCCAGGCATTCACGCTGTGTACCAATACCCGTACCGCCGCCGTAGGTAGCAACAATAAGCGATGGAATGGTAATAGAAACGTATAAATCGCCTTCTTCGGTAAGTTCAGAGTACATCATACCGGCAGATGACTCAGAGACGTTTGCCACATCTTGTCCGGTAGCAATAAACATAGCGGTAATGCCGTTTGGTGAGTGAAGACCCGTGTTATTTACACCCGATAAGAATGAGCCCACACCAGCAACGCGCCCGTGGTAGTCAATTTGTTTAGGATCTACACGCATAACTTCAAGCAGATGCTCACGCTTAATAGTCGCTTCTGCCGTAACACGCTTACCGCGTGTACGCATAATATTAATTTGCGACGCTTTTTTATCGGTTGCGAAGTTCGATTCTAAGTAGAAGTTTTCAATGCCTTCGTAATGGTCCAAAATCCACCCGCACGCCGCAAATGTCGCACGGCCCACCATGTTTTGGCCAGCGGCATCGCCCGTTTTGTAGTTAAAACGCAAGAACGCGAATTTGTTTGATAAGAAGTGATCGATATAAGTAAGCTGCGCGACGCTTGACGTAGCTTCCGCTTCTTCTTTAATTTTGTTGAAGTTTTCCTTTACCCACTTCACAAAATCTCTCGCGCCGCGGGCATTTTCGAAAATAAATACCGGAGCGCGCTGCATCGCATCATCAACAACGGTAGCCGTTACACCGCCACTCATGTTCAAAAGCTTCATTCCACGGTTGTAAGACGCAACCAGCGTACCTTCTGTGGTAGCAAGTGGTACTACAAATTCGCCTTTTGCATGCTCACCGTTAATTTTAAGTGGCCCCGCAATACCAATTGGCACCTGTGCCACGCCGATGAAGTGCTCGATATTGCCTTGAAGCTCGGTAGGATCTATTGAATATTTGCCCACATGATTCACTTTCTTTCCAGTGGCGCTTTCAAAATATTCCTGACGTGTTTTTATAATTGACTCGCCATAGTCGTCCATATCGTCACGCGGTATAGACGCACTGCGCTGCCCTTCAGCAGTAATGTTGTCATCTACTTCAAACTTAAGTTTTCCAAAAGGCGATGCTGAAAAACAAATGCCAAGCTTGCGCTTTTCAGGGCAAGGGGCCTCGTTAATATCAAGATGCACCGTGATACTTTGACGTAATCCGAATGGTTTACCCTCTGACTTATTCAGTTCTGCAACTGAAATACGCGTATCGCTAGTTAATTGTAGCGATATCTTATCTTCAGGAATTTTCTCACCATCCAATGAAATCCATTTCACCTCGTTAATTGTGGCGTCTTTTAAACGGTTTTTAAGCGTAAAAGTTAACCCGTTACCGGCTTTTGTAAGGCTGCCACGTGTGTAAAGTTGCTTTAAGAGTATGCTGGGTACAAACATGAGTATTCCTTCTTTAGTACGTCTTTTTTACTGTTTTTTCATATTTCTTTGTTTTTTATAGCACATTCTTTAGTCAGTTCTATGACTTATTCTTTTCATTGCGCGAATTAATTGCGCCAAATCAACTTACACTTTTGAGCCAACCACTTTAAAAATCGCGCCACGCCCCTTGTTTTATTGAGCTGCAGAAAATTCGACCTCGCGACAAATACGAAAAAACACAATTAGGCATAGTCTTGTTTACGTCACTCTGATGATGTGTTTCACAGGGTATCTGGCAGTAACAACGGAGGCGTCACGGATTTGATGCCAAGGATAATGCGTCGACATGGAAGCGACACCAGATACCTTTCTTTTTCATCAAAGGGCAACCAACGTTTAATGCAAATATGGAAATTGTGGGAATCAAATGAGAAAAGGACTTTTTCGGCAAGAAGCGGTTAGCGCCCAAAACAGCAAAACGCAGGGGCGTTTATTAATGACACCTAAACCTGCATTTATGCTGTTAACCACCGCTATTTTCATCTGGGTTGTGGCTGTTATTACCTATATGAACACCACATCATTCTCGCGCAAGGCTTCGGTGCTTGGTTGGCTAGAGCCCGCCACTGGCGTTTTTAAACTATACCCAGATATGCGCAGAGGCACTGTAACCCGAGTATTAGTTAATGAAGGTGATGCAGTTGAAGCAGGCACACCTCTTCTTGAAATTACTTACAGCAAACAAAGTGAAACCGGTGAACGTGCCAGCAGTATGCTTTTGAAAGAATTAAATGCGAAGCAGCAGCGACTGCAAAACACCATAGATAGACTTGAGGCACTGCATATTGCTAATACCAACGCGATGAACGAAACACTTGCTGCATTACAGCAGTCGTTCGAAGCGCAAAGCAACATTACTGCATTAGCACAAAAACAATGGAGCTTAGCCAAAGTAAGCCTAGAAAAAGCACAAACACTACAACTTAAAGGGCATATAAGTGCGTCAGAATTTGATAACCAAACGCTGCAATATTTAAGTGCAGAGCAGCAATTCAAGCTAGCTCAGCAGGATAAACGCAAAGAATTCATAGCAATTAATACCCTGCAGCGGGAAATAGAGCGACTTCCACAGCAACACGCTAATGAACTTGCGAATTTCAAAAATACACTTAGTGATGTAACGCAGCAAATCGTACTTCACAACGAACAAACAAAAGAAACGGTATACGCACCTAAAGCAGGCATAGTATCGGGTATGAACTTGCAGCCTGGACACATTGTAGATGGTTCTAATTTATTACTTACATTGCTGCCCCAAGACAACGATATTCAAGCAAAAATCCTAGTTCCCGTTCGTTCAGCAGGGTTTGTTGATATTGGCCAAGCGCTACATATCCGCTACGACGCGTTTCCCTATCAAAAGTTTGGCGTGCAGCAAGGACTGGTTAAGTCGGTGTCGCATACCGTGCTTATCCCAGGCGACCTGAATAATGCTCCTATACCGATAAATGAGCCTACGTATTTGGTTACCGCATCTATTAATAGCCAAGAAATCCTGGCTTACGGAAAAGCCGTTGGTCTACGTGCTGGAATGACGTTTTCAGCTGACGTTGAACTAAGTAACAGAACGCTTATGGAGTGGTTACTTGAACCTTTATACAGCGTAATTGGGAAGCTTTAACAATGACCACACTAACCTTTACTAATCCCATTGAACAACTAAACAAAAAAGCGCGCGTGCCCGTTGTTTTGCAAAGTGAAGCCGCGGAATGTGGTTTGGCTTGCCTTAACATGATTGCACAGTTTTATGGCGATAAACGTGATCTCACAGTTTTACGCCAGCAGCTATGTGTTTCTTTACGAGGCGCCACATTAAAAGATGTTATGCATATCGCAACGTCAATGGGGTTTCAAACCAGAGCACTTAAAATTGAAATGGACGATCTCTCATCGTTAACCTGCCCGGCTATTTTGCACTGGAACATGAATCACTTTGTGGTGTTAACAGGGGTTAAAAGTAATAAAGTGTGGATTAACGACCCCGCAGTAGGCTTGCGCAAGCTTTCACTTGCCGAAGCTTCTCGCAGCATTACAGGTATTGCCCTTGAGGTGAAACCCAGTGATGACTTCACGCCAGAGAAAAACTCGCCGCGTTTACGCCTTGCTTCTTTTTTTAGCAAAGCCATAGGATTTAAGCGTAACTTGGCTACACTGCTTGCGTTGTCTGTTGCGCTCCAAATTTTTGCATTGGCTTCGCCTTACTACATGCAAACGGTTATTGATGATGTGCTTACGCACAATAATGACGCACTGCTTAAAGCATTAGCCATTGGCTTCTCTTTTTTACTGTTTATCGAAGTTTTTACGGGCATCGTTAGAAAGCTACTGGTCCTTTCGGTATCTACCCGAGTTCAATTACAGCTATCTGCCTCAGTATTTAAACACCTTTTATCACTGCCGTTAGACTACTTTGCCAAGCGGCATATTGGCGATATTGTGTCGCGCTTTGGTTCATTGGCGCATATTCGAGAATTCTTAACAACAGGCGTAGTCACTGCAGTACTCGATGGTGTTATGGCCATTATCACGCTTGTTGTTATGGCAATGTACTCCATAAAGCTTAGCGCTACCGTACTTGTTGTTATGGCGCTGTATTTAGCGATTAGGCTGTGCTTGCTACCGGTGATGAAACGTCTCACTACCGAGAAAATTGCGCTGTCGGCAAGTGAACAGTCTCATTTTATGGAAAGTGTTCGCGCCATTCTCCCTATTAGAGTTTACCAACAAGGCGCAGTGCGCCACAGCGATTGGCAAAACAAACTCGTAGCATCGCTAAACAAAGACATTCTCCTTGGAAAAATTAACATTGGTAGTGCCTCCGCCAACCAGGTTTTGTTCGGTGTAGAGAACCTTATTGTTGTGTACATCGGTGCCACGCTGGTTATGGATAACGAACTAACTATAGGCATGCTTTTAGCTTTTATTGCCTATAAAACACGCTTTGTAGGGGCAATAGACGGCATTGTTGGAAAGCTTATAGAGCTAAAAATGCTGAATGTTCACTTTGCACGCCTAAGCGATATTCTGTTCACTGCGCCTACTACGCATCAGCTTACTTTTGAGCAAAACCCGACGCTCAACTCTTCTTCATCGAAGCATTGTGATAACACAAGCGCCACAAACCAACTTTCTTTAAACGCTATGACGGCAGAACACATCGGCTATCGCTATGGCGAAAACAGCGAATGGGTATTTCGCAATTTAAATATTGCGGTAAAAGCGGGAGAGATAATCGCAATCGTTGGGGACAGCGGTAGCGGTAAAAGCACACTATTGAAATGTTTAATGGGGCTTTACCCGTTATGCGAAGGAAAGCTGAAGCACTTTCACGCTGCAGCAAGTAAAACATCAGAAGGTTTGTTATCACAGCAAAACTCGTCTCAGCCTTACTCGTCTGAAGCCAGCTCTCCCGAGGCCTGCTCACCTCAATGCCATTCTATAGGAGAGAGAGCCCCTATTAAGGTAGCGTCGGTACTTCAAGAAGATACCTGCTTGAGCGGCACAATAGCTGACAATATCAGCTGTTTTGAAGACAATCCTTCGATAGAAAAAATTGTGCGCTCGGCGCAACTGGCCTGCCTTCACGATGAAATAGCGGCAATGCCTATGCAGTACTTCACGCTAATTGGTGACATGGGTAGCAGCTTAAGTGGCGGACAGAAGCAACGTTTACTTTTAGCGAGAGCCCTTTATCAAAACCCCGACATATTGTTTCTTGATGAAGCCAGTAGTCATTTAGATATAGAAAACGAAGCCAAGATTAACGCTCACCTGAAGTCGCTGAATATCACCCGCATTATTGTGGCACATCGACCTCAATCTATTGCCATCGCAGACCGCGTGCTATGTCTGCGCAACGGGCAACTACATTCATACTCTCCCTCTGAAGTACCAGGGAATCAAATGCAAGACCTTCCAGGAGAAAACCAATGACACATAGAGAAAGACAAGAAACGCCGCAGCTGATGACGGAAAAAGAGCGTCTGTCTATTGAAGAGCAAGGCATTATGCCAAGCGAAGACTTATTGCCAATAAATTGTTTGTCTAAACGCGAACTGCAGGTAGCGCACAAAATAATGGAGGGCTGCTCAAACAAAACCATTGCGCAAGACCTTTTCATTAGCGAGCGTACCGTTAAGTTTCATTGCGCAAATATTTATAAAAAGCTGAATATTTCTAGCAGAACAGCGCTTATTGCAGGCTGCTTTAGGACCCTTTACCACGAAGCGCTGTCAGCTTAACGGCGGCGCATTTTAAAACCAACGCTTACAAGGAGCGTAATATGAAAAACACCACACAAGACTGTGTTGAATTAGCTGAAAACCAACTTTTTGAAATAGCTGGAGGAGTATCTAAAGCATACTTCTGCGATGAACCTGAGCGCTTAGGCCCTCCCAAAGAGCCGGTTTACATAACAATGGCTATTGGAGAAGACGGCGGTAAATTACCTGACATCCTGTCTTAATTAACCAAGCGCGCTTGGTGAAAAGGATGTCCAAGCGCGCAATCTTCACGGTTTATCACCTTATCTTGTATCGACAAGGACAATCATGCACATTGCATTATTGGGTAACGAAAAAGACCCACAAATACAGCACGTTGCCTCTGCTATCACGCAGTCTGGCCATCAGAATTTTATCATCAATACCTCACAGTTTGGCATTTCCTGGAACCTGAGTTACGACCCCGACTTTAACGATGGGTGCATTCACTTTAATCATGAAGTATGTGAAATAAACCGGTCGATGCCCCAGCGTATTACATTTTCATCTACGCATTCTGCCTACTGGCACGAGTATATTGCGGGTGAGCCAATTACGTCTTCAAATCAAGAGGACGCTTATGAACAAAGCTGGATTGAACAAGAAAAAAGTAGCGCAATGCTATGCTGGTTTAACTTTAACGACATTAAGTGGGTTAACTCAATTGACGCGGTTCGCTCTCATCAATGTAAACCCGCTCAACTAAGAGTAGCGGCCAAGTTAGGCGCTAAAGTACCTTATACATTTATCGGCAACGCTGCAGATGTCGCTACTCAGTTTTGTAATAACATGGAAAACGTAGTGTATAAGCCGGTTAGAGGCGGGAAAACTGCACAATTCGTTAATAAAACGCCCGAGTTAAAACCTTTGTTAACCACGCTGCTTCAACAGCGCCCTGTTACTTTTCAAAAATATATTGGTGGCACCAATATTCGAAGCTATGTATTAGGTAGCGATGTATTAAGTGTTGAGATCCCCTCTACCGAACTAGACTTTAGAAACGATAAAAACGCTACGCCTGTAATCACACTTGTTCCAAAAGAAACGCAGCGTTTAGCGGTGTCTATTTGCAAGGCATTAGGTATGCACTGGTGTGCTATCGATTGGCGTAAAAGTGCTAAAGGTAAGTACTTTTTCTTAGAGGCAAACCCCAGCCCATTTTTTATGAAAGTCGAAAAAGACACAGGCCTTGATATCACAGGTCGCTTGGTGTCATTACTGACTAACTAAAAGCACAGCGGAAAGGCCAAATAAGTAGCTAACACTGAGAACACAAAAAAGCCCAGCAAGTGGATGTCACATAGCTGGGCTTTCAGTAGGTTAATACAGCGCTACTACCGTCGCTGTTGAACACTTATTTATAGAATAAAACGTGATAAGTCTTCGTTATCTACCAGTGTTTCTAAGTGGTTGTTTACATACGCGGCATCAATCACAAAGCTTTCACCGCTTTTCTCAGAAGCATCAAATGAGATATCTTCCATTAAACGTTCAAGCACCGTATGCAAACGGCGAGCACCAATATTTTCAGTGCGCTCGTTTACCTGCCACGCGGCTTCAGCAATTCGTTGAATACCCGATTCGTCGAAGCTAATGTCTACTCCTTCCGTTTTCATCAATGCAATGTATTGTTGCGTAAGTGATGCGTTTGGCTCGGTAAGAATACGCTTAAAGTCATCTACTTTAAGTGCTGATAGTTCAACACGAATAGGTAAACGGCCCTGTAGCTCTGGAATAAGATCAGACGGCTTACTCATTTGGAAAGCACCAGATGCAATAAACAAAATGTGGTCGGTTTTAACCATACCGTGCTTGGTAGATACTGTTGAGCCTTCTACTAACGGCAGTAGATCGCGCTGCACACCTTCACGCGACACATCACCCGAAGTATTGCCTTCACGCTTACAAATTTTGTCAATTTCATCTACAAACACAATGCCGTGCTGCTCTACTGCTTCAATCGCTTTTTCTTTCAAGTCTTCTTGATTTACAAGGCGGGCAGCCTCTTCTTCAACAAGCAGTTTGAATGCGTCTTTAATTTTCAGCTTCTTCTTTTTCTTTTGCGAACCCGACAGATTTTGGAACATGCCTTGAAGCTGATTAGTCATTTCTTCCATACCAGGAGGCGCCATAATTTCTACGCCCACCTGCGGCTGTGCCACATCAATATCAATTTCTTTGTCGTCTAGATCGCCTTGACGAAGCTTTTTGCGAAACGCTTGGCGCGTACCGCGATCTTCAACATCTTCTTTGTTGCCCCACGCGTCTTCTGGTGGCGGAATAAGAACATCAAGAATGCGGTCTTCCGCTGCTTCTTCAGCACGGAATTTTACCTTCTTCATTTCGTTCTCTTTCGTCATCTTAACGGCAATGTCCGCAAGGTCACGTATGATAGTTTCAACTTCTTTACCTACATAACCTACTTCAGTAAATTTTGTTGCTTCCACCTTAATAAATGGTGCATTGGCTAGCTTTGCCAAACGGCGCGCAATTTCAGTTTTGCCTACACCGGTTGGACCAATCATAAGAATGTTTTTAGGCGTTACTTCTTGGCGTAATTCTGGCTCAAGTTGCATGCGGCGCCACCGATTACGCAGTGCAATAGATACTGCGCGTTTGGCGTCTTGCTGACCAATGATATGGCGGTCCAGTTCGTGGACAATTTCTCTTGGTGTCATTTCAGACATGAATAAACCCTTTTCTAACAAAGCGCTGCGCGTTGGAATGTATTACAAAAAGCGCCAACGCGGCGAATGAGTTTTTGCTTAGGCAAAAACTGAGTAATTTGGTGATTTAATAATCTAGTACATCAACAGTTTGGCTGTGGTTGGTGAATACGCAAATATCACCTGCAATCGTCAGCGATTTTTCCGCTATTTCCTTTGCACTTAATTCGGTGTTGTTTAACAGCGCGGTTGCTGCTGCTTGTGCATAGTTACCACCAGACCCAATAGCAATTAAGTCTTGTTCCGGCTGCACCACATCGCCATTACCTGTAATTATAAATGACGCGGTTTCATCGGCTACAGCTAATAGAGCCTCTAGCTTTCGCAACATTCGGTCGGTGCGCCAGTCTTTCGCTAGTTCAACAGCGGCTTTGGTTAAATGCCCCTGATGCGCTTCTAGCTTCGCTTCAAAGCGCTCAAACAACGTAAACGCATCTGCAGTACCACCAGCAAAGCCTGCTAAAATTTTATCGTGATACAAGCGGCGAACTTTGCGCGCATTGCCCTTCATTACGGTATTGCCTAGCGATACCTGACCATCTCCGGCCATTACTACCTGATTTCCACGTCGTACAGATACAATCGTTGTCACGTTAATTCCCCGTTTTGCTGGGTGCTATCGCCAAACTGTCTGAAACAGTTTCACTAAAAACGTCTCGCTGCGATAGCCTGTAAGTCCAATACTTCTTAAAGTGGGGCAGCACGCCTTATTTTCAAGGGTATTACCACATGCTGTTTCACTGTAGTGGGAAAAAAGATACCTGTGTTTAAAAAAGTACATTGAATAAATGTGCCCTGCTTCACATACTCTGTGCTCTGAATACGCAGTTAGAAAGGAAGATAGATGAAGTATCAGGGAAGAATTCAGCATTGGGATGACGCCAAAGGCTTTGGTTTTGTAGAGCCCAATGGAGGCGGAACCCGTGCCTTTGTTCATATCAGTAGCTTTTTGAAACGCTCTCGACGCCCAGTGAATGGCGATATTATCGTTTATGAAATGAAAGAAGATGGTAAAGGCGGGCATAAAGCGGCTTCTGTAAAACTCTTAAAAGACTACAAAAACGTGCGCTCTCAACACAACGCAGGTAAGTCAGGCTCAAAAGTGGCTAAATTAGTTGTAACAGCGTATTGCAGCGCGTTGGTGTTTCTAAATTTAATAGGTCAATTGCCTGTTAATGTCACTTATTTCTGCGCAGTAATAAGTGCTATTGCTTTTAGTTGTTATGGCATCGATAAATCTGCCGCCAAACATCAACGATGGCGCATATCTGAAAGTAAACTTCACATACTTGGGCTTTTAGGTGGATGGCCCGGCGCTTTTATCGCGCAGCATGTTTTTAAACATAAGCGTAGCAAGCCGGCTTTTATGCGTGTGTTTTGGGCTACCGCTGCACTTAACGCTTTCGCCATTGGTGTATTAGCGTCTAACGTGCTTACAGAACACTGGGGTATAGCTATTCCGTTTCTTCACCAGTAATTTAAGTACCACTGCTACCGTGCAATCAATGTTTGTTACAAATTGGGGTTGATGGGCTACATCATGTAGTTCTTAATAAATATGGAAGCTCCGCTGAGTAAGAACCGAGCAGAAGCCAAGTAAGAGTAAAGCACGAGTAAAAAATGGAATTAAACCCACACACATCTAACGCACCTATCCATGAAACAGTAAATTCTGCGCAACGAAAAGCGGGCGGCATAGCATCGCTCGTTTGTGGACTCACTTATATCTTCGGCTTCGTGCTGTTTTTTGGACTAATTGAAGCACCTGTAGATGGCAATGAGAGTTCTCGCCTTACGTTCCTTTTATCACAGCGCGATACCTTTTTTATGGGCTATATCGTTATTGGCATTGTGTTTAGCTTAGGCCTTATATTGCTGAACCAATCGTTGTTAAAGATATTCGAAAGCACGAGCCCTATCGCGGCACGATTTAACAGTTCATTGGGAAACATTTGGGCAACCTTTGTACTCGCAAGCACCTTCATCTTTTTGGTGAGTCTTCCGTTTCTTGCAAACTACGCTAAGACGAGTGAAGACAATGCTATTGTCGTGCTCAACAGTGTAGATATTGTGATAGATGCGCTTGGGGGAGGTATCGAACTTCTCGGAGCGCTTTGGGTGCTGCTTATTAGTTATATGGGCATAAAAGCCAATAAGTACGCAAAAACCATTCACATTATCGGTATTGCAGTGGGTATCGCTGGGATCTTCACACTCTTTTCAGGCTTATCAGCCTTGGAGGGAAACATGGTATTTGAAGCCTCAACGTCCATTTTTGGCTTAGGGCAAATAATATGGTTTTTGTTGCTGGGAGTCGTAATGGCCAAAGCTACCTGTCAGTAATTAAGCTGTAGGAACCTTCAAGCACTTTCTTATGCGTTAATGAATTGAGATCCCGACACATTGGTGTCTATACTGAGGAATACGAATAACAAATTTTAGGCTGCGGTATATTGCGAAACCGTTTGTACTTCCCAATGCTCATTTCGAGCCTTTTTGTGTTGTCATTTTTATTAAACGGCACCGCGTTTGCTGACACGAGTGAGCGCCCGATTGTAGTATCGGCAGCTTACTGGGAGGGCTTTACGAACAGGGACAATACCGGCGTGTACTATGAACTGCTCGACGCGGTATTCGACGGTTACACTATTTCCCATCAAACCAGCACCTACCCTCGAGCACTCAATCAATTTAAACAAGACAAAGCCGACATTATGGTTGGCGTGTATCAACACGAATTACCTGATGCAGTTTATGCCAAGTGGATATTAGATACCGATCTTGCCATTCATGTTTTTTATAGACCTGATTCTCCACCTTCAGACAATCTGGACGATATTTTTAAGGGGAAACAAGTTGCCTGGCGTAAGGGCTACGGCTTTAACAAACTGTTTCAGAACATTGAAAGCGCCTACCCGCTAGACACAATAGAAGCTGGTTTTGAACTTGTGCTCAACCACCGCCTTGACTACATGCTTGATTACGATATTAATTTTTTAGAGGCTTACCACGGCCGTATTCAGCACAAAGCGATTCGCGAAGGAGACGAGTTATTTTTGGCATTTAGAAATACCTATCGAGGTAGAATGCTGGCTGCACATTTTGACGCCAAAATGCCACTTTTAAGAAACAGCGGCAAACTCGAAGAAATATATGGAACGCATTACGCCCGCTCGGGGTTAGCAGAGTTTTCTGTGGATACGACTGGAGATATTGACTAGAGATGCGCTTTAAGGTGCCTACGCTTTAATTATAGGCTTGCCATATAGATTATTACAGAATTGCCAGCTTGCAGCGACGACAGACCTTAAAGTAAAGCGACGGAACGGTTAGTCCCGCCTTCTAATTTAAGGCCCTTTAAATTATTCGCTTATTGCTCTTCTTGCCCCTACTTTTCAGATGGACAAAAACCTACAAATTCCAGTACCAAATTTGGCAAGTCGCTATATTCACTTTACGCAGGCTATGCTTAGCTTTTTCAGCATCGCGCTTAGACTCAAATGGCCCCAGAATAACGCGGAACCAGTCGCCGTTACTGCCGCTGCTGTGGCGAATTAATGCTTCTAACCCTTGGAAAGCAATTTTAGCTTTCATTTCTTCAGCTTGCGCACGGGTTCTGAATGACGCGCACTGCATTAGGTAACGTTTATCAGACTTTTCCTGCTCTTGAACTTCAACTTCTACTTCGTAGCCTGGAAGTGTTTTAATGTATTCCCACTCTTCTTCCGGTAACTCCGGTAATGCTTCTTCGGTAGGCGCTACTGGTCTTTCTGCCTGTACATCTACTTGTTCTTCAACATTGTCTTTTATAGACCATAGAAAAACACCAAAACCTATAACCAAAGCAAACACACCCACAAGACGAATGATAGGTAATTTACCTAGCGCTGGGGCATTAGATTGGGTTTTTGATGCGGGTTTCCTGCCATTATTCGCAGGCTTCTTTTTTTGTGTAGAGCGTCCACGAGAGACATAATCGCGTTGAGCCATAGTTGGCAATATTCCTACTTGTTATCGTTGTTCGTGGTCGTAAGAAAAACGTCTTATACCAAGGCTGTATTCGGCCATTTGTTCAAACTAAAAGCATACATCATTCGTGTATATCCACGGTTAAAAACAGCCGACGTTATTGCTAAATTTTAACGTATTGCACGCCAACAAGCTAACTGAAATCCGTAGGATCAATATCTACCGACCAGCGCACTTTTACAGCTTGCGGTAACGCTTGTAAAAAAGGAAGCGCTAAACGCAACGCTTCATGAAGCGGCGCACGCTTTTGGTGACTGCAAACCAACATAAAGCGAAACCTTCCCTGTCTCTTTTCTATTAAGCAAGGGAATGGCCCGTTCATTTCAACAGCGTGGTGCTGATTGAAAATGCCTTTACAGCCTTGCAAAAAATTAAACGCTAGGTGGCTATCGGTAGCCTCGGCTCGAATAACAAACTGACTGATATAAGGCGGCAAGCTAGCTGCCTTTCTTTCCATCAATGCAAGTCGTGCAAAGTGGCCATAGCCATTATTCACAAGGTCTTGCAGCAAAGGATGATGGGGATTGTGTGTTTGCAGCCACATTTCGCCTGGCTTGCTAGCCCGTCCCGCTCTACCGGCTAGCTGTGTTACCAGCTGTGCAAGCTTCTCGGGGGCGCGAAAATCGGCACTAAATAATGCACCATCTACGTCTAACACAACCACTAGCGTAACATGGGGGAAGTGATGCCCTTTCGATAATATTTGCGTGCCAACTAACAGCTGAAATTCTTGTCGATTTATGGCTTCAAGGGTTTGGTGTAACTTGTCTTTACCGCGCACTGAGTCACTGTCTATACGGACTTGCTTAACACCGGGAAATAATGCACTTAACCCCTGTTCAACTTGTTCGGTGCCGGTACCGGCGGTAACCAATTCACTGCTGTGGCAAGCCTCGCAGCTTGACGGCATAGCGCGGGTACCGGAGCAATGATGGCACTGAAGGCGATTTTGACCCTTATGCACGGTGTACGGTCGGTCGCAGCGCTTACACGTTACAGTTTCACCACAATGGTGACACAGCATGGCCGGTGCGTAACCACGGCGGTTAACGAACACTAGCACTTGATTGCCAGCACTAATATGCTGACGCATTATGCTTAACATGCCTTGGGCAATACCGTAATGAATGGGCTGATCGCGGGCATCCAATAAGTGCTGATGGGTACTTTGAGCACCACCTGCTCGTTTAGTTAACTGCAAATGGTGGTACTTATTCGATAACGCATTATTTAGTGACTCTAATGCTGGCGTTGCACTGCCTAACAACAAAGGGATGTTATGTTGCTTGGCCCGTATCGCAGCAAGATCTCGTGCGTGATAGCGTAAGCCGTCTTGTTGTTTAAACGACTCATCATGCTCTTCATCAACAATCAACATACCTGGGTTTTTAAGGGGGGTGAAGATAGCCGAGCGCGTTCCAATAATGATACCTAACTCACCAGCCCTTGCTCGCTGCCACACTTGCAGCCTCGCTTTATCAGACAGCTGAGAGTGAAGTACGCCCACATCAATACCAAAACGCGTTTCAAAACGCGCTACGGTTTGAGGCGTTAACCCAATTTCAGGAACAAGGATAAGAATTTGCTTGCCGTCTGCCAATAGCGGCTCGATTGCCTGCAGATACACTTCGGTTTTACCACTACCGGTTACACCTTCCAATAAGCTAACGGCAAAACTATTGTGCTGACGATTAAGCGCCGCAATTGCCACAGACTGCTCTTTATCAGGAATGGGCTTTTCACCCACTTCCATGGTGTTTAGCCAACCGGCACATTTAAACTGAGGGATAGTAGCTGTAATAGTGGCAATGTTTTTCTCTACCAATGCCTTAACTGCTGGTGCTCCAAAGCGCTTTCTTGCCGCAGACGCTAGCATGTCACCTTTTTCAAGCACTTCAGCACACGCTTTTTGTTTTGGCGCCCTTGATAAAATACTTAAATCGATACTTTCAACATCGCTTGTTAACGACAACATATCGTCTGGTGCAGGACTAGGAGACTCCCCCTTTCTTAGCAACACCGGCAGCATGGCATGCAGCACCTCACCAGGTGCGTGGTGATAGTATTGCCAGAGCCACTGCGCCATTTTAAGCAGCACGTCGTCTATAACGGCGTTATCGTCTAAAACACTGTCTATTGCTTTTAGCTTGCCAACATCTTCAACATCGCTTTCAGGCACAGTACCTACAACTACCCCAACCAACTTACGTGGACCAAAAGGAACAGAAACACGCACCCCACGATACAACGTAGATGTGTGGGTGTAGGTAAATAACTGCCTTAGTGGAACAGGTACAGCAACTTGAATATATGCCATGGTAAAAGAAAAATGCCTTAACGCATTGAATGCGCACGTGAGTCTTTTATTTTCCGCGTTTGTCCTGATGCCGGTAAAGTAAGTGCAACAAGCCGGTAAGTACAAATATTTAATCACACTTTTTTATTTAACCCTAAGGAGAATCACAAGCTGTTTATTCTGCGTACAAAAAACGCTTGATAACAGCGCCTCCATCTATTATTATGCGCCGCTCTTTTGCGATGGGCTGTTTATGTAAACGACTCATCATTTGAATTTTAAGTTACGTATGGTGTGCGGCTTCGGGCTGTATAGCGATACGGCCTTATTAATGAGGTAATCCCATGAAACAAGGTATCCACCCAGAATACGCTGAAATCACAGCAACATGCTCTTGCGGTAACGTAATGAAAATCCGCTCTACTATGGGTAAAGACATCAACCTAGACGTATGTTCTTCATGTCACCCATTCTACACTGGTAAGCAACGTAACGTTGATACTGGTGGTCGTGTTGATCGCTTCAAGAAGCGTTTCGGTGCATTGGGCAAAAAGTAAGCCTATTACCTTTATCGGTATCCAATCGAAAAAGCGCCTTTATGGCGCTTTTTTATTGCCTGAAAATCACCTTCTTTCCTTGTTTGCGCGTGTTGTATTGTTAATGCAAATCTAATTGCGACAAATGACTATCCCAATCCCCACCATTTTTAACGCTACATGCCTCTTCACTCGTGAAACGACAGGTGTATGCCGATGACTTTATCGTACCAAGTGCTATATTCACACGATTTATAAAGTCTATATCCCACTTTCGCGATAACGCTGTGGTTAGTTGAGCTTGTGTATCGAACACAGCAACAATGGTAGGCGAGCGCCAATGACCTATATGTGTAAGCCAACTAAAACCGGTATCATCTTGTTTAAGCTCTTCGCAAACCTCGGTAAGCACTGCAATCAGCTTTCTTTCCGTCATTACTTCCTCTTTTTTAGCGCTCAATAGTTACCGTATTTATTGACAGATTTAACCGTTAAATAAAATACAGAAGCTATATATCTAACACAACATCAATAAATAGTATGAATGGCAATTATAGCCGTATATTACTGGTCTAATAACTGAGCGTCACCTAAATTGATACATGAGAATTCTGATCAGATATGTACACAGTGAAAGGCTGTGTTAGAGTTGCCATCGTCACCGTAATAGTGAGTATTAATTTCATGAATAATGCTGCCTTTTTACGGCGCAGACTAGTGCTGCTGGACGAATTCTAACAATGTCGAACATGTGCTTTAGTAATTTAAAACAACAATAACAACATTAACTGCATCGCACAGACGAAAAACACCGATGAACCCTACGTCTTAAGGATATTAACTTACATGTCAGATTTTAGACAACGCGCCCTCGATTATCATGCCAAACCAACGCCGGGCAAAATTAGTGTAGAGCTTACTACGCCGGCTGATAGCGTTGACGACCTAGCATTGGCTTACAGCCCAGGTGTGGCTGAACCAGTACGAGAAATAGCAGAAGACCCAGATAACGCCTATAAATATACCGCTAAGGGCAACATGGTAGCGGTTATTAGTAACGGTACCGCTATTTTGGGCTTAGGTAACTTAGGCCCTCTTGCATCAAAACCCGTAATGGAAGGTAAGGCGTTTCTGTTTAAGCGCTTTGCAGGTCTTGATGCCATTGATATTGAAGTTAAGCATCGCACAACAGAAGAATTTATTAATACCGTAGCGAACATTGCAGATACGTTTGGCGGTATTAACCTTGAAGATATAAAAGCGCCTGAATGCTTTGAAATTGAGCAAGAGCTAATTAAGCGCTGTAACATTCCAGTATTTCACGATGACCAGCACGGCACGGCTATAGTAACTGCCGCAGGCATGTTAAACGCCTTGGAAATTCAGGGTAAAGATATTGAGACTGCTAAAATTGTTTGCATGGGCGCAGGCGCTGCAGCCGTTGCATGTATGGAGCTTCTCATAAAGTGCGGCGCACAGCGTGAGCGTATTTATATGCTAGACCGCAAAGGCGTAATTCACACTCGCCGCGATGATTTAACTGAACACAAAAAGCTGTTTGCCAATAACACTGACAAGCGCACACTTGAAGATGTAATGGACGGTGCAGATATCTTTGTAGGCGTTTCAGGCCCAGATTTGTTGCCACCGGAAACGCTGGCGCTAATGGCAGAAAACCCAATTGTGTTTGCCTGCTCAAACCCAGATCCAGAAATTAAGCCGGAGCTTGCTCACGAAGTACGTAAAGATTTAATTATGGCAACAGGGCGCTCTGACTACCCTAACCAGGTGAACAATGTACTGTGCTTCCCATTTATCTTCCGCGGTGCACTGGACGTGCGAGCAACAGCTATTAACGATGAAATGAAGGTTGCCGCCGTTGAAGCGCTTCGTGCAATAACCAAAGAAGAAGTGCCGGCTGAAGTACTTGCCGCCAGCAAAAGCGAAAGCCTAACCTTTGGTAAAGACTATATTATTCCTAAGCCAATGGATCCTCGTCTTTGCCAGCGCATTGCTTCTGCCGTATCTGAAGCAGCTATCAAATCGGGCGTTGCTCGTATTCCTGGGGCTGAAAAAGAATAGCGGCTTGCCCAACAGACTAAAACGGCGCTTATACAGCGCCGTTTTTTATTTGAAGTAAAGCGTAATTAGTCTTCTGTTACGTCGTTTTCTAAACTTGGGTCTATGCCCATTTCTTCCATAATACGGCGCGCTTCAGCAGGCACGCGGTTAGGGTTGTCTTTGCGTAAATCATCATCGTTGGGTAGCGGTTGACCCGTAAACGCATGTAGAAATGCTTCACACAGCAACTCTGAGTTGGTTGCGTGACGCAAGTTATTAATTTGTCGGCGCGTGCGTTCATCGGTTAACGCTTTCAGCACATTAATAGGTATGGAAACAGTGACTTTCTTTACCTGTTCGCTTTTTTTACCGTGCTCTGCGTAGGGGTGAATATAGTTGCCGTTCCATTCTGCCATTGTACTAACTCGGTTTACTCTTTTTTATGTTATGAATAGAAATTCTAAACAGATTAACGAAAAGGTCAATTGAGCAGTGTAAACCTCTTGACGTCTAGACATATATTCTTTAGTTTAGACGTCTAAACGTCCATAAGATTTTAATTTTGAGAGAATAAGCCATGGTTTCTTACGCAGAAGGTATCGATGCCCTAAATCAGTCTCTTTCTGAGCTGCGAGATATTGATGTGTCGTTTGAGTTTTTCCCTCCGAAAACTGAAGCTATGGAAAAAACCTTATGGAAATCTGTAGAGCGTCTTGCGCCATTAAAGCCAAGTTACATGTCGGTAACTTACGGTGCGAATAGCGGTGAACGTGACAGAACCCATGATGTTGTTAAGCGTATTCAGCAACAGACGGGCGTGGCAGCGGTACCACACTTAACGTGTGTTGATGCCAGTAGAGAAGAGCTAAAGCAAATTGCTCAAGATTATTGGAACTCTGGTATTCGCCGTATCGTAGCCCTTCGTGGCGACCTACCCGCTGGCGTAGATAAAACAGAAATGTACGCGTCAGATTTGGTTGCACTGTTAAAAGACGTAGCCGATTTTGATATTTCGGTAGCGGCCTATCCTGAAAAGCATCCAGAAGCCCCCAACGCCCAGTTCGATTTACTGAATTTAAAACGCAAGGCAGAAGCAGGCGCTACGGAAGCGATCTCTCAGTTCTTCTTCGACACCAGCGTATTTTTACGTTTTAGAGATCGCGCCGCCGCAGCTGGGGTAGACTTAGACCTTGTGCCGGGTATTTTGCCAGTAACTAATTACCAAACATTAGTACGATTTGCTGGCTTTACAAACGTGCACGTACCAGGCTGGCTACATAAAATGTTCGACGGACTAGATGAAGACGACCAGGCCACCCGCAACCTAATTGGCGCTAATATCGCCATGGATCAGGTAAAAGTACTGGCGAAAGAAGGCGTTAAACATTTTCATTTTTACACGCTAAATAGAAGCGAACTTAGTTATGCCATTTGCCACATGCTTGGCGTTCGAGGTAACAGTTAATCACTCTGTTTGATACCCCTCTTTGAATAGCTGTACTGCGGGTTTGCAGTTCAGCTATTCAAAGTTAGTACTCTCCTTACTGTTAAAACCAGCCCCCTTTGCAATTAAACCAGCGTTATTGGCATTCACCCTGTTATTATTTTTTGAACAAACCTTTTGCTACCTATCGTCTGCACAGTTAACATTTAACTTTTGATATACCCATCCGCTTAGCCAAATGAAAAACTAAAACACGGCTGCACTGGTATTAAATGCAAACCCATGGACGTCGTCAGGAGAAATCGAGTGGATTTAGACAGGGTTAAAACGGTTTTCCAAAACGTTAAGTCTCAGCTTAAAGACTTAAGCAGTATCTTTGTAAAACGCTGTAAAGAAGACAATATCACCATTTCGGCAGGCCACTTGGCCTATGTAACCCTGTTATCTCTTGTGCCCTTTATCATGGTGACCTTTACGATCATGTCAGCATTCCCCGCTTTTGCTTCTGTACGAAGCAAGCTAGAGCACTTTGTATTTAGCAACTTCGTGCCAACCGCAAGCGATGTAGTTCATAAGTACATGACGGACTTTGTGGGTAATGCATCGGAAATGAGTGCCATAGGTATTTTGTCTCTACTTGTAGTGGCACTTATGCTTATATCGAATGTAGATAAAACGCTTAACCGTATTTGGCGCACGCAAAGCGACAGACCCGTTGTTTACACGTTTGCTATTTATTGGATGGTTATTACCCTTGGCCCAATGCTTATAGGCTCTAGCGTGATAGTGAGCTCTTACTTAGCCGGCCTAGCCGCCTTTACTGAAGAGTATACACCAGGCCTTGGCACCTTTTTATTAAGCTTAGTGCCAAGCGGCGCTGCCATGTTAGCGTTTGCTATTTTATATATGGTGGTGCCCAATAGACGAGTATATGCACGCCATGCTATTGCAGGTGCGGTAGTTGCCACCATCGCTTTTGAAATTACCAAATCTGGCTTTGCCCTCTACGTCACTAATTTCCCGTCGTACGAACTTATATACGGCGCACTAGCCGTTGTACCTATTTTGTTTTTGTGGGTGTATTTGTCTTGGATTATTGTGTTGTTTGGCGCTGAATTCACATGTAGTTTGGGCGAAGCATTAGAGAATAAAAAAGCAGAGCACGCGCCAAGAAAAGTGCCTGAAGAATGAAGAGATCGCAGAGTAAAGAGCGAAGAATTAAGAATAGTGTAGCGTACAGTGCATAAAGCGATACTACGCTACCAAGTGTATGACAAGAGACTCAGCGACAAAAAAGGGAGCACCTGCTCCCTTTTTTCATGCGAATTTTGCTTCGAGACGTTAGTTTTTCATCGACGCAATAAACGCGTCAGACTCTTCAATAGCTGCATTCATTTGGCGAAGCAACTGCGCCACGTTGTTTTCAATGGTAGAAAGCTCGCCTTGTAATGCTCCAATAGCACTCGCATTTAGGTTGTGCTTTAAATACAAAACGTTGTCTTGCAAAGCACTTAACACAGGAGCCATTTTGCTTTCAGCGTTGCGCATGGCCTTCATTAGCGATTTGTAACGACGCTGTGTTTCACGGAGTTTGCTTGCACTGTCGCGTTTAAGTGAGGCATTTTGATACTTTTCAAGCTCTTCCTGCCATTCATCAAACAACGCTTCAGCTACACCTTCAACTTTATCTATACGCGCAGTAACATCCTCGGCTGCTGCAACACTATCTTCATACTGGCCGTTCAAGCGGTCGTAGACATCTTCAAGCTCGCCACCATCAAACGCTACCACGGCACCAAATGCTTCAAGCGCTGAACTAAACTGTTCTTGCGCTTCTTCTTGCGATTCTTTGGCGTTCTCTACCCGGTCTACTAAGATGTCACGTTTCTCAACGCCTACTTTTTCCCATGCTGCATAATAAGCAGACTGGCAGCCGGTAAGCATTAACATGGCAACAAATGCTGAAGCTACGAGTTTCATGCTACAGCTCCTGCTCTAAAGCGGGCTGCGCTGATAATACTAATAAGGTGCAATATTGCACCTAAAGGCCAAAATACGATAGCAAGTACCACTGTTGCTGCTAGCGCATAGCAAACACCAACAGTTACAAAGAAAAATAACGCACCTAAAATGCGTCCTTGAACTAAATGCCCTAAACCTGGAATAAAAAAATTACAAATAGCGGCAATTACGTTGCCGCCTGAACCTTGACCCGCCATTTAACTGTCCTCGCAATTGTGATCATAATGTGATTAGCTAGTGCAACGTAATGGCTTTGCTACAATTAAGATGCTTAATAAAAGCACACGTGTAACGAGTTATAAAAAATACACACTGTAGAAAGCACAATAAATTACGCACGCGTAAGTCCTTATAACAGTAAAGTAAACCAAAACAGGCACTCGCACAACGCGCAGAAATAAAATGAAACGACTTTACCCAGACGTAACCTACTATAAAAATGGATTTATTGACGTGGGAAGTGGGCATTCGCTGTACTTCGAGCAAAGTGGTAATCCAGACGGCATTCCCGTCATATTCATTCACGGCGGCCCAGGCGCTGGTCTTCCGCCCAACTACAAGTGCTTTTTCGATAGCAACAAATATCGCATCATAGGCTATGAACAAAGAGGGTGCGGGCGTTCGACACCACATGCAGATACCAAGCAGAATGATACATGGTCGAATGTAGAAGACATTGAAAAGCTCCGCTTATATCTAGCAATAGACAAAGTACTTTTGTTCGGCGGCTCATGGGGTTCAACCCTTGCATTGCTTTACGCTATTAAACACAGCAACAGAGTCGCTGGGCTAATTCTTAGAGGTGTGTTTTTAGCACGACAAGAAGACAGAGATTGGTTTTTGTCACCTCAGGGCGGAGCCGCTCAGCTATTTCCCGAATACTATAGAAAGTTCACCAAAGGCGTTCCCAGTCCTGTTGATACGGCTGCGGTATGTGATTTTTACAGCAGCATGATTCATGCAAATAACGAAGTACTTCGCCATGCTGCACTAAAGCGCTGGTATCAATGGGAGGAAAGGTTGTCTCGCGTTTCGCTGCCACCCGGTGTCGGTGACAGCACGTCCCATTATCCCATGGGCCTAATCACTTGTCTTGCTACGCTAGAATGCCATTTTCTTTCTAACGCCTGCTTTTTAGAAGAAAACTATATTCTTAACAATATCGAGAAAATACAGAGTATTCCCGGTACCATTGTGCATGGCCGCTATGACATGATTTGCAAGACTGAAGCAGCAGAAAGGCTTCATAAGGCTTGGCCAAATAGCCAGCTGCAAATTATACCCGACGCCGGTCATAGCACTTCAGAGCCAAATATTGCTTATGCATTGTGCAGGGCTACGAAAGATATGTCGCGCTACCTTCAGGAGTTAATTTAAGTGATAGGATTGATTCAACGTGTACTTGAAGCCAACGTCACCGTAGAAAATGAAGTGATTGGAGAAATTGGTCACGGTATGCTTGTGTTGCTAGGCGTTGAAAAAGAAGACGGTGATGCTGAAATAGAAAAGCTTGCCAACAAGCTATGCCGTTACCGCATGTTTAATGACAGTGACGGAAAAATGAACCTTAACGTTGAACAGGTAGGCGGCGAAATATTGGTTGTATCTCAATTTACGCTGGTTGCAGATACCCAAAAAGGTAATCGCCCAGGCTTTTCTCGTGGTGCAACACCCGAACATGGAAAGACTATCTATCTTAAATTTATAGACGCACTTAAAAGCAAAGGTATACCCGTTGCTACAGGTCAATTTGGTGCAGATATGAAAGTTGGGCTAATTAACGATGGTCCAGTAACATTTCAATTCAACGTGTAAAAAGATTCTGCTCGCTAAATTCACTTACATATTTAAGCTTGTACGCTAATCACGGTTACGTTTAAATATGACGTTCACTCTTTCAAAAAAGGTCGGTCTATTGTGTACAAGGTTGTAACGCCCAAAAGCGATGCCGAGTTCGACGCCTATTATCTCTTTAGGTGGGAACATTTAAGGCAACCGTGGAACTTTCCTCCCGGCTCAGAGAAAGACGAATACGAGCAAGTTGCCGAGCACCGTATAATAACTAACCGCAACGGCGATATTGTTGCTTGCGGGCGAGTGCACTTGAACACAGCCGAAGAGGCACAGATTCGTCATATTGCTGTTCACAACGAACATCAACGTAAAGGTCTGGGCCAAATGATCATGGCTGCACTTGAAAATGTCGCTAAAGATCTGGGTGCCGTTCGTGCAGTTACCAATAGTCGTGAAATCTCAATCGACTTTTTTAGTGCTTGTGGTTTTGTCGTTGAACGAGAGGCGCCTAACGAACTTGGTATGTTAAAGCGTCAGCAAATGGTGAAGAAATTTACCGAAAACAATACGCTGGTTTTACATCCAAAGTGGTGTAAGTCGTTACAAGAAACCTGGTCTGAGACCATTCCCATAACTGAACATATGGGAATCAAGCTTTATCAGTACACAGGCAGAACGCTTGAAACCCGGGCGTCATTGAATAAAAACATCAATATTCACGGCACAATGTTTGCCGGTAGTATCTTCTCACTCGCAACATTAACGGGTTGGGGAATGATTTATCTTCAGCTTAAAGAACGCGGCCTGGACGGTGACATAGTGCTTGGAGATGGCAACATACATTATCACAAGCCAATAACGATGAAGCCAAGGGCAATATGTAATATCGAAACCTTATCTGGCAAGTTCAAACCATTAGAAAATAATAAAAAGGCCCGCTTTGAACTTACCGTGGCTATTTTAGATGGTGAAAACCCTGTGGCTGAGTTTGAAGGTGTATTTTGGGTGTTGCCTGTGAAAAAAGGCGAAGACGAATAATTTCGAGCGTTAGCATATCCGTGCTCCATAAAAAAAGCGCCATATAGGCGCTTTTTTCATATTCAAAACAAATCAATAAACGCTACGCGATCATTGCTGCCTGTAATTTCTTCATTGCGTTCTTTTCTATTTGACGCACGCGCTCAGCAGATACTTGATATTTATCGGCTAAGTCTTGCAGAGTGATTTTGTTATCTGCTAACCAACGCGTTTCAATGATGTCTTGACTGCGATCATCCAACGTTTTAATTGCAGAGTACAAGCGCTTGCTTGCTGCTGCGTCCCAGTCGCTGTTGATAACGTCAGTCTCAACATCTGAAGACTTGTCTTCTAGATATTGAACAGGTGCAAAATTGCCACCAGTTTCATCTTCGTCAGCAGTTAGATCGAAAGCTTGGTCTTGGCTACTCATGCGCGCTTCCATTTGAAGCACTTCTTTCGTACTTACACCTAGCTCACTTGCTACTGTTTGTACTTCATCGTGAGTAAACCAACCTAAGCGCTTTTTCGCTTTACGAAGGTTAAAGAAAAGTTTGCGTTGCGCTTTGGTAGTCGCAACTTTAACGATGCGCCAGTTTTTGAGCACAAACTCGTGAATCTCGGCTTTAATCCAATGAACAGCAAAAGATACCAAGCGCACACCCACCGTTGGGTCGAAACGCTTCACTGCTTTCATCAGACCAATATTACCTTCTTGAATTAAGTCTGCTTGTGGTAAGCCGTAGCCTGAATAAGACTTCGCAATGTGCACAACAAAACGAAGATGCGACATTACCAGCTTACGAGCGGCTTGTAAGTCTTCGTCTTCGCGAAGGCGCACTGCCAACTCGCGCTCTTCCTCTGCGCTAAGCATATCAATGCTGCTTACAGCTTGAATGTAGCCTTCGATGCTACCGCTGTGTGGCACTGACAGGGCCATGGTTTGCAAATTGTTACTCATTGTTCACCTCATGTATTGCCGCTTCATGTTACCAAAGTACTAGAAGCCGCGCGAGACCTAATTGTGATATGAAGTCATACCGATATGTAGGTATAGTGACTATTTCTACAATATCAAGACCAAAAATCAGAAAAAAAGTTCGGTATTCAAAAAAAGATTAACTTCAACACACATCGTGTATTTCGGCATTGCAAACGCTCTGCTATGCCTTTTTCAACAATACGACACGATCATTCTACTTTAATGACAGTACAATGGTTGTTCGCTTATCCCGTCCTTATGACACCTACCGATTTAGTCGCTAAACGAAAAGTCGCAAAAAGTTAACGATCCGTTAATAAGCGTAATCATATATCTTGCTTTTCAATGAAGAAACTGAAAATAATAGATTGATACAATCGATTTTTGCACTACAAACACTGCAGTCATTTGCTAGACAATAACGAGAACTAAAATAGTCGATGTAAAGCCAATGTTTATCATGCAGTTAAGAGGAACGTGATGTTTGCATACGTCGCAAGACAACCCATATTCGACGTAGACCGAAATGTTTACGCATACGAATTGCTTTTTCGAGTTGGCGAAGATAACTGCTTTCCCGATGTGAACCCTGATGAAGCAACCTCAAAAATTCTAACGTCTACTCACTTAAGTTTAGGTATTGAAGAAATTACTGGTGATAAGAAAGCGTTTATAAACTTTCATCGCGACACCCTAATGTTTCGTTTTCCTACCTCACTAGATGCCAGCAAGGTAGTGATTGAAGTAGTGGAAACCGTTGAAGTAGACGATGCACTGGTAGCTGCATGCAAACATATTCGCGGATTAGGCTATCCTATCGCCCTTGATGACTACGATATGAAAGGTAAGTGGGAAGCCTTTATCCCTTTCACAAGTGTGGTAAAAATAGATATTACAGAGATAGCACACGATAAAATTCCCGCGCTAGTCGAAAGGTTTAAAGCAAATAGAATAAAACTCGTTGCCGAGAAAATTGAAACCTATGAAGAGTTCAATAAGTTCAAAGAGATGGGCTTCGACTACTTCCAAGGATATTTCCTAGCAAAACCAGAAATAGTGCGTCACAGAAAACTCGGGCCTAGTAGCTTAACCATGCTAGAGCTTATGGCTTTAAGCAGTCAAGCTAAGCTAGATTTCGACGAAGTGAACAAAATTATCGAGCGCGATCCCTCTCTTACTTATCTATTGCTTCGTTTTATCAATAACCCGCTAGTTAACAAACGCAATAAAATTAATTCGTTAAAACACGCACTTAATTTCATGGGCGAAGTGGAGGTGAAAAAGTTCATCTCTTTGCTCGCGCTCGCGAACTTAAGCGATGGCCAACCCACTGAGCTAATGCAAATGGCACTGGTACGCGCAAAGTTTTGTGAACTGGTTTATATGAATATCCATGAAAAAGACGACCCATTAAAAGGTTTCCTAACGGGGCTTCTATCGTTGTTAGATGCCATGATGGAACAGCGTATAGATGATTTGGTCGATAAAGTGCCGATTAGCGATGATGTTAAAGATGCACTTTGCGGCCAGCCTGGTACGCTAAGAAATTGCTTATTGCTTTCGCAATACTTTGAGCGCGCAAAGTGGGCAGGCATACACAAATTTGCTGCCAAATATGATTTGAAGCAAAGCCAGCTGCATAGTTACTACAACGAAGCAATAAAATGGGCAAAACATATCCACAAATCGGCTCTGCCTGAAAAGTAGTCACTCGCCAACGAAAAATTATCCCAAATAAAGGCGCTAAATGGTTGTGAGTGTGTGTTTCTTTGTCATAGACTAAAATATGAAAAGTGAACACGCACTTTAAACGGTGCATGCAAGAATAAGAAACTTAGGGCTTTTGTTATCGGCAAGCCTGCCGATATACTGTTCAATGGCAACAGGATGTTAGTTGTAACAGTTTTTCAAAGCACCTTCTCAACCATGTTGGATCAGGAATGAATATGTTCGCCTTTATAGCTCGCCAACCTATTTTGGATAAAAGCAAAGATGTCTTTGCCTACGAGCTGCTGTTTAGAGATGGCAAAAGTGGGGCTTACCCAGAACACAGTGCCGAGAAATCGAAGTATATTACCGAGCAATTTCATCCTTTAGGTCTCGATGATATCTGTGGTGAAAAAACGTCATTTATAACATTTTCATCCGACACCCTTATTTCGCGGTTCCCAACTACACTTAACCCTTCTTCTGTTGTGGTTGAGTTAGCCGATCCAACCGAAAACACCTCCGCACTGTTTCAAGCATGCGAGCACATAAAGCAGCTCGGCTTTAGGCTTGCCATAAGCGACCCTATGATGGTGGGCTCGCAGCACGATATTTTTCCGCTTATCGACATTGTAAAAGTAGACGTAACCAAAACCCGTTTCGAAACCATTGAAAAGCAAATTTCACGGTATCACGACGCCGACGTAAAAATGGTGGCCGAGCAGGTAGATTCACAGGAACACTTTTCAACCTGTGTTGACCTTGGTTTCGACTTATTCCAGGGCTATTTCTTCTCACAGCCAGAAGCACGTATTTTAAGGCAGCTACCTGCTTCTAAAATGAACGTTGTTGATTTGATGGGCGAAAGCTCAAACAGCGACTTTGATATTAACCGTATTAGCCAGATTATAGAGCGTGACGCCACGCTCAGTTTTTTACTTCTTAAATTTATCAACAACCCAACCATCAACAAGCGCTATAAAATTACTTCGCTTAAACACGCGCTTAATTACATGGGTGAAGTGGAAATTAAGAAGTTTATTGCACTGCTGAGCCTGACTAATCTAGGCGATGAAAAGCCACTTGAAGTTATTCATATGTCTTTGGTTAGAGCGAAGTTTTTCGACTTACTTGCAGAGCGCAGGGGCGTTAAGAACAACCCGCCAATTTCGTTTTTGGTAGGTCTATTCTCGCTGCTTGAAGCGTTGTTAGATCAGTCTATGACTGACATTGTAAAACAACTACCGTTATCAGACGAAGTAAACGAAGCTTTGTTAGGTAAGAATCTTGAAATGAACAGTTACATGACGTTGGTAAGGGCATTTGAAGGTGCGCTATGGATGAACGTTATCAAGCAGGCAAAGTTATTAAACATCGACCAAAAGCAACTTCACGTCCTTTACAATCAAGCTATTGTTTGGGGTAACGGCGTAAGAAGCGCGATTTCCTCTCACTATCCAAGAGCGATTGCCAAAGCGTAACTTACTTCCAAGCACAGCCATGCGTTTATGTAGAAAATGAATATAAACGCATGCGCAGTGTTTTAATTCTTTTAAAGCTTTATTTTGCTTCTAGGCCAGCACTGTTCTGTTGTTATTTCGGCTCGATATCTCGAACATGACGCTGCACTGATATTAGCGACCCTAACAACCCTAACGCAATTGATAACCCTAGCATGGTGAGTAGCGCACTACCTGTAAGACCGGTTATGTTGAAGTCTTTTTGATACATCGAAGCAAAGGCAGTAATACTGCTGTCCATCCACCACAAAATAATGATGACGGCAAACCACGCCATTAGTCCGCCCAGTAATCCGTACCAAAACCCCGTATATAGAAACGGGCGATGGATAAAGGCGTCTGTAGCACCCACTAACTTCATCACTACAATTTCATCGTACTTATTTAAGATATTTAGGCGAATAGTGTTCCCAATAATAAGCACCACTGCAATGAATAACAGCAGACCGATAAGTGTTACTAAATCTCGCGCAATATCGATAACCGCATACAAGCGCTCTAGCCACTCAATATCAAGCTTACCAATGTCAACCTCACGCTGTTGTCGCAATTTATCAAGCAGTGCTTTAGCGGCAGTGGGCGACCCATGTTTTTCTGCTGGTGTTATCAATACCACATCAGGCAACGGGTTCTTTTCTAAATACGCAATAGCGTCACCCAAGCCAGATAAATGCTGAAATTCCTTTAAGGCGTCATCAGCCGGAATATAAACCACACCTTCAATCTCTGGCCACGTGTTTAACCGTGCAACCAATTGCTGAGAACTTGTAGTCGTTACGTTTGGTTTTAAAAACAAGGAAATTTCAGACGCTTGATCCCACCCAGCGGTAATTTTTTCAGTGTTCTTCACCATGATATAGAGCGTGCTCGGCAATGTAATACTTAAACCTAATACGCCAATGGTCATCATTGATGCTAACGGCTGTCGCCAAAGTTCACCTAAACTCGACAAGGCTTGTCGGATATGACTGACAAAAAACATGAAAAATGCTTGTGTCACGCTTACTTTCGATGATGACGCGCCCTGTGCCCTTCCTTTAAAAAGAATGCTCATGACCATTCTCCTTCAAGGCTGCTTGCATCTGCACCGTCAGTTAAACCATCAGTAATCATTTGACCGCTTTTAAGTGTAAGTGTGCGATAGCGCATACGCGCAATAAGGCCAAGGTCGTGCGTGGCAATGAGGACGGATACGCCCGCTTGGTTAAAGTCTTCAAACAAGCGAATAATTTCCATGGACAATTTGGGATCCAGATTACCCGTAGGCTCGTCGGCAAGTAATAGGGGCGGCTTGTTAACCACCGCGCGGGCGATACCAACGCGCTGCTGCTCACCGCCCGATAGCGTCATTGGTAAATTGCGAACTTTATCACGCAACCCCACCATTTCTAGGGCGGCTTCTACGCGTTTTCGTATTTCTTTGTGAGTGTAGCCTTCAATAACAAGCGGCAAAGCCACGTTGTCGAATACGGTTTTGTCCATTAACAGCTGATGGCTTTGGAAAATCATGCCTATATCACGACGAATATAGGCGATGTCTCGCCGACTTATGTTGTTTAAGTCGTGCCCATTTATTAAAACGCGACCTACAGTGGGGCGTTCCATAATGCTGATAAGTTTAAGCAGTGTGCTTTTACCTGCGCCAGAGTGGCCAGTTAAAAAAGCCATTTCTCCTGGCGCAATGTGAAAGTTAACTTTGCTAAGCGCTCTTTGACCACCGGGGTAGGTTTTGCTTACCTGCTCAAACTTTATCATTATTATTCCCTACTGCATTTCCTAACGCCGCTATGTATTAACTCTCTGGAGCATCCATTTCGCTAAACAAGGCATCAATAAATTCTTGGCCATCAAACTGACGCAAATCGTCAATGCCTTCACCCACACCTATATACCTTATAGGAATTTTGAACTGATCGGCAATAGAGAAGATAACACCACCTTTCGCCGTACCATCGAGCTTGGTTAGCGTTAACCCTGTTAATCCAACAGCTTCATTAAACAACTTAGCCTGACTAACTGCGTTTTGTCCTGTACCGGCGTCGAGCGTAAGCATAACCTCGTGAGGTGCATTAGGGTTTAGTTTTTTCATAACCCTTACTACTTTCTTAAGCTCTTCCATCAGATTATTTTTGTTCTGTAAACGGCCAGCCGTATCAGCAATGAGTACGTCAGTGCCGCGCGACTTAGCAGCTTCTAATGCATCATAAAGTACTGATGCACTATCGGCACCGGTGTGCTGTGCAATAACAGGAATATCGTTGCGCTCACCCCATACTTGCAACTGTTCCACAGCGGCAGCTCGGAATGTATCACCTGCTGCTAACATCACCTTTTTGCCTTGCTGCTGGAATTGTTTTGCAAGCTTACCAATAGTGGTAGTTTTACCTACACCGTTAACACCTACCATTAAAATAACAAAAGGCCCTTCAGACGCATCATGAGCCTGCATAACCTCTGGCAGTGGTTGGTTTACTTCAGACAGCATTCCCGCCATTTGCTGCTTCATAATATCTAGAAGTGCTTCGGCATCTTTTAAATCTTTACGCGATGCGCTGTCGGTTAGGTGGCTGATGATTTTCTGTGTAGTGTCCATACCCACATCGGCAACAAGAAGCTGAGTTTCAAGATCTTCGTAAAGCTCATCGTCTATAGCCTTACCCTTGAAAAGGCTAACAATTCCGCTGCCTAAATTTTCTTTAGTACGTGAAAGGCTTTCTTTCAAACGAGAGAAAAGCGACTTTTTCTCTTTAGGCTTTTCAGCCTGGGCTTTCGCTTCTGCCTCAGCTTGAGCTTTCGCTTCCGCCTCAGCTTGCGCTTTCGCTTCTGCCTCAGCCTGAGCTTTAGCTTCTGCCTCAGCTTGCGCTTTTGCTTCCGCCTCAGCCTGAGCTTTCGCTTCCGCCTCAGCTTGGGCTTTTGCTTCCGCCTCAGCCTGAGCTTTCGCTTCCGCCTCAGCCTGGGCTTTCGCTTCTGCCTCAGCTTGCGCTTTTGCTTCCGCCTCAGCCTGGGCTTTCGCTTCTTCCTCAGCCTGGGCTTTTGCTTCCGCCTCAGCCTGGGCTTTCGCTTCTGCCTCAGCTTGCGCTTTTGCTTCCGCCTCAGCTTGGGCTTTCGCTTCTGCCTCAGCTTGCGCTTTTGCTTCCGCCTCAGCTTGGGCTTTTGCTTCCACCTCAGCTTGCGCTTTTGCTTCTGCCTCAGCTTGGGCTTTTGCTTCCGCCTCAGCTTGCGCTTTTGCTTCCGCCTCAGCTTGCGCTTTAGCTTCCGACTCTGCTTGTGCTTTTGCGGCAGCCTCAGCAGCAGCGTTTTCTGCTGCTAGTGCTTCTGCTTCTTGTGCTTTTTGTTTTTCCGCTTTTTTGTTCTTGTTGAACCAGCCAAAAAGTTTCGACATTGTTAGGACAAATCCTTATAAATTCTGAGCAAATTCGGCTACACTTGCCGCCTAATGTATGAACGCATGATACCATTGTCAGCTACTATGAAGCGAGTTTCTCGCCCATCTCGGGCACCATCTTCTGCAAAAAACCGAAATGGGGTTAAAAAAGCCAATTCTCAACGTGGAAATAGCGTTGGCCAGATAAGAATTATTGGTGGCCAATGGCGCGGTAGAAAGTTACCCGTGCTAAATGCCGAAGGTTTACGCCCCACTACAGATAGAAACAAAGAAACATTATTTAATTGGCTAATGCCCTATTTAAGCGACGCACGTTGTTTAGATGTCTTCGCGGGTTCTGGTGGGTTGGGACTTGAAGCGCTTTCTCGCTATGCTTCACACTGCGACTTCGTTGAATTAGACAAGCAAGCCAGTGCTCAGCTGAAAGAAAACCTTAGAACCCTAAAAATAAACGATACTGCGACTGCAGTTGTGCATAATACTGACGCTTTACGCGCCATTGAAAGCTTTGCTAACAGTAAGTTTGATATTGTTTTTGTCGACCCACCTTTTAACAAAGGCTTGGTAGCACCAACGTTAAAAGCGCTAGTGCAGTGCGTTGACAAGGACAGTGTCATCTATTTAGAACACGAGAGTACGCTTGAAACGCCCCCCCTTCCGGCAAACTGGCGTATTACAAAAGAAAAGCGGACAAGCGCACTTGTGTATATGTTAATTGAGGTAGAGGCCTAGAAACGGCGCTCAGGGCTGTTTCTAGCTCAGGGCTGTTTCCACGCTCAAGGCTGTTTCTAGCTCAGGGCTGTTTCTAGCTCAGGGCTGTCTCAAGCCTCAAAGCTCAAGACCAATGTTTGAAATACCCGCTTCAAGCGCAAGCTGCTTCATTTCTTCACATGCTTTGGCTGGATACTTCGCTTGCTCTATGTAGTCTAGCAATTCGTTTTGTACTTCCACTTCAAAAGCCATTAGCGGATGTTCTTTTACCGTTTCGTCAGAGGCTTCCTCTGCGGCCAATAAATATGCTTCCACACTACCTTGAGACAATTTGCTAACCACTACGGCACCTTGAGGGTCATCGCCGGCAACTAAATTTAAAAGTGCGGCTAAACCAATAGCAGCATCAATGGCAGGGTAAACACCATAGTTATCAAACTCACTGGTATCTGGTGTTGCTACTTCCACTTTTTCAAGCTGAACGCCTACGTTGAACTTGCTTTTAGGTGACTTCAATGTTTCCCATACAAGATTCAAACAGTTGCGCAGTGCAGGTGCATCGCCCGTTTCAGTTACATCGCAAAATAAGGTGTAGTTTGGCAGCATACGTTCAAGCAACGCTGCGCCAAAAGCAATTGCTTTCCAGCCTTCTAAGGCTCTAACACGACCAAATGTATTCAGTTTTTGCTTCGCCATTTATAGGGCTCCGGTGGCATGCATGAAATATTTCGTAACGCCATCAAGCAGCATTTGAATGGCAATCATCACAAGGATCATTCCCATAAGGCGCTCCATGGCAACTAATCCTCGTTCTCCTAGAATTTTATGAAAAACATTTGAGAACATCAAAATTACAGCACTGATCGACCACGACGCCGCCAAAGCAATCGACCAGTCTGTCATTCTATCTGGCGCCTGATTTGCCAGCAGTATGAGTGCTGCTAGTGTAGAAGGGCCAGCAATCATTGGTATGGCAAGCGGCACTAAAAAAGGTTCTTCGCCCACAGCAAGACCACTTGGGTTACCTGAAGAAGGAAAAATCATTTTCAATGCAATTAGAAATAGAATAATCCCGCCCGCGATACTCACGGTTTCTTGCTCAACGTTTAGGAAGTTAAGCACCGATTGACCACTAAACAAAAACAAGAACAGTATGCCCAGTGCAAACAATAACTCGCGAATGAGAATTATCTGTCTGCGCTTCGGCTCAATAGACTTTAGCACCGACATAAAAACAGGAAGATTTCCAAGCGGATCCATGATCAAAAAAAGCATTATGGCGGCTGACCAAGTATCCATATTGTCTCTTCTCCAAAGAATGTGGTTGCGGTGTGCTGATGCGCGCCATGGTAAACCAAGCGGCTTCGGTTAAAAACACCTATATTTAACGAAGCAGAAAAAATATTCGAAAAATAGAAAATTTGCGCTTAACTAATAAGAGCGTGTTGACATAAATTTACGTTCTACTGAGTTATGAACAGACTCGTTTTTTCAAATACGCCTTCTATTTCAAAGGCACGAGAAAAACGAACACCTACAACTTTTGGCTAATGTCTTAACACCAACCCTTTTGATGTAATGGTGTTATCATCGAAAACGTTCGTGACATGAACAGTAGAATAATAACAATCAATATTAACAAGTGGATAATTAACAATGAGTTTAATGACAGTAAAAGAAGTAGCTGCTTTCTTGGATGTACAAGATGTTCGCGTAGAGCGCTTGGAGAGGGAGAGCCTTTTGGTGTCGAAAGATAAAGATGCAGACGGTAATCCGCTTTTTGATAAAGCTGACGTAGAACGCTATAAGCAACTAGCAGAGCGTCTCGGCGGCATCTAGTTCCCCCGCAGTTACACAATCTAAAAAGGCACTGTCTATAAATAGCAGTGCCTTTTTTGTTTATTCAACAAAACGTGCTGTTGATGTTTACGCTTTAAAGTCTTTCAACATGCGCGCAATTGAGCGAATGCCTTTCGCGGTAGCGCCAACAGGCATTTCAGCCGTTGCGCCACCATGATAGGCCGCGGCTAAATCTAAGTGCACCCAACCTTCATGCTTTACAAAGCGCGATAAGAAACCTGCAGCATTTGATGCACCGCCACCGCCGCCACCTTTCATTGGACGACTGTTTGCTGTATCGGCAAACGCAGATGGACAACGATCAGCATGGAATGACTCTAGTGGAAGTGGCCAAAACCGCTCATTTTCCGCCTTTGCAGCGGCCAGCATCTGCTCTCTTGCATTGTCATCAAGAGAGAACACACCGTGGTAATCCGACCCTAAAGCAACTACAGCAGCACCAGTAAGCGTTGCAGCATCAATAATAAGTGGTGCACCAGTGTCTGTGGCAAGCATTAAGCCATCGGCCAGTACTAGTCTGCCTTCAGCATCGGTATTAACGACTTCAACGGTAACACCGTTTTTATAGGTTAAAACATCGCCAAGCTTATAAGCGTGACCACTGATAAGGTTCTCTGCACAGCATAGAATGAGTTGAATGCGCTTTTGGATGCCTTGTGTTATGGCTAAACCCAGAGCGCCTGTTACTGTAGCAGCACCGCCCATGTCACATTTCATATCAAGCATACCTTCACTTGACTTAATACTGTAACCACCACTGTCAAATGTAATGCCTTTACCCACCAATACGGCATCAACTGGTGCGTCATCATTACCGGTTGGGTTGTAATCTAGTACCAACATAGCAGGCGGACGTTCACTGCCTCGACCCACATTATAAATGCCAATCCATCCTTCTTCTTTCAGCGCCTCGCCAACAGTCATGCTGTAGGTTACGTTGTCACCGCCCAGCGATTTAAGCCATTCTGCAGCGCGCTGTGCCAATGTTTCTGGGCTTAGGTCTTCTGGCGTTTCGTTCACCAACTGGCGGGTAAACAATAATGCCGCGTACTCTTGCTCTAACGCCGCTTTGTCATCGTTGTCTGCCCATTCAATTGAAGCTGGGTTACGTGCTTTAGTGAAGCTAAGTGCAAATGCCCACTGTTGTTCTTTTTGCCAATCGCCAACAAGGGTAACGCCAGGTAAGTTCAAACTATCAAGTTTACGCGCCGCTTGCTGAATTAAACGCGTGTTTTGACTGTCGTCGGGTAGGTGAATTACCGCACCGGTTTCATTGAAAGAAAGTTTTGCATTCTCTCCCCACGCAGCCTGTGCGCTGCTTGTCGAGAGGCTAACGGTAAATTCTGCCATTGCGTTTTAATCCTTATCAGTTGTTGCTGTATGCGGGTAATCACTACTGACTCACCCGAATGTCTGTTAATCTGCGCGTTTTGGTTATTTAAGCTCAGGGAAAACTATGAACTTTGCACCTGCGTTAATACGCGGCACGCTTGTAAAAAGGTACAAGCGCTTTTTGGCCGATGTTGAACTTGCTGATGGCTCAGTTGTAACCGCACACTGCCCTAACACTGGAGCCATGACAGGCTGTGCTGAGCCCGGTTTCACGGTGTACTTAAGCGAATCAAACAATCCTAAACGCAAGCTCAAATATACGTGGGAACTTGCAGAAACCTTTGACGGTCACTTCATCGGCATAAACACGCACAATGCTAATAAGTTGGTGGCGGAAGCCCTAAATAACAAGGTACTAACGCAATTTTCTTCCATCGATAGTTGGAAAGCTGAAGTAACACCACCTGGTGCAAATAGTCGTTTCGACTTCGCGCTTTATAACAACAGCCACACACAATTTATGGAAGTAAAATCGGTCACATTGGCCGACGGCAATAAAGGTTATTTTCCTGATGCCGTTACCGAGCGCGGCGCGAAACACTGCTTAGAATTGGCAAGACTGGCGAAAAGTGGCATTAAAACCTCACTGCTTTTTTGTGTGCAACACACAGCCATCGCCACTGTGAGTGTTGCTGAACATATTGATCCAACCTATGCCAAATGCGTAAAGACTGCGCAAGATGCTGGCGTGGAAGTTATCGCTGCGGCCTGTTCAATAGATGAACAAAAAATCATTCTAAATCAATCACTACCAGTTATTTTGTAAAAAATAGGTTGAATTTTTTCAGTTTGGCGCCATATTTGCGCCTTGTTTTAGTGGTATAACGCACTAATGCGTTTGCTGGAAAGTCGCGGCCACATGGCACGGTAAAGCGATACCAGCACAATAATTACATAGACACGATAGATTGCCTGTTGTTCTAGAGTCTGTTATAGATAACGGTTGATTCAGGACAAGACGGATGTCGTAGTGTAGGAGATGTGGCACATGCCAACAGGAAAAGAAACAAAATCCCTAGGACTATTAGCCCTGGCTGGTCTTCAGCCATACGAGCCAAAGCCAGACGAAGAGTATATGGGCGAGCCCCAAATGGAGCACTTCCGTCTATTGCTTAAAGCTTGGCGCAACCAACTTCGTGAAGAAGTTGACCGTACGGTAACGCACATGAAGGATGAAGCTGCAAACTTCCCAGATCCTGTAGACCGTGCTGCACAAGAAGAAGAGTTCAGCCTAGAGTTACGTACGCGTGACCGTGAGCGTAAGCTAATAAAGAAAATTGAAAAAACGCTTAAACGCATTGAAGAAGACGATTTTGGTTTTTGCGATTCTTGCGGAATCGAAATTGGTATTCGTCGCCTAGAGGCGCGTCCTACAGCAGACTTATGTATTGACTGTAAGACAATGGCTGAAATTAAAGAGAAACAACTACAAGGTTAATGCGTTAACCAAGTAAAGTTGATTAGAAAGCCTCATCCGAAACGATGGGGCTTTTTGTTATTATGGATAAAAAATACGTAGGGCGCTTTGCTCCCTCTCCTTCTGGACAACTTCACTTCGGCTCACTGGTTACTGCGGTTGCAAGTTACCTAGACGCCAAAAGCAACCACGGAACGTGGCTGCTTCGCATGGAAGATATAGACGAACCACGATGCATATCAGGTGTGGATAAAGATATTTTATGCACGCTGGAAAAACATGGGCTGTTTTGGGACGGAGATGTCATCTATCAAAGTCAGCAGCATCAGCGTTATCAAGAGGTGGTAGACCGTCTACTTCAGCAAGGCTTAGCCTATTATTGCACGTGTACGAGAAAGCAAATTAAAGCCATGGGCGGTGTTTATAATGGGCATTGTCGACATTTAGGACTTGATCCAGATAGCAACAACCAAGACCAGTTTGCTATTCGATTAACAATGACTAGACCACTACAAGCATTTGAAGATGTCATTATGGGGAATGTTACGCCCATTGAATCCGAAGCACCGTATGATAGCCCGCATCAAGAAGCCTCAACTTCTAATTCAAGCGCAGAAGATGTGGTAATAAAGCGCAGAGACGACCTGTTTTCTTACAATTTAGTGGTTATTTTGGACGACGTGTTTCAAGGCGTAAACCACGTTATTCGAGGGTGTGACCTGTTAGATGTCACGCCGCTGCAAAAAGCCGTTTACCAAACACTAGGATATGAGATTCCTACCTATGGGCACATACCTGTGGCCGCAGTATCACCCGGAAGAAAGTTGAGCAAACAAAACCGCGCTGCGCCTGTAAACAATACTACACCGAAAGAAAACCTTGTGCGGGTAATGCAGTTTTTAGGTTTTGACTTCCCTGCCGCATCGTCATTTAATGATATTTCGGCGTTACTGGCACACGCTATTGCCATTTGGGATAGGAAAAAAGTAGTGAAAACGCCCGAAATTATTGTTCCACAACATGAATCCACTTATTATAGCGAACCTTTATAGCTTGCGGAGATACCATCATCATTCATCGTGTTTTTAAATCTGTTAAACGCGCTTTTTCAAAAGAGAGTTCGTCTGATAACGCACTGAAGCCCAGAGTTATGACTCGAGGTGAACATGGCATTTCACGTGAAGACGTAAGTGCTAACGCGTTAAAAGTGATGTACCGCCTTAACGGAGCTGGCTTCGAATCGTATTTGGTTGGAGGCTGTGTACGCGATATTTTGATGGGACACGAACCTAAAGACTTTGATGTAGTCACTAACGCTACCCCAGAGCAAATTAAAGGTTTGTTTAAGAATTGTCGCCTTATTGGCCGCCGATTCCGCCTTGCTCATATTGTTTTCGGTAGAGAGATTATTGAAGTTGCCACGTTCCGCGGGCACCACCAAGAGTCTGACGAAAACGAAGGTACACCAAAACACAAAGTGACAGCAAAGCGTGATGCTCATGGCCAGCTAGTTCGCGACAACGTGTTTGGCACTATTGAAGAAGATGCCCAGCGCCGCGACTTTACCTTTAACGCCATGTACTACAGCGTTGCAGACTTTACCGTTAAAGATTTTGCCAATGGGTTATCAGCCATAGAAAAGCGTGAAGTTGCGCTAATTGGCGATCCTGAAACCCGCTACCGTGAAGATCCTGTACGTATGCTACGCGCCGTACGGTTCGCAGTAAAACTGTCGATGCATATCGAAAAGAATACGGCAGCGCCTATCAAGGCTTTAGCTAACTTACTGCAAAATATTCCACCTGCCCGACTTTTCGAAGAAACACTAAAACTCTTTTTGTCAGGTAAAGGCGAGGACACGTTTTTAATGCTGCGCGAATATGGCCTGTTAGATCCATTATTCCCACAGCTAACGCCATTTTTAAAAGACGAAAATAGCAAAGAAATGCAGTTCATTCGCCGCGTGTTAGCGAATACTGATGAACGAATTAACAGTAACCAACGTGTTACACCGGCTTTCTTATACGCAGCGCTGTTGTGGTATCCGGTAGAAGAGCACTCTCAGCGCCTTCAAACTGAGTCTGGCTTGAACGCACATGACGCATTTAATATTGCCGCAGGCGACGTTATCACACGTCAAACACAGCGCATTATGATACCCAAGCGTTTTTCCACCGTGGTACGCGACATTTGGATTTTACAGCAGCGATTACCCAAGCGTTTTGGTCGTAGAGCATTCCAGTTACTTACACACCCCAAGTTCAGAGCAGGTTATGACTTCTTACTGGCACGAGGCCAAACAGAAGGTGGCGATTTACTTGAACTTGCACAGTGGTGGACACATTTTCAGCATGCCGAGAATAGCAAACAAAAAGGCATGTTAAACGCATTAAGACGTAGCGAAGGCGGTAAAGGAGCACCAAAGAAACGTAAGCGTCGCCCAGCTAGGAAAGACTCAGATGCATAAAGAGCACGTTTATATTGGTGTTGGCAGTAATCTTGGTGAAAGTGAAGAAAAAGCAAAGCGTGCTTTTGATGCTATAGGAAAGTTAGAAGACACACGCGTTCTTAAAACCTCTTCACTGTATTCTAGCAAGCCCATGGGCCCTCAAGATCAGCCCGATTACATCAATGCTGTAGTACTGATAGAAACCGCATTAAAACCTCACGGCTTACTTAAGCAGTTACAGCGAATCGAATTGGAAGAAGGCCGTGAACGCAAAGGTGAACGCTGGGGCCCACGTACGTTAGACCTCGATATTTTGTTGTACGGCAGCGAAAATATCGACACCGCAGATTTAACGATCCCACATTATGGAATGTCTGGCCGTGAGTTTGTTTTAGTACCGCTTTTTGAAATTGCCCCAAACATGGTAATGCATGACGGCAAACCACTATCTAGTTGGGTTGCTAGCTGCACACTGGATGGCCTTCGTCGTCTTCGCACTTCCAATTAGCAGCAAAATCCGTATAGTTCGCCACACAATTTCGATATTTAGTACCGATTTCCTAACATTATCTGGATCATGTCATGAAGAAAGTTACGGTTTCAGGCTTGCTCAAGAAGAAGCAAGCAGGTGAAAAAATTACCTCGTTAACAGCTTACGATGCCAGCTTTGCCAAAATGTTCGACGAGCAAGGCATAGATGCACTGCTGATTGGTGACTCGTTAGGGATGGTTTTACAGGGCGAAGACGATACGTTACCTGTAACAATTGATGACATTGCTTATCACACTAGAAGTGTTCGCAAAGGCACTCAACGCGCATTTGTGCTGGCAGATATGCCGTTTATGAGTTACGCCACACCAGAGCAAACCTATACCAACGCCGCCAAGCTTATGGCAGCGGGTGCAAGTATGGTAAAAATGGAAGGCGGTAGCTGGCTATGTGAAACCATTGAAGGGTTAAACTTACGTGGCGTGCCCGTATGTGGCCACCTAGGTTTAACGCCGCAGTCTGTACATGTGTTTGGTGGCTTTAAGGTACAAGGCCGTGAAGCAAGCCAAGCGGAAAAGCTAATTGAAGAAGCTAAGGCGCTAGAGCAAGCGGGTATTCAACTACTTGTGCTTGAATGTGTGCCTTCATCACTAGGAAAAGCAGTGAGTGAGGCCCTTACCATTCCAGTAATTGGTATTGGCGCAGGCAAAGACACCGACGGTCAAATACTGGTGATGCATGATATGTTTGGGATAAGCGCAAACTACATGCCGAAGTTCTCAAAGAACTACTTGGTTGAAACAGGCGATATGCGTAAAGCCGTTGCCAAGTACATTGAAGAAGTAGAAAGCGGCGCGTTCCCTTCTGCTGAACACAGCTTCGAATAGATGGGTTTCGAATAAATAAGTTTCGAAAAGCACGGCAAAACATTACTAAGCTTGGATTAGATAGAAAGGTTAATACAGATATGAAGGTTATCGATAGCACTGCAGCATTACGCGAGCTCATTGGTGATTGGAAACGCAGCGGCCTTAGCGTTGGTTTTGTGCCTACCATGGGCAATTTGCATGATGGCCACCTTAAGTTAGTTAAGCGCGCTAAAGCGCACAACGATAAGGTAATAGTCAGTATCTTTGTTAACCCTATGCAGTTTGGCAAAAACGAAGATTTAGATGCTTACCCTCGTACAATAGAACAAGACAAAGCGAAGCTTATAGCAGAGGGTACAGATGCGGTATTTCTTCCTAGCGTTGCTGATATGTACCCTGCTGGGCTTGATGCACAAACCTTTGTAGAAGTGCCCGGCATTTCTGACGTACTGTGCGGCGCTAGCCGTCCAGGCCACTTTCGAGGTGTAGCAACGGTAGTAAGTAAGCTGTTCAATATGGTGCAGCCTGACGACGCCTTCTTCGGAGAAAAAGACTTTCAGCAACTTGCCGTTATTCGTACCATGGCGCGAGATCTGTCTATGGCCGTTACCATCCACGGTGTAGCTACAGAGCGCGAAGCATCAGGTTTAGCCATGAGTTCGCGCAACGGCTATTTGTCAGAGGAAGAAAAGGCAACGGCCAGTGAAATTTACCAAGCGATGCAGCGCATGAAACTGGCAATCGAGAAGGGCAATAAGAATTTCGACGAGCTTGAAGCATCTACCGTGGCAGATTTAGAAGAAAAAGGGTTCAGAAACGACTACGTAAAAGTTGTGAACGCAAGTACGTTTATGCCGGCCTCAGCTACTGATACTCACCTTGTTATCGTTGTGGCGTTATTTATGGGTAAAACACGGCTTATCGACAACATACAGGTTCACGTTTAATACGTTAGGTCACAGTCAAAACACACTTAAAACTGTAGTGACTTAAATGCAAAAAGCCCGAATGGAAATACCGTTCGGGCTTTTTCGTTTAATGCGTTGTTTAAGCTAGCTGCCTATTAGTATTGGCATGATGCACTAGGCAGAAGCAAGAAGTGCCTCATCAGACACAAAATCAATCAGCTCTTTCCACGCCTGCGTTTCTTTGGCTATTAAATGTTGCTCAGCCAAAATCGCTGCAAGGTCGTTATGGCTAGTAAGCGGGTTCGCCAGTACTACACGAAACACCGTTATGCATTGCGAAGGATAGTCTGGCGCTTCTAATCGTGTACGCGACACAAACGACTTACCCGCTTCACGCTGTTGCTTTTGTACCGCTACAACAAGTGCATCAATTTTTTGATTAATGGCATTGCGCATTTTCGCGTTTACGTGCTTCAGTTTTTGCTGCACTTCTTGCGGACATACACGATAGGTTAACAGCGACAACGTTGGCGATGTGGTTAGCTCGAAGTCTTGTGCCTTATCAATCATATTGGCAAAGTCACTGGCTTTATCAATACTTCTATCAATTAGCAGCTCGTAGCCTTTACGACCAAAGATATGCAGCGCTGAGTACACCATCATGGCCATGCCGTTTCGCGAACCTTCAAGGGTAGTTGCACCTAAGTCTTTAGAGCCGGCACGTAAAATATATTGCGCGTGATGCCTTACCGCATTGGCGTTTTGCGGGTCTTTAAATAGGGCCATACCTGCACCCATAGGTACGTACATTTGCTTGTGGGCATCAATAGTAACAGAGTCAGCACGTTCAATGCCTTTCAAACGAGAGCGATAGCGTGATGAGAATAACGTTGCGCCGCCCCATGCTGCGTCTACATGGAACCAACAGCCAAGCTCTTTGGCCACATCGGCAAGCTCATCTAATGGGTCTACGTGACCGGTTTCAGTAGTTCCACCTACACCAACAATAGCTAGCAACTTGTTACCTTCTTCCTGGTAACGCTTGCCAGCGCGAAGCGCCTTTGCAGGGTCTAGCGTTTGGTGTGGAGCTGGCAGTGTAATTAACTGCTCTCTGCCAATACCCAAAACGTCTACTGCTTTAGACAACGAGTAGTGCCCGCGTTTAGAGCACATTACGCCAAGGTTGTTGATGTCGTAATGGCGATATGCCGCAGCCAGACCTGCTTTTGACACACCAGAAAAACCTTTTTGAGGGCCAAGCATTTTATTGCGAGCTACCCAAAGCGCAGTGATATTGGCAATAGTACCACCAGAACAAAATGCACCTAATGAATGTGCCGCACTGTGCAGATGTTTGTTATAAAACGCCTCAGACTGATCGTAGACCAGGTTGTGCATCATACCGATGACCTGACGTTCCAACGGCGTAAAGGCCTTCGACGTTTCAATTTTTACGAGGTTTTGGTTAAGCCCCACCATCAGCTTTGACAGCGGAAGATGAAAATATGGCAGGGCCGAGGTCATATGACCTATAAACGTAGGCGAGTAAGTATTTACAGAATGGGCTACAAGCTTATCCAATAAGCTTTCTGCGTGCGTTGAAACGAACTCAGGCGACTCAGGCACTTTCGAGTCTGAGAAGTCTTTTTCAATTTCTTCAAGCGATGTCTTTTTCGTAACAACATGCTGCGACAAAAAGTCTAAAATGTTGTCAGATAAATGCTGCTCAATTTGAGCCAGCTTCGAGTCTTTGTGTTCAGGCTTGGTAAAGACCCTAAACAAGTGCTCTAAACTAACTTGCGCTTCACCCACTCAACACACCTCACAATAAATACAAACACATATTCCGCGCTGGCGGAATTAACAGGCGGTTTTGTAGGACACCGGCCTGACACCTATTTTCCCTAACGCGCAGCAATTGTTACCCGCATGGCTCAACGTTGGGGTATACGCATACGCACTGACATGGTCCATTCGTTGTCAAACCTGAAAGTTTATCACGTCACTTTCAGGGTGCCGCACTTTACCTTAGATTGCAATTTTCGCCAAGTGGTACGCCTTAGCATTTAGACTGAATCGTGAAACATATTCGTAATGCCCACTAAAATTCAGGCATTGCATTGCAATGCTGCTATATTTTAATTATGAATAAATACGCACAAGTAAGGATGTCAGTTTATGCCAATTAGAGAAATAAGCGAAGAATTCTCGGTGAACGACATCGTGCCGTACTTTCAGCCTATCATTGATTTAGATAGCAGCGGCGTTTGGCGCTATGAGTGCCTTGCGCGATTAATTACGCAAGGCGACAAAACGTTTCTGCCAAGTGAATTTCTGTATCTTATTGAGCGTGAACATCATATTAGTGCCTTAGCCGCAAGCATGTTTGTGCAATGTGCGCACTATTTTCACGACCTTAATATACCGTGGAACTTCAACATTACATCTAACGATCTGCAAAACGAACAGCTGACAAATACGTTAATTACGCACTTAGCCAGCTACCCTAACCCTGAACGAGTCAGTACAGAAGTAAGTGCATCTACGGCACTTTCAAACCCTCAGCAATTAGCGAGCTTTATCGACAAAAGCATGCACGCTGGATTGGGGGTTTTTATTGATAATGTAGGTTCGTGTCCAGGGAATATCCGCGCACTTATGAACATTCCTGTTCGAGGAATTAAGTTAGCTGGAGGTTTAATTCGTCATTACGACGACCAAGACGCAGTACGCGAATACGTAGACTATGTGCTTAACCTTTGTGAACAACATGGCGTGAACGTAATTGCTGAACACATTGAGGATGAAGTTCAGCTAGAGCGCGTTAGACGTTTGCCGATACGCTATGCTCAGGGATATGTTTTTAGCCCGCCTGTAGAAAGTGTAAAGCGGGCTCAGCAACCACACTAACGCTTAATCTTTTTCGCTCAGCCTTCGCCCGCTTAGCTTTTTTCCGCTTAGTCTTCTCGAACTTAATCTGCTCGAACTTAGCCTTCGTCGCTGCTGCATACTAATTGCCAGCACGGCTGACCGCTTTCGCGATACTTTCGTTCGAAAGGCGTCATATGCTTCTCGCCAGTGACTTCTGCTAAATCGCTTACTAAACCATAATGTTTTGCTGCCTGAGCAAACTCCATGACATAGATAAGCCAGTTACTGCGCACTTCAATATTTGGCGTTATTGCCATTAAATCGACCATCGCCGCGCTGGCATGCCAACGCTTTTGTACCTGTGTTTTTTTCGGGTACGGATTGGGGTAAAGCAAAAAGTGTTTTACCACATTCCAATTGGCCGCCCTCACCAAACGCCAAAAGTCATTCACGTCTGCACGAATAACGCGGTAATTCTGGCTCTGTGTACTGTAGTGCGTATGTTTGTCCACGCGAAGAGCAGACTTATCGATACCAATAACCCGTGCTTCAGGATAGGCATTGGCAATGTTCGCTGTGCTCTCACCAACACCACAGCACGAATCTAAAATAACATCGCCTTTAAAACCTTCTAGCCATGCACTAACCTCATCAAACGCAGCCTGTGTGTGGTCGCTAATAGGACGTTTGTTTTCGCTTTTTTGGTATTTCACCACCAGCTCGTCAAGCTTATCGTGAATGCCTTGTTGCGTGGTGGTTATTTCTCTAGAGTTTCCTGAAGCCATTAACTGCGTATACCCTTACCTGTTTTGAGAAGGTAATACGCCACACTAAACAGCAATGTATTGAAGCCCACTAGCAGCCCTAGCGATAGGGTTACGTTTACGTCTGATACCCCTAAAAACCCATAGCGGAACCCGTTAACCATATATACCACTGGATTGGCTTTACTTACCCACTGCCAGAACTCTGGTAACAGTGAAAGCGAATAAAACACGCCACCTAAATACGTTAGGGGAGTAAGCACAAAGGTGGGTACTACGCTGATATCGTCGAAGGTTTTAGCAAACACTGCGTTAATCAAACCTGCGGTAGCAAATAGCGTTGAAGTAAGTAAAAGGGTTAAAGCAATAATGCCAATATTGTGAATTTGAACATCAACAAAAAACAGCGACACCATGGTAACGATAATGCCAATAAGGATGGCGCGCGCTACACCACCGCCTACATAGCCAAGAATGATTACCGAAGTAGGTACTGGCGAGACTAACAGCTCTTCAATATTGCGTTGAAACTTGGCACTAAAGAAAGACGACGACACGTTGGCGTATGAGTTGGTAATAACCGACATCATAATAAGCCCAGGTACAATGAACTCCATGTAGGTAAAGCCGCCCATTTGGCCAATGCGGTTACCAATAAGGCTTCCGAAAATAACGAAGTAAAGGCTCATTGTAATAGCAGGCGGCACCAAGGTTTGTACCCAAATGCGCAAAAAGCGCGTGCACTCTTTTATCCAGATAGTGGTAAGCGCCACATAGTTTTGCTTTAACCAGCTGGTATTTTGTTCTGTATTCATTACTGTGGTTTCTGTTTTCACTGTTTAATACCGTATTCGTTGCGTTGCAGCAGAAGTTTAAGCAAAACTGCTAACCAGCTTGCTTTGCCGACTCTACAAGGCGCACAAACAATTCTTCCAAGCGATTAGATTTATTGCGCATACTCATTACTTGAATACCCTGCTCACTTAACTGAGAGAAAACGGGGTTTAGGCCTTCTGTTTTTTCAACATCCACCTCTAATGTGTGATCATCGATAAGCCTGCTCTCAAAGCCGCTAAGCGATGGTACTGCTGCCGACTCAGGTACAGATATATCTAGCACAAAGGTTTCTAGGCTAAGCTTAGACAACAGCGCTTTCATACTCGTATTTTCTACAATAGTACCTTTATTGATAATGGCGATATTGCGACACAGCATTTCAGCTTCTTCAAGGTAGTGGGTAGTAAGAATAATAGTAATGCCCGCACGATTAATTTCTTCTAGGAAACCCCACATTGAGCGGCGAATTTCTATATCAACACCAGCGGTTGGCTCGTCTAATATTAGCAGTTTAGGCTCGTGCATCAGCGCACGTGCAATCATAAGCCTGCGTTTCATACCGCCAGACAGTTCACGCGCACGTGCGTCTCGCTTTTCCCACAAGTCTAATTGGGCAAGGTATTTCTTAGCACGCTCTTTGGCTACATTACGCGGAACGCCATAGTAACCAGCCTGGTTTAGAACAATTTGTAAAACCGTTTCAAACTGGTTGAAATTAAACTCTTGCGGCACTAACCCAATACAGGCTTTAGCCTGTTCTTTTTGGGTTGTAAGGTCATAGCCAAATACAGATACCTGACCATCGGTTTGATTCACCAACGAGCTAATAATGCCGATAGTGGTTGATTTACCTGCACCATTTGGGCCCAACAAAGCGAAGAAATCGCCTTGTTCAACTGAAAGGTCAACGCCTTTTAATGCTTGTACGCCACCCTTGTAGGTTTTCGTTAACCCTTTAATATCTAAAGCTTTCATGTGTAGCCTGTATTTTGAATGTCGCAGTGACATACTTTGGAAAGAGACAATCGCAGTTTTTCATGCAAGCGCGCATGGTAAAGATTTAACGCGAGCGTACAGTTTAACGTAAAACGCTTGGCAGTTAGAACATCAACGCGATTTAGTCATTGTTTTTAACGATTAAATACACCACAGTAGGTGGGTATAAAAAGTACACATTTCAAGTTTTACCGCAGATGCGGCTTATATTGAAATGTAATGGATAATAATAAATACAGGGCCATTTATAATGTCTAACAACAAGAATACTTCTCCCGCGCCTTTGCTGCCACCATTGCCACCTGAGACAACGCCAGAGTTGGCCGACGACTTTGCCGTTTTTATCGATATATTGGGTTTTATTCCCAACAGTTTACTTACCATGCAGCGCAAACCAGAGATGGTAAAAGGCTTTGCCGCGCTAACTAAAGGGGTAATGGGTGAAGGCAGTGTTGTAGATGGCGGTTTCAAACGACTAATTGCCCACTTTGCCAGCCGCGCTGCGGGCTGTCAGTATTGCGAAGCGCATTCGCTTATTGCTGCAGGTATTCACGGTATTAGCGACGAAAAAGTAGCTGCGGTGTGGGAATATCAAACAAGTCCACTCTACACGCAGGCCGAACGCGTGGCGCTAGATTTTGCCCTAGCAGCAGGCAGTGTCCCTAATGCTGTTGATGCCCCACTTATGGAAGCAATGCGTACGCATTGGAAAGAAGAGGAAATTGTCGAAATTCTTGGTGCGGTAAGTTTGTATGGCTTCTTAAATCGCTGGAACGACTCAATGGCCACCGAAATTGAATCGTCACCCAAGGCACTAGGTGACGAGGTACTTGCTCAAGGTGGATGGACTGGCGGTAAACACGTTAAGGAATAAAACCGAGCTTAATTAAGCTCGGCCAACACCAAGGCAATCAATAGTTCGCGCTGTTACTCATAAGTACCGGCGCTCGCTCGGCAATTTCCATTTCTACTTTTCTATCAAAGAAAATACCTTCATGTTCGGTTTGTTTACTTTGCGACTCGCCGACAGCTACCGTCATTATTTGTGTTTCCGATACACCACGCTGGGTTAATTCTTTCTTAACACTTAGTGCACGCTGCATTGATAGCGCTTCGTTAAACTGGGTATCACCGCGCTGATCGGCTTGACCGGTTAAACGAATACTCAGTTTTTCATTACCCTTAAGCGCACTAGCGATAAGTGATAACTGTTCTTGATACGCAGGCTCTACCACCACAGAGCCAGATTTAAACTGAATACTGCTTTTAAGTGTTGGCGCAGGTGCTTGCACTAGTTCTTCGCTGTACGCCACTTTCGTTATCATAAGCTGCTCTTGCATACTCTGGTTAGCAGCAAGTAAAGCAGTATTTTCATCGTTCGCTTTACTTAATGCTTCACGGTTATTTTGTAGCGCATTTTCTTGAGCTGTATTTTCTCCCAAAAGTGCACCAACAATACCAGCTACCGCTGCACCAACAGGGCCGGCCACAATGGCGCCCACTACCACACCACTGCCAAGACCAATAGCAGCAGCCTTGGACTCTTCGTTTTGCTGCACTTGATGTGTGTTGTACTCGTTTGATGTACTGGCAGAAACGTTTAGTGAAAGCGCCATTAACCCTGCTGCAGCGGTGTATGTGAAAGCATTAAAAGTGCGATGCAGTGAATAATGTAGTGACATAAATAAATCCTCTTAAAAAAAGCGTTGTGCGCCGTTGGGGGGACGCACAACGCAAAGGGTAGTTTGTTGATAAAGTGTGTTGCTGTAAGTCATTTGGTATGACGCTATTTAACCGCCGATAAGTGGCAGAAAGTGCGATAGTTTGAGGAAATGTTGTGATGGTTTTGGAGAAATATGGCGCAAATGAGGCACTCTTGAGGATTTTATGTCGAACTTAAGCAAAGGTGGCTTTTCAAAGGTATAGTGTGCACATTGACACACCCTGTTTGAAGAACGACGGAACCACAGCATGCCAAAAACCATCGCCTTAGTTGAAGATGATGCAGCCATTCGAGAGAACTACATTATGGCCCTTCAGGCACAGGGCTACAGCGTGAATGCATACGATGATAGACCCTCTGCGGCAGAAGCGTTTACCCACACTCTGCCCGACCTTGCCATTATTGATATTGGCTTAAAAGATGAAATTGAAGGTGGATTTATGCTTTGCCAGCAGTTGCGCAGTTTGTCACAAACCCTGCCTATTATATTTTTCACGGCTCGCGACAACGATGTTGATACCATAAGTGGTTTACGAATGGGTGCCGACGACTATTTAACCAAAGATATCAGCATGGCTCACCTGCTTGCTCGTATCGCCGCTTTGTTCAGAAGAACAGACCTGTTGGCCGCACCTACTGAGCAAAAAGACGAATTGAAAGTGGGCGATTTAAAAGTGGACGTTTCAAGAATGACTGTAAGTTGGCAAAACCAGCCTGTACTGCTTACCGTCACCGAATTTTGGATGCTGCACGCACTTATTAAACGCCCCGGGCATGTTAAAAGCCGGCAGCAGTTAATGGATGAATCTAGAATGGTGGTAGATGACACTACTATCACGTCGCACATTAAACGCATGCGCAAAAAGTTTGTGCAGCTAGACGCCAATTTTGAGCATATCGATACCGTATACGGTATGGGTTATCGCTGGCAGCCGTAACATAGAAATCACGTATTAGCTATGCGACTTCGTTTCTCTATACGCCTACAGCTTGTTGTACTATCGCTGTTTTTGTTCACCATTCCTTACCTAGGCTACAACTATGTATGGGAGCTTGAACAGTACCTTCGAAATGGGCAAGAGCAAACCATGATTGGCACCGCTCGAGCCGTGGCTACAGCACTTCACGAGCGACCGGCGCTATTCGACAGTCAATCTGCCTATTTGCAAGATGTACGCCCGGGTACCGACCTGTATGCGCCGCCCATTCCCTACCCAATTCGATTAGACGGCGAGCTTAACGACTGGCAGCAAGTAAATGAGCTGGTAAGCGAATATGGAAGCGCTGAAGTTATTGAGTATTACAGCGGTAATCAGGGCGAGCCCGTAAGCTTGTCGTTTAAGCACATGGTTGGACGCTACGGCCAGTTCCTTTATGCCATGTTTGAGGTGTCTGACGACGCTTTATTATGGCGTCAACCAAATAGCTTAAGTGTAGAGAGTGGCGATCACTTACTTATAGGAATGGAAACCCCAGAGAGTACGTTGGCTCGCTATGTGGTTGCTCCTTATGAAAGTGGCTGGGTAAACGCTTATAAACTGGCTAGTAGTACAGATACCACACGCGCTGTTGAAAACGCGCTATCTATTCAAGGGCGTTGGCAAGAGACCGCAAACGGCTATAACATTGAACTGCGCTTTCCGCTTTCTATGACCACCGGAGGTTTAGCTTTTACTCTTGTTGATGTAGATAACGCAGAAACACGTGACAAACAATACGCTCTTGGTACCGCGAACACCAAAGATCTAGAAAAGCTGGGTACGGTTATCACCCCATCGCCTGAAATTGAGCGCATTCTTGCAGGGCTTAAATACGCAGACTCGCGCGTATGGGTGGTGGATAAACACAAACGGGTGCTGGCCCGCGCTGGCGATATACAGTCGGCAACAGGCATTGAAGTAACAGCACCACAAACCAAGCGAAGCGCAGCCTGGCAATGGGTGGAAAACGAGTGGCTACTGCCAGTTTATTATCAAATTCTTACTCGCCCACCGGCAGATTTTATCGACGAGCTTGACGATGCCTACGCCCTAGTCGGCCAAGACTTAGGCACCGCATTAAATGGTCAGCCCGACTCGCTTTGGCGTCTGTCACCCGACAACAAAGCCATTATTCTGTCGGCTGCATACCCCATTTTTATTGACGGAAACGTAATGGGAGCGGTGGTAATAGAGCAAACCACAAACGGTATTCGCACCCTTCGTAATCGGGCGCTCGAGCAACTGTTTCATGTCATTTTAGCGGTTATGTTACTTGGTACCCTTGGACTTTTACTTTTCGCTAGTCGTATCTCAAGCAGAATAAGGCAGCTTCGCGACAGCACCGAAGCGGTTATCGACGATAACGGAAAAATAGTCGGCACATTGCCCGTGTCAAACCAACGAGATGAAATAGGTGATCTATCGCGTTCATTTTCCGACGTCCTCTCTCGTCTTCAACAATACAACTCGTACCTTGAAAACATGGCTTCGCGTTTATCACACGAACTGCGCACGCCCATTGCGGTCGTGAAATCATCATTAGATATGCTTGGACACGTCAGCGAAAAGCAGCAGCAAGATGTCTTCGTCACAAGAGCGCAGTCGGGCGTAAATAGGCTTAGCACAATACTGAATAGTATGAGTGAAGCTACCCGATTAGAGCAGGCTATTGCACAAGAAGATTTAGAAACCTTTAATGTTGTGAAGGTGATTACGGGTTGCATTGAAGGCTACAAGCACACGTACACAAACCGCAAGTGGGTACTAACTACCAGCGAAGAGCAACTGATGATAGATGGCTCGCCAGAATTAATTGCACAGTTTTTCGATAAGATTATTTCAAACGCCGTCGATTTCAGCAGCGAAGATGATGAAATTAACGTTACGCTCTCAAAGAGGGATAAACGAGCAATACTCAGTGTCAGTAATCCTGGCCCGCTTTTACCGCAAGGCATGAAAGAACAACTTTTACAGTCGATGGTCTCTGTGAGAAAAGAGAACGACGTTCAAAATTCAGCACAGTCGCCACACCTAGGTTTGGGGCTTTACATTGCCAATATCATTATGATGTTTCACAAAGGTTCGCTTAGCCTTAACGATCGCGAAGATAAAACAGGCGTGATCGTTACTGCGTCTGTACCACTTGCATAAAAAATACAATCACAACACTCGAGGGTGCGTTTCAAAAACAACAAACAAATGATAATTATTATCATTTATGTTTACATAAACTTCCCTTTCTTATACACTCGCCGCCCTCACACACACTGGGGAAAAACAATGAACAACAAAAAGTTAAGTATGGGCGCGCACACTATTGCTGCAGCGCTTGCTTTTGGTCACACCGCGGTTTTAGCGCAAGATAACACCGACGTTTGCAATGATAACAAAACAACAGAATGCGCTGCGCCTTCTGATGACGCCATTGAACTTATTCGTATTCATGGCGTTCAACAGTCTATTTATCGCTACGACAAATCCGGCGATCCAAGACGTTTAGCCGACCTTGTTGATACACCACAAACCATTACTGTTCTTACTCAAGATCAAATTCAAGAAAGTGGCAGAACCGATCTTGAAGATATTCTGCAAGCACAAGCAGGCGTTACCCTAGGAACGGGTGAGAATGGTAATGCTTTTGGTGATCGATACATTATTCGTGGTCATGAAGCACGCAGCGACGTGTTTGTGGATGGACTACGAGATCCTGGAATGACAACACGTGAAAGTTTTGCAACCGAGCGTGTGGAAATAACCAAAGGGCCAAGCTCAACTTTTGCTGGGCGAGGATCTTCAGGCGGTGCGGTTAACTCAATTACGAAGAAGGCATCTACAGCCTATAATTTTGGACGCGTTGACGCAGCCATAGGTACCGACGAACACAATCGCTTTACTGTTGACTTAAATAAAACCCTTACTGAAACAAGTGCAGTTCGTTTAAACGGCCTTTATTCTTCAGAAGACAAGCCTGGCCGTGAAGGAATTGAGCGAGACCGCGAAGGTGTTCAATTATCATACGTAAACCAGCCAACTGACCGTTTATCATTTACTGGTGATATCTATTACCTTAATGCTGAAGATAAACCTGATTTGGGCAGCTACTACGACAGAGACGCAGGATATCCACTTAAAGATATTCCTGTGTACGCACAAGATGAGGATTTCCTTAACTCAGAAGTGACCACATTTACGCTTCGTACCGAGTATGACATCAGTGATAACCTTCGTTTTTATAACGCCACGCGCGTAGGAAAAACCGAAAACGAGTATATTACTACAGGCATGCGTGGAACAAACCGAGATGCCACAGACCCAATTGCACCTGGTGCTTACACACTATCACTTAGCACGCATCAAGGTTGGCAAGATGTAGAGTACGTTACATCGCAGTTTAACCTGTTTTGGGATACAGCATTTTTAGGCTTAGACCACCGTCTAGTATTCGGTTTTGAATATACAGATGAGTCAGTAGACAACGGCGTATTCAGTGTTGAGAACAACAACCCAACAAATTGTCTTGTTGGAGGACGACGCGGTGTTTCTTCAAGCTACTGTATTTTAGATGCTGAGGGTAATGCAGTAGACAACATAGGTGCGTTGATGGGAAGAACGTTTACGCGCGGTAACGTCGATGCACAATATGATATCGAAACGTACTCTTGGTACGTAATGGACACATTAGCGCTTACTGAAAAGCTTGATATGTTCTTTGGTCTACGCGCAGATAGCTACGACTATACCAATGCGACATCGGGGCGTGGTGGAGAGCAGCTTTTTGCCTTTGAAGACGACCTGTACAACGGCCATTTAGGTCTTGTTTATTCGTTATCAGAACACGGCAACCTTTACGCATCATACAGCACAGCCACTAATATTAATGGCGGTGAGTCAGACTTAGGTGCCAACTGTGGTTATGGCGGCTTGTGTGGAACACCAGAACAAGCAGCACAGGCTGACCCAGAGCAGGTAGAAAATATTGAAATTGGAACAAAGTGGTCGTTGTTTAACGAGAAACTTGTAGCCAATGCAGCCATTTTCCGAATCACTAAAAGCGATGTTCATGAAAGTGTTGGCGATTCATATTCAACTCTTGGCACGTTGAACACAGGTAAAAACCGCGTTGAAGGTATTGAGTTTGGCCTAAGTGGCGATATAACGGACAAATTTAGTATTCAGGCTTCAGCAGCCTTTATGGATTCAGAAGTCTTAAAATCATATAACGACAGTAATTTAGGGTTGGCATTGAGTAACTTTGCAGATGAAAGTTTTTACATTCAAATGCGTTATCAGCCTAACGAAAAGTTTGCCTTCGGTGGTGATTACAGTTATCAATCTGAAATGTTTGGCGGACAACCCGACACGGCAGCAGGTTTTAATACCGATACAAATGAATACTCTATAGTCGTTCCAGATTATGACGTTGTGAATTTATTTGCTAACTATTATTACTCAGACGCCCTCACCTTCCGCGTAAACGTAGGTAACCTGTTTGATAAAGAATACTGGACTGCAGCATATCGTTCTGGCTCATTTATGTATATTGGTGATGGTCGCAACATCACTGGTACGCTTAGCTACGAATTTTAATTGCTCATAAACACAAAAGAGAAGTGCTGAAAAATGATCGTTATTCCTGATTTGCTAACACCACATGAAGTTGCAGAGTTTCGTCGACACCTTGCCGACGTACCGTTTAGTGATGGTAAAGAAACTGCAATGGGTATGGCTGCTAGTGTCAAGAATAACGGTCAAGCAGATGCCAATGATAAACGCGTTCAGCAGCTCGCTAACGCGTTATTGAGTAAACTTGGGGCACATCCGCAGGTCGTTTCTGCCGCATTACCTCAACGTATTTTCCCACCCTGTTTTAACCGGTACAGTCAATCACAGACCTATGGCTATCACGTTGACGCAGCAATCATGCGTATTCCAAATACACCCGATGTTCTTCGTAGCGACATGTCCATGACTGTCTTCCTATCCGAAAAAGAAGAATACGAAGGCGGTGAATTGGTAATACAAACAGGCTTTGGTGAGCAATGCATAAAATGTGATGCTGGTAGTGCCATATTGTATCCATCATCAAGCCTACATAAGGTGACGCCTGTTACAAAAGGCGAGCGTATTGCTGCTATTACATGGATGCAGAGCATGGTTGGTGACCAGCAAATTCGTGAAACGCTCTATCAATTAGACCAAGCTATTCAATCTTTACTGAGTAGTGACACAGCATCACGAGAGCAGCTTGATCAACTGCATCACGTGTATCATAACCTCATAAGAAAATTTACCAACATATAGCACAAAACGGTGTGCTTCCGTAGAGAGTCACAGCTCGTGCAGATTGACTAGTCACCGTGTTTTTTTCCGTTGAAATTATTATGCGAATGATAAGGTCTTTATTAGCAATCTAAGTTAGTCTAAGACAAAACATTCTCATAAGAAGGAACAATGTTAGCGTCATCAAAACGTTAACTGTGTTATTACTATGAAAACCTTTTATATAGCCGCTTTACTCTTTTTTACGCCTGTCTTGTTCGCTGAAGAAAGCGTATCAAAGTACACCCTCGATATCGCGCTTACAGATAGCGAAGCAAACCTCGTTAGCGATGCCGTATTTATTTTCGAGCCCCTTTTCGAGGTTGAAGACAGTATGGCGCCCAGCCAGCCTCCGGCGGAAATGAATCAAATTGATAAACAGTTCGAGCCTCATGTATTGGTGGTAAACACAGGCACTGACATCACGTTCCCTAATGCGGATAATCTGTTTCACCACGTGTATTCGTTTTCACCCACCAAGCAGTTCGAGCTTAAGCTGTACAAAGAGTTTACCGCAGAGCCTCTTACTTTTGATAGGCCAGGAGTAGTAGACATTGGTTGCAACATCCACGACTGGATGCTTGGTTATATCATAGTTTCAGACTCGCCCTTTTTTACTAAAACCCAAGACACTGGTACAGCATCAATTTCATTACCTCTGGGCGACTACAAAGTGCGCTTTTGGCACCCTGAAGCAAACGGTGAAGACGTATTTGCAGTGAGAACAATTACCGTAAACAAAAACACTGGCGTTTCTTGGCAGATCAATGCGGTTATTACCAATGACGATGGGTTTGATTCAGGTTTTGGCGACTACTGATGAATAGCTTCAAGGCCAAGCGCTTAAAAGCAAATCTTCCTTTTCTGCTAGCGGCCGCGATAGTCGCCGTTGCACAACATGCTAGTGCAGATACCGAAGTACTCCTTCGTACCTCTTTTACTGCACAAGAGAACACGGCAAGCTTTCAAGATATGGGCCGCAGTCATCAGCGTTTTGACGGCGACGGCTTTCACCTTTCTCAAGCGGTGCTTTCTACTGAGCAGCGACTATCAAACAGCTGGTCTGCGTCGGCCGTAATTAATGGTTATAGCGACGGTGAAAAGCGGTTTGGGTTTTCTCAGGCGTTTTTGAAATATCGCCCGCTGACTGCCTCAACCATTAAACCTGAAGTGAAACTTGGTGCCTTCTACCCTGCTATTTCTGCCGAAAATACTGATATGGGCTGGCTCTCCCCTCACTTTTTAACTAATTCAGCCATTAACAGCTGGATTGGTGAAGAGCTACGAACCGGTGGTATAGAAGTAAGTTTGCGCCGAAATGGGCGACAAGTAAGAAGTAACTGGTCGTGGAAAGTATTAGGTAGCGTTTTTAAAGGGAACGACAGCACGGGCACGCTGCTTTCATGGCGCGGCTTTGCGTTGCATGACAGACAATCGCTATACGACGATCGCGTAAACTTTTTACCCACCCCAGGTATCGTGAGCGAAGAGGGCCTAAACGCGCCAGCGTGGACCGATCCATTTAGAGAAATAGACGGTCGCTTTGGCTATTATGTTGGTGCCCACCTAGCTTACAAACGCAGTGCAGAATTGAAATATTACTACTACGACAACAATGCGGATCCTAACATTCTCGACCCAGACCGCATTTACGCTTGGCACACGCGTTTTCACTCAATGACTTTTAGATATAAACACAGCGCAGAACTTACCGTGTTCTCTCAGTTACTGGTGGGCGACACCCTGATGGGTGAAAATATTGTAGATAACGATTTTAACAGCGCTTACGTTGCTGCTGTTTACGATATGGCATCCTACACCGTTGCTGCTCGTGTTGACTGGTATCAAGTGAACGATAACGATGATTTTATGTATGACCCAAACGGCAGTAGAGGACAAGCGATTACTGTCAGCATTGGTCATAAAATAAATGACAACTTCTCGATAACCGGTGAATGGCAGGTTAATTCTGGCACCCAGCAAAACCTCCGCTTTTTTCAAAACAGCGAGCGTTTTACCGAGCACCTTTTTCAGCTAGCGCTTACGGCGAGGTTTTAAATCAACGTTGGAGCTTTTTTTAGCTTTCAGCAACCTCAATTAGGTCGAAGGTGGCGGTATCGTTGCCTTTTACTAAGACGCGGCACTGTCCCCAGCTTTCAGGGATTGACCAGATGTGATCTTCGGCTACAGTAAATTTTTCGCGATGAGTCTCGCAGCGCACCTCTACGGTATCTAGGTCGCCTTGAATATTATTAAATGCAAATTTGTTGCGCACCAACGTATGAAACCAGGCACCGCGCTGGTTTAGCTCTGCCGTTAGCTGAAGGTGTTGGTCAGATGCTATATGCTCTTCAATTTGCGAAATAACGGGCATAATTTCATCTACGCGCGCTTGTTGCTCTTCCATGCTCTTTAGCGACTCAAACGATGCCAACGCATCGGCATATTGCCCGCGCTGCGCATCTAACACAATCATGCGCTGATAAACGTTTGCGATATAGTCTTCACTGAATACCATATCGTTATCCTTTTTACTGCCGTTGCTTGATAATACGCGCCTTAAGCTTTTTGCTTCTCGCTTTTCATCTTGCAGTGCATTGGCTACTTGAGCATCTAAACTAAGCAACCAAGTATTTTCATACCTGTTTAACGAGTCCCAAGCATGTAATGCTTCTACTGCCTTATCAGCAGCGTCAATATCGCCAGAGCGAAAGATGTTGTCTGCTTCTTTATACGCAATAATAAACTTTCTACGTGCGCCGGTTTGTCCGCCCATTTTAAAGTCCATTTGCACTAGCTGATGGCATTGCTGGGTAGGTTTGCCATCCTTCATTGCAGGTTCAAATTGCCACTTTTCTACTGCACTAAGGGCGCTGCGCTTAAACGAACTGCTTCCAAAATAATCGTCAATTACCGGGTCTTTTACTTTACCCTGTTCGTCTATCACATAGCTGACACGCACCCAGCCTTCCCTTCCTCGTCGTGCAGCCATTTTGGGGTAGCGAGGGTTCACTCTGTCAATGGCAACTGCGGGGGTAAAAGCAGTGATGCGCTTTACTTCATCCTTTTTTGCCGTAGCTAACGCTTCTGCTTCCGTTTCATCACATGGAACGCTTAACTCTTGCGCCGTGGCACCCGCACTCCACAGCGCAGCACACGTTGCAAGCGCAATGCGAGAAGACGCATTTAAAATAGAAGAACGTTGATGAGAAGAATAAGTGTGAAGTGTTTCATTCCATGATTTTTTCATTATTTCATTCCTTTTACACACCCCTTAAAAAAACGCTTTTTGGGGTATCACTTTTTTGAAAGCGTGAACAAACAATATCAGAGTAAAGCTAGCTTCATTCGCCAGCTAAGCACTTGCTCACAAACAATGACTTATAGAATCT